>Ga0315285_10006184_pt1 | contig 12330 bp, 11 predicted proteins | sample YL17G09_36_MG_FD_203698 | JGI IMG/M metagenome (GOLD analysis project Ga0315285, IMG submission 203698) | Sediment microbial communities from Yellowstone Lake, YNP, Wyoming, USA - YL17G09_36 | ecosystem: Environmental > Aquatic > Freshwater > Lake > Sediment | place: USA: Wyoming | collected... | reverse complement strand
CCGCATTCCCGCCGCATTCGCTCCACCTGCGGCCCAAATGCCGAGAAGTAACTCAGCATGGCCATGCCGCCTTTGACGAAGGAGAGGCTGTTGCGATACGAGGTGGGCTGGCCCTTGGCGCTCACCTCGCCGCAGACCCGTGGCAGCCAGGTCTCGTACAGGAAGCGCGTCGGGTCTTCGATCAGCTCCTCGTACTCCTCCCGCTTCATGAAGGCATCCTGTTGGGAAGGCTCGCGGTATTGGAAGCCGACGTCGGGGCCCACGTCGATGCCCGGCACGCCGTAGTAGCGAAGGCCGACCGCCTGGGTCAGTCCGGTCCAGACGTAGACCATGTTGGGCACCACCGCGTCCCAGTCGAAGTCGGTGCAGCAGCGGATGACGGCCTCGAAGGCCTTGCGGTAGTCGTGGGTGACTTCCTGGCAGGTGTAGCCGGCGTATTTGGCCGTGATTTCGGCCGCCAGCGGGCGCAACGGGACCCGGTCCGGCATCCCGTTGCGCATCGCCGTCACATAGCGGTTCAATCGCTCGCAGTAAAGTTGCTCGGCTGGTTTCGTCATAGGCTGTAGGCTGTAGGCTGTGGGCTGTAGGTTAAACTGACTGCGCGACGCAGCCCGCAGCCTACAGCCTACGGCCTACAGCCTAATTCACTTCAGAAACCGGTTGAAGAACTCCTCCATCTTCTTGAGCGTTGGCTCGTACCACGGCGGCGAGTTGAAGAAGCCGTGCCGGGCGTCCTCGGCGCTGAACAGGTCGGCATAGACCCCGGCCTCCTTCAGCTTCTTCGTCATCTCCACCGACTGCTGGTAAGGCACCGTCGTGTCCGCCGTGCCGTGGAGGAAGAGGAACGCGGCCGAATCCCGGCTGACGTGCGTTGTGGGGCTGGCCTCGGCGTACAAGTCGGGGCGCTCCGCATAGCTTGCCCCCAGAAACTTCTCCAGGGCGCCGCTGGCCGACGCCGCGGGATCGCGCATCCTCACCATGGTCATGTCCAACACGGGGTTGAAGGCGGCGACGGCGCGCACGCGGGTGGAAACGCCCGCATTGCCTCCCAGACCCTCGAACTCCTTCCGGTCGCCGGTGGTGCCCAGGAAGGCCACCAGGTGGCCGCCGGCCGAACCCCCGGCCGCGCCCATGCGCTTCGCGTCGATGCGGTATCGGGCGGCGTTGGCGCGCAGCCAGCGCACCGCGGCTTTCGAGTCGTGCACCGCCGCCGGATAGCGCGCTTCGCCCGACAGCCGGTATTGAATGCAGGCGCCCACGTATCCCTTGGTCGCCATGTACGCCGCCTGGCGCTGGAACGCGTTCTTGTTGCCGCCGCTCCAGCCTCCGCCGTGGATGTAAACAACCGCGGGGAACGGGCCGGCCCCCTCCTTGGGCAGGAACAGATCGAGGTGCAGCTCGCGGCTGCCCACGCTGGAATAGACCAAGTCGCGCTTGATCTCGACGTTGTTCGGCTGCTCGAAAGGCGGATTCTGGTTCTGCGCCGGCGAAACCGAAGCCAGCAGCAGTGTGAGGCCGAGCATGCATGCTTTGCTGATCGACATGCCCGCTATTTTAAACGCCGGTGGCCGAAGGCAATGGGAACTTTTTGAAGTGCCCCCCTTTTTTCCCGCGGAGACGCGGAGAACGCAGAGAAAACGCCGAGAACCTCCCTGCGCCTGCGCTCAGCAGATCCGGGGGAGTTGCTCGCCAAACAGCGTATCGACGATGCGCGAGCCGCCGATCCCGGTTTTCATGATGACCATGCGGGGATGCTCGGTGACCACTTCGCCGATGATGCAGGCGTCGCGGCCCAGTGGGTGAGCGCGCATGGCGTCCAACACCGCTTGCGCCGCCTGGGGCGCAACCACGGCGACCAACTTCCCTTCGTTGGCGACATACAGCGGATCCAGCCCCAGTATCTCGCAGGCGCCCCGGACCGCCTCGCGCACCGGGATTTGGCTCTCGATCAGCTCGATTCCCACGCCCGAGGCCGCCGCGAATTCGGTGAGGGTGGTGGCCAGGCCGCCGCGGGTGGGGTCGCGCAGGCAATGAATGTCGTAGCTGGCCTCGAGCATGGCGGCCACCAGGCCGTGCAGTGGGGCCGTGTCGCTCTCGATGGCGCCCTCAAATTCCAGGTTCTCGCGCTTCGACAGGATGGCCATGCCGTGGTCGCCCACGTAGCCGCTCAGCAGCACGCGGTCGCCGGGCCGGGCGCGCCCGGCGGAAATTTCGACCGGCTTCTCGATCACGCCTATGCCCGTGGTGGTGATGAACACCTGGTCGGCGTCGCCGCGGTTGACCACCTTGGTGTCGCCGGTGACCAGCAGCACGTCGGCCTCCCGCGCCGCGGCCTGCATGGATTCGACCACCCGGCGCAGGTCGTCCATGGCCAGTCCTTCTTCCAGGATGAAGGCGGCGGCCAGGTAAAGCGGGCGGGCGCCGCTCATGGCCAGGTCGTTGACAGTGCCGTTGACGGCCAGCCGGCCGATGTCGCCGCCGGGGAAGAAAATGGGCGTGACCACGTAGGAGTCGGTGGTGAAGGCCAGGCGCGCGCCGCCGGCCGCCACCACCGCCTGGTCGTCCAGCCGCTCCAGGTACTCGTTCCGGAAGGCCGGCAGGAACAGCGTCCGGATCAGCTCGGCCATCAGCTTTCCGCCGCTGCCATGGCCCAGCACTACGTGCGTGTGCTCCATAATCGGCAGCGGGCAGCTCAAGCCTGAAAAGGATGTTTCTTCGCTCATGCGTTTGAAGTCCAAAGTCCAAAGTCCAAAGTCAGTGCAATGCGGCTTTGGACTTTGGACTCGGGACTTTGGACTTAACCCCGGCGACCGTAGCGGTAATACGCGGCACAGGCGCCTTCAGCGGAAACCATGGTGGCGCCCAACGGATGCTGTGGAGAACACTGGACGCCGAATGCCGGGCAATCGTGCGGCTTCTTGACGCCGCGCAGGATCTCGCCGCTGATGCAGACGGCAGACTCGGCGGTGCGGATCTCGCCGGTCGCGAACAACCGCTCGGCGTCGTAGGCGGCGAACTCGTCACGCAGGCGGTAGCCGCTGGCGGGGATCATGCCGATGCCGCGCCACTTGCGGTCGCACACCTGGAAGACCCGCGACACCAGTTCTTTCGCCGGCGCGTTGCCGTCGCGGCTGACGGCGCGGGCATACTGGTTCTCGACCACCGCGCGGCCTTCTTCCAGTTGCCTGACGGCCATCAGGATGCCTTCCAGCAGATCCAGCGGCTCGAAACCGGTGATGACGATGGGAACGCGGTAGCGCTCGCTCAGCGGCTCATATTCCCGATAGCCCATCACCGCGCAGACGTGGCCCGGTCCCAGGAAGGCCTGCACGCGGTTTTCCGGCGACTGCATGATGGCTTCCAGCGCCGGCGGCACGAGCACGTGCGAGACCAGCATCGAGAAATTCCCGACGCCGTCCTGGCGGGCGCGCCACACGGCCATGGCGTTGGCCGGCGCCGTGGTCTCAAACCCCACCGCGAAGAAAACCACCTGCCGGCCGGGGTTCGAGCGCGCCAGCTTCAGGCAGTCCAGCGGAGAGTAGACCACCCGCACCTCGGCGCCCTGCGACCTTAATCCGGACAGGTCCGCGTCCGAGCCCGGAACCCGCAGCATGTCCCCGAACGAGCAGAAGATAACCTCGGGTTGCCGGGCGATGAAATGGGCCTGGTCGATAAGCTCCAGCGGGGTGACGCACACCGGGCAGCCGGGGCCGTGCACCAGTTCCAGGCCCTCCGGCAGCAGTTGATCGACCCCGTGGCGCACGATGGAATGCGTCTGCCCCCCGCACACCTCCATCAGCACCCAGGGACGGGTCTGAAGGCGGCGCAGCTCGGCCCTCAGCGTGCCCGCCAGCTCCGCGCTCCGGTACTCATCGACGTACTTCATACGAATTATGAGTTATGAATTATGAATTGTCGTTTTTCCACGGAGTGCAGATAATTCATAACTCATAACTCATAACTCTTAACTCTTAACTCTTAACTCTTAACTCTTAACTCTTAACTCCCCTGCTCCATCTCGGCCAGCAACTGATAGGTGCGCTGCGCTTCCTCTTCATCGACCTTGCTGATGGCGAAGCCGACGTGAACAATGACGTAGTCGCCCACGGCCGCTTCCGGCAGGTATTCCATGCAGGCGTTGCGCACCACGCCGCCGAACTCCACCCGGGCCATGCGGATGCCTTCCTCCTGGAACAACTCTAATATCTTTCCGGGCACGGCTAAACACATGACGTTTTCTCTCTATGCTCGGAGCAACTCGGCGGCGATGGCGGCCTGCCCGAGCGCGATTCCGCCGTCGTTGGGCGGCACCTTGGCGTGCGTGTAGACGTCGAATCCGCGGGCCGTCAAGCCGCCCATCACCCGCCGCAGCAGGTACACATTCTGGAAGGTGCCGCCGCTGAGGCAGACGCGCTGGAGGCCCTCGGCGCGCCGCAGCCGCCCGCAAACCTCGACAACGGCCTCCGCAACTGTATTATGGAACAGCGCCGCGACAAACGGGGCAGGTTTCCCGGCGCGCACGTCGGCGACGATGGCGCGAATCGCGGGCCGCATATCAATGCGGGCCGGCTCACCGTCCTCGATCTCAAACGGGTAGCGCTGGTCGAGGCCTGCGGCCGCGGCCTGCTCGAGATCGATGGCCGCCTGTCCCTCGAAGTTGATCTCGTGGCGCAGGCCAAGGATGGAGGCCACGGCGTCAAACAGCCGCCCGCACGAGGACGTTTCCACGGTGTTGATGCCGCGGCGGATCATGGCCAGCACCGTCTCGCGTTTCCTGGCCGGCACCGCGCCGAGCAGCGGCAGCTCCGGCCAGCCGCACGGATCGCCGAGCGCCTGCTCCAGGTAGCTGAGGGCCGCCCGCCACGGCTCGCGCACCGCCTGGTCGCCGCCCGGCAGCGGCACATACCGGAAATGCGCCCGGCGCTCGAAGCCGCCGTAATCGGCGATGAGAAACTCTCCGCCCCAGATTTGGCCGTCCGTGCCGTAGCCGGTGCCGTCAAAGGCCACGCCGATCACTTTGTCGCGCAGGCGATTTTCGGCCATGCAGGCGACCACATGGGCGTGGTGATGCTGAATGCCGATCTTAACCACGCCGGAGCACTCCAGCGCGAACCGCGTGCTGAGGTAGTTGGGATGAAGGTCGTAGGCCACGGCGGCCGGCTCCACACGGAACAGTTTTTTCATCTGCTCCAGAGTCTCGCGGAAAAACAACAGCGTCTCGTAGTTCTCCAGGTCGCCGATGTGCTGGCTCAGCAGCGCATAGCGGCCCTTGGTGAGGCAGAAGGTGTTCTTCAGCTCGCCGCCGCAGGCCAGGACCTCGGGCATCTCGAGGCCCAGGTCGATGGGGTAGGGGGTGTAGCCGCGCGAGCGGCGCAGGGTCCGCTCCCGGCCCTCGACGACGCGGATGACCGAATCGTCCACGCGCATGTAAATGTCGCGGTCGTGCAGCAGGAAGGCGCCGGCAATGGGCGCCAGGCGCTCCAGGGCTTCGCTATTGGAGGTGACGATGGGCTCCTCGCTCATGTTGCCGCTGGTCATCACCAGCATGGTGAAAGGCGCGGCGCCGGCGGAGTCGGCGAACAGCAAGTGATGCAGCGGGGTGTAGGGCAGCATGACGCCCAGCGTGCTGTTGTTGGGGGCCACGGCCGGGGAGACAGGCGCTCCGGGGCGGCGCGCCAGGATCACCACCGGCCGGCGATGGCCGGCCAGGGCGCGCCGCTCCGCTTCGCCGATCTCGCAGAACCGCTCGGCCGCCGCCAGGTCCCGGGCCATGACGGCGAAGGGCTTGTCGCTACGGCGCTTCCGCTGGCGCAGCTCCCGCACGGCGGCGTCGTTGGTGGCGTCGCACGCCAGGTGAAACCCGCCCAGGCCTTTGACCGCTACGATGCCGCCGGCCGCTAATAGCCGCCTGGCCTCGCGGATTGATTCCAGGTTCCGCGAACTGTCATTGAAGGTGTCAGATCCGGACTCCACCTGACACCTGACACCTGACACCTGAAACCTGAGGCTCGGGCCGCAGGCCGGGCAAGCATTGGGCTGGGCGTGGAAGCGGCGGTCGCGCGGGTCGTCGTACTCGGCCTGGCAGGCCGCGCACATCCGGAAGGCGGCCATGGTGGTCATGGGCCGGTCATACGGAATGTCGCGGATGATCGTGTAGCGCGGGCCGCAGTCGGTGCAGTTGGTGAACGGATAGCCGTGGCGCCGGTTGGCCGGGTCGCCGAAGTCGCCGGCGCAGGCCTCGCACGTGGCCATGTCGGGCGACACCAGAACGAACTGGCGGGCTTGGCCGAGGCTTGGCCGGATAGTGAAATCGGCGTCGCCCGCCGGTTCGATGTCCTCTGCCTCGGTGTCTTCGATGTGGGCGAACGGCGGCGCCTCGTGCACCACCCGCTCGACGAACTCCGCCAGCGCCGGGCCCGCGCCCTCGACTTCGATGAGCAGGCCTTCGGAGGTGTTCAGCACCCAGCCGCGCACCTTGAGCCTGGCAGCCAGGTTGTAGACGAAGGGGCGAAAGCCCACACCCTGCACGATGCCGCGCAGCCGGATTCGTTTTCGGGCCGCTTGAGTCATTGGTAGCACAATGTGGCCACAAAGGCATATGGGAAAAACAGTTCCCTGTGCCTTTCTACTACTGTGGCCCAGAATCGCCGCGGGCCGCCAACATTTTTCTGGAGCAGTCCCACATGGTCGCCGCGGCATGAGCGACCGCGTCCCATGGCCCTGCCAATCATGAATTTGGTTGCGGCCCGCCGCGGCGCTGTGGCCTAATGGAGCCAACCGGGAGAGCATCCCCCAAGAGCCGAAGAATGCAAATCGACGATCTGCTACGAACAGCCATCGAGCGAAAGGCCAGCGACCTTCACTTGAAAGTGGGCAATTACCCATGCCTACGGGTTGACGGCGACTTACAGCCGATTACCGAATCGCCGCGCGTCAGTCCGGAGGACATGCTGAACATGGCCTTCAGCATGATGTCGAACCGGCAGAAACAGCGGTTCAAGGAGACCGCCGACCTGGATCTGGCCTACGGGGTGGCCGGGCTGGGGCGCTTCCGCGTGAACGTGTTCCAGCAGCGGGGCAACGTGGGGCTGGTGCTGCGCGTCATTCCCACCAAGATCCGCACTATCGAAGAGCTGGCTCTGCCGCGCATCGTGGGCCAGATTTGCGACGAGCGGCGCGGCATGGTGCTGGTCACCGGGACCACCGGCAGCGGCAAGTCCACCACCCTGGCGGCCATGGTCGATCGGGTCAACTCCATCCGCCCCGACCACATCATCACCATCGAGGACCCCATCGAGTACCTGCACCGCGACAAGAAGGGATTCGTAAACCAGCGCGAGGTGGAAGTCGATACCCACAGCTTCGGCACCGCGTTGCGCGCCGCGCTGCGCCAGGACCCGGACGTGATCCTGGTGGGCGAGATGCGCGACCAGGAGACCATCGGCACGGCGCTGCTGGCCGCCGAAACCGGCCACATGGTCTTCTCGACCCTGCACACCCTGGACGCCACGGAAACCATCCAGCGCATAATCGCCGTCTTCCCGCCGCCCGAGCAAAAGCAGATACGGCTGCAGATGGCCAGCACGCTGAAGGCGGTCGTCTCGCAGCGGCTGGTGCGCAAGGCCGACGGGGTCGGCCGCGTGCCCGCCGTCGAGGTGCTGATCGCCACGGCCTTTGTCCGCGACTGCGTCATCAACCCCGACAAGACCAAGATGATCCGCGACGCCATCGCCACCGGCACCTCGCAGTACGGCATGCAGACCTTCGACCAGTCGCTCTACGACCTGTACACGCAGGGGCTGGTGACCTACGAAGAAGCGCTGCACCAGGCCACCAACCCGGACGAGTTCAAGCTGCGGGTCAGCGGCATCAGCTCCACTTCCGACATGGCCCGCGATCAGATGCAGTCGGCCGCCGGCCGCGCCGAATACCAACGCTGAATTGAGTGCGGAGTGCGGAGTTCGGAATGCGGAATACCGGCTTCGGAGTGCGGTACTCCGCATTCCGCACTCCGAATTCCGCACTGGGTTACGCGGGGGCGGGGCGCTCGCCTTCGGCCAGGGGCCGGGACGGCGGCGGTCAGCGCGGCCGCTCAACCCGCTCGCTTGAGGTGTCAGGCGGCTGAAATGGGAACACCCTTTCCAGGCTCAGCACGTAGGTCATCCTAGCCGCTGTCAGATCCCGCTCAGGATCGCGTAACGGATCCCAGTGGCTCAGTCCGCCCAACGACAGTTCCACCTTGGCGAACTCGCGAACCACTTGTTCCAGCATCTCTGGATCTGGATACACGCCCGCTTTGCGACGTAGCTCTTCGGCGGCTGCGCGGGTGACATTTACATGAACGGATTCCTCGCGCGCTCCTGACCGAAGAAGCACACGAAAGCAAAAGGCGTTGCGAGGAACCCCGGTGGAGCCGTAAGCGGCGCCCTCCGATTCGACGGCTTTGACTTCCCAGATGGCACGGACGATCGCGTTCAGTTCGACACCTTTTTCTTTCAGGACTTCGGTTACCTCCAGAATCGCGCGTTCAGCCTGCGGCATCTTCGACGCATCGCGCAGCACCACCTCGACAAAAAACTCTTCGGGGAAGTCGAGCACGTGAGACAGCTCGCGATGAACGGACTCGGCTACCCCGTTGGCCTGAAGCTTCTCGAAAAGCAGGTCGTGCACTTCAACTACGTTCATCTGGTGCCTCCGACTTCGGCTCTTCGGGTGCAATTAGCACCCTACACCGTTCAAATTCCGTGCGAACCTCTTCCAAAATCGTAACAGCGGCATCACGGAGCTGCCTGACGTCGCCCGAATACGCCTGAGCCACCCAGTCGCTTCCATAATCCGCACGTTCCCGTCGCTTCTGCCACTTCTTTAGGTTGTCGCTGAAGCGGTCTCCCAGCAAATGCCTTATCTCCTTCTGCACATCCTTGTGCGTCGTGCGCGGACGAACGCCCCTCCCCTTCGCGGCTTCGGCGGCTAGCAGGGCATTGCAGACGTGGTACATCGCGTAATAGCAGCGCGACAAAGCGTTGCGGATCTCATATTCATTGGCGTTCGCAGGCAACTCGGTGGTAGCGAGGAAACCCTTGGCCAGTCGTAGGCGCTCTTCGACCTCCTCCTGCCGTTGAGGGGTCATGCCCTGATCTGCAGCATCCACCGCCTCCAGTATACGGCTGCGCGCGCCCGAAGAAAAGGGGAGCCGTGACGTTCTGGGTGGCCATCAGGAGGCGATGCCGCTCTGTCCGCAATCGTGTTATCCTCGCAATAAGCTGGGGAATTGGACACGGGAGGCACTGATGCAATCGAGAAGGGGGCCGCTCTTTTTTCCGGAATTATCCTTGGTTCCGCGCTTCTTCGTTTATCTCGGCCTGATTCTGTGTACGGGTGCGATGGCCGGCAGGTCAGGTTTTGGCCTGGTGTACCTGGGGGTTTCGCTGTCCTGCTTCGGAATGACGTGGCATTTCTTGTCTCTGAGCCGCTGGTCAAATCCGGAGAATCAACGGGAGAAGTATTGGGACACGAAATCCCTTGCGTCGGCTGGGATGTTTGCAGCCCTTTCAGGCCTCGCCTTCATTCTCTATTTGTTTCCCGCGTAACCGTTCGGGCCCCTCTACCGCTGGAGCAGCGAGAGGGCCGGCTTCGGAGTGCGGTATTCCGCATTCCACACTCCGAACTCCGCACTTCTTCAGGCGGGGGCGGGGCGCTCGCCTTCGGCCAGGGGCCGCACGCCGGGCTTGGCTTCCGGCTTCAATACCTGCTGGCGCTCGTCGGGCGGCGGCTTGTGCCGTGAGGGGGCGGCGGGCGTGGGCAACTCCTTGCCCTCGATCAGCATCTTGATCTCGTGCCCGTCCAGCACCTCGCGCTCCAGCAGCGTTTCCGCCACCCGCACCAGCGTCTCGCGGTTGTCGGTAAGGATCTTGCGCGTGCGGTCGTAGCCCCGCTGCACGATAATGCGCACTTCCTCGTCGATGCGGATGGCCGTGTGCTCGGAGAAGTCGCGGTGCTGGGCAATCTCGCGGCCCAGGAAAATCTGCTCTTCCTTCTTGCCGTAGGTGATGGGACCCAGATCGCTCATGCCCCACTCGCAGACCATCTTGCGGGCCAGCTCGGTGGCGCGCTCGATGTCGTCGCCGGCGCCGGTGGTGATGTGGTTCATGAACAGCTCTTCCGACACCCGCCCGCCCATCATGATGGCGATGCGGGCCTCCAGGAAGTCCTTGGTGTAAGTGTACTTGTCGTCTTCCGGAAGCTGCATGGTGACGCCCAGGGCCATGCCGCGGGGAACGATGGTGACCTTGTGGAGCGGATCGGCGCCCGGGATGCAGGCCGCCACCAGGGCGTGGCCGGCTTCGTGGTAGGCGGTGTTGCGGCGCTCGGACTCGCTCAGCATCAGCGACTTGCGGGCCGCGCCCATCATCACCTTGTCCTTGGCCAGCTCGAAGTCGGCCATGGTGACCGTCTTGCGGTTGTAGCGGGCGGCGTTCAAGGCCGCTTCGTTAACCAGGTTGGCCAGGTCGGCGCCCGAGAAGCCGGGGGTGCCGCGGGCCAGCACCGTCAGGTCCACGTCCTCGGCCAGCGGGATTTTGCGGGTGTGCACGCGGAGGATGGCCTCGCGCCCCTTGGCGTCGGGCCAGTTCACCACCACGCGGCGGTCAAACCGGCCGGGGCGGAGCAGCGCCGGGTCCAGCACGTCGGGCCGGTTGGTGGCCGCCACCAGGATCACGCCCTCGTTGGACTCGAAGCCGTCCATCTCCACCAGCAACTGGTTCAGGGTCTGCTCGCGCTCGTCGTGGCCGCCGCCCAGGCCCGCGCCGCGGTGCCGGCCGACGGCGTCGATCTCGTCGATGAAGACGATGCAGGGCGCGTTCTTCTTGCCCTGCTCGAACAGGTCCCGGACGCGGCTGGCGCCCACGCCCACGAACATCTCCACGAAGTCCGAGCCGGAAATCGAGAAGAACGGGACGTTGGCTTCGCCCGCGACGGCGCGCGCCAGCAGGGTCTTGCCGGTTCCCGGCCCCCCCACCAGCAGCACGCCCTTGGGAATGCGCCCGCCCAGCTTCTGGAACTTCTGCGGCTCGCGCAGGAACTCGATGATTTCCTGCAGCTCCTCCTTCGACTCCTCGACGCCGGCCACGTCCTTGAAGGTAACTTTTTTTTGCTGGCTGGAGAGCAGCCGGGCCCGGCTCTTGCCGAAACTCAGCGCCTTGTTTCCGCCGGTCTGCATCTGCCGCATCATGAAGATCCAGAATCCAATCAGCAGCAGGAAGGGCGAGGCCTGCACCAGCAGGCTCAGATAGGAAGTGCTGGAGGAGTCCTTAACGTTGATGACCACCCCGCGCTCGCGCAGCGATTTGATCATGTCGGGATAGGCCATGGGCGCGAAGGTCTTGAAGGCTTGGTTGTCCTTCTTGAACTTCCCGTGGATTTCCGGCGGAGCGTTGGGCGTGCCGCTGATGGTGACTTCAGCGACGTTGCCCGCCTCCACGTCGTTCATGAAGCGGGTGAAATTCAGGTCCTGTTCACGGTTCGGCGTCCCGGTCTTGACCACCTGCCACAGGAGCACCGCGGTGGCCAGCATCACCACCCAAAACACGATAGTCTTAACGGTCGAGTTCAAGAACCCCTACCTTTGGTACGGCTGTCGGCTGGCGACCGGCGGCTGGCGGTCGCTGCCTACTGCCTACTGCCTACTGCCTACTGCCTTCTGCCGTTTTCGGCGCCATCCTGGCGATATAGGGCAGATTCCGGTACCGCCTACCGGCGCCCATCCCGTAACCTACCATTACAGCCCCGTCCACCTTGAAACCCACGAATTCCGGTTCCAGCGCCACGCGCCGCTCGCTGCTCTTGTCAATCAAGGTCGCCGTGCGAATGGATGCCGCGCCTTTCACCAGGAACTGCTGGATCAGATGCTCCTGGGTGACGCCGGTATGCAAAACACAATCGACCAACAGGATGTCCTGCCCCTGCACATCCAGGCTGGGGTAGTGTGTGATCAAGCGCCGCTCGTATCCGTTTTCGACCACGTCGCGGATGTCCACGTAGACCAGGCTGCAACTCACCGGGCAGGTAAGCCGGCGGACCAAGTCGGCGACAAAGATGAAAGCGTTGTCCAGCAGCCCGACCAGGTGCACTTCCTTGTCGGCATAAGTTTGCGAGATAGCGGCGGCCATCTCGCCGACCCTCTGCTGGATCTGCTCCTCAGTGAACAGGATTTCCATTCTGCTCCTCGGCGACCGCTTCCTCGCGGATCAGGATGCCGGTCTGGCTGGAAGCGCGCAATCGGAACGAGCGCGCCACGGGAAAGCCTCGCACCCAAACCACGTCCCGGCCGCT
>Ga0315285_10006183_pt1 | contig 12331 bp, 10 predicted proteins | sample YL17G09_36_MG_FD_203698 | JGI IMG/M metagenome (GOLD analysis project Ga0315285, IMG submission 203698) | Sediment microbial communities from Yellowstone Lake, YNP, Wyoming, USA - YL17G09_36 | ecosystem: Environmental > Aquatic > Freshwater > Lake > Sediment | place: USA: Wyoming | collected... | reverse complement strand
CACCAGACCTGCTATAGTGAGGTTGCGATTCGCCTAAAGCTCACTGTACTACGACATCTTAATTCGCCCCGGCAACTGTCGAAAGATGGGGGGAAGCTCAAGGAATCTGATTGCCTTCTACAAATTGAACAACAACAGTTTTCCTCTACAGGAGTGGGAACCGTCCAAATGCTGTGACTATTACAGGTTTTACCAGCTATCTTTAGGAAGGAAGATCTCGGCGCGAAACGCAGAGAATGCCCGTTCATACGTGATTGACAACATTATCGATATCCTGCGCGACTATAAGACAAGCAACGGCAGTACCCTTCTTCACAGGTGGGAGTTGGCGTCATTGAGTAGACGACAACGAGCCGGATGGCTAGCTGACCGACTGGATGATGCCATAAAGAAAATGTCAGCAGGAAAGACTAGAAGACATTTTGCTTTCTTCAATCAAGTGACTGGCTGCTGGCTTGTCTTCTTTTTCCGTTACGGTGGATTCAGGGAGTCCTTTCCCGACGAACTCATCGAATTAACCAAGAACAAGTTATTTGTGGAAATAAAGAACGAAGGCTTTAAGTACTCAGTTTTCGGGTTCGGGTTTCGAAAATCTGTAGTCGAAACTGGCAATACCGTTGACGATCTTGTTCTTTGCATTGAGGACGCTGAGGATTATCCTGCCGTTTCGGACGAACAATATCAAACTGCCCGTAAGTTCTTCGGGAAATATACAAGACAGAACATTAAAGAATTTCCTGGCTAGTGGCTCATTAAACCGATAGACATAATACAACTCCCCCTTCCCGCCTCAACGCCGCTTGAGTTGGGATATCACATTAGCTGACTGTTCTTTGGTCCGTTCGTATGTTATCTTTTCCGCTTCTTTCATTATCGTACTGAGCTTAGTCCCCAGCGCATCCGCAACGCGGGCTAACGCATCAAGGCTGTAGGTCCTGCGGCCATTCTCGACCAAAGAGATGATCGACTGTTTCACGCCGGCTTTCTCACTCAGGCCAACTTGAGTGAGCCCCACCAGCCGCCGCCTGGTCTTCAAGATTTCACCTACCGCGCCCGCGTAATTTGTCGCGGCAGCATATTTTGTCACGACAGCCTTATTAGTCGCCATTTCCTGTCCCCTACTACTCCCACGCGCGCCTGCCAGTGAGTCCACAGTCTACAGCCTACAGCCTACAGCCTCATTATGACATATAGCAATAAAAATCCCTACCTTCTCAAAGCGCTAAAAAAAATGTCTTTATGCTCCTTGTGCTCTGTTGTGGTTGATTTATTCTCATCTCTAACATCTAATTCGCCCGTTTTGTCAACCAATTCCCCCTTGTTCCGCAAATTCTTTCCCCGTTCCCACTGCGTGACGATCCGTCAAAAAGGCACCAAACCGACCTATATAAAATAGAGGCACATGAAATGGACACGAACATGAAAACGACTCCGGTGGGGTCGCTACGCGGTGGGGTCGCGCTCCCGCGCGACCGTTGGTCCGCCGAGATCCGAGGCGGCGTTATGGCTTTTCCTGCTGGCTGGCCTCGGGGACGCGGAAGGTCTGCTCGGAGGATTCAATGAGTTGTGCCGCTTCCTCGATGTTGCCTTTGCCGTACGCGTCATCGATGCGGGACAGCAGGCGGCGCAGTTCCAGGCTGTTTGCGAGAATTAAACGGGAGAATTAAACGGTGACTGTCTGTTCCGTTTCTGGAATAATGTCTGAACCCGTCAATTTGCGGAAAGCAAAAGGAGCTATGTCATGCGAAAGATACTCGTTGTATATTCCAGTCTATCCGGGAACACCAAAGCCGCGGCGGAAGCAGTCGCGGACGGAGCCCGCGCGGCAGGCGCCAAGTCACAGTGAAGGACGCTTGTGAGGCGCAACCCGACGACCTCTTGAGTTGCGACGCCGTCGCGCCCCGCTTTTCGCGCCCAAGAATAAGATAGGATACCATTAGCGTGACTCACTGCACCAGACCCGTTGATAAAGGAGGCTGAACCGTGGACCATCTTCGCATTACGCGGCGTCGGTTCTTGGGCTCGTCCGCCGCGGCATTAGCCGGGCCGTATGTTGTGGGCTTGGCAGGACGTCCCGCGCCGAGCGCGCGCCTCACGATGGGGGCCATTGGCGTGGGAGGCCAGGGCACGGTTGACCTGCGCAATTTCCTGTCCTGCGAGGACGTCCAGGTGCTGGCCGTGTGCGACGTGGACGCGGGACGCCGGCACAACGCCAAGGGCATTGTGGACGTGCACTACGGTAACAAGGACTGTGCTGAGTACAACGACTTCCGCGAGATCCTTGTGCGCGACGACATTGACACCGTCCTCATCGCCACGCCGGACCACTGGCACGCGCTCATCTCGATAGCCGCGGCCCAGCGGGGCAAGGACCTCTATTGCGAGAAGCCCATCTCGCTCACCGTGGCCGAAGGCCGGGCCGTGGTCGAGACGATAACACGCCAGGGCCGCGTATACCAGAGCGGCACCCAACGCAGAAGCATCGGCTGTTTCCGGTTTGCGGTGGACGTGGCGCGGGCCGGCTTGATCGGAAAAATCCACACCATCCGGACCTACCTCGAGAAGGGCATCGAATGCGGCCTCGAGCCGCCCCAGCCCGTTCCGCCGGACTTCGACTATGACTTTTGGCTTGGGCCTGCGCCGGACGCTCCCTATACGGCGCGGCGTTGCCGGGGCAGCTTCCGCTGGATTTACGACTACTCCGGCGGCCAACTCACGGATATCGGCGCGCACTTCAACGACTTGGCGCAATGGGGCAACGGCACGCAACTATCCGGGCCGATCCACTATGAGGGCTTTGCGCGATTCCCGCGCGCCGGCATCTTCAACACGCCCGTCGAATACCAGGTGATTGCCACCTATGCCGGCGGCGTGAAGCTCATCTTTCACGACACGGGCCCGCGCGCCGTTAAGTTCGAAGGGGATGAGGGCTGGGTTATCGTGGACGACGACGGCAACGTCGACGCAGAACCGAAATCCATTCTGCGCACGCGCCGCATCGTCAAGCAGGACTACGCCAACTGGCAGGGTCACCACCGCGACTTCCTCGAGTGCGTCAAGCGGCGGGGCGCACCCATTGCGCCGCCGGAGATGGCCCATCGGTCGACCACCGTATGCCATATCGGCAATATCTGCCTGCGCCTTGGCAGGGCGCTGCGATGGGACCTCGAGGCCGAGCGGTTCATCGAGGACGACGACGCGAATCGAATGCTCGCCCGGGCAATGCGGTCGCCCTGGCGCCTGTAGGCGAACGGCATGACGTCACATAGTGCGCGGGCGCGCGCGGGCCTGGCACCTTTCGAATAGGCACAACAGTGGAGAGCGGACATGGCGAATTTCGGCAGCGCATCAGTGAGTATAGTGACGGGCCTTCTCTTTAACGCGGCGGCTTGGGCTGCCTCTCCACCCACGCTGGAGACAGGCAGCGCCGCCCCGGATTTTCGACTTCCAGGCATTGTCGTTAACCCCGGATCGACACCCGCGTGCGCGCGCGCCGCGTCCATCGAAGAGCGAGACTTTCAGCTCAGCGATTTCGCCGAAGCCAAACTGCTCTGCCTCGTCTTCACCTGTAACCACTGCCCCACGGCACAGGCCTACGAGTCGGTCCTCATGGAATTGACCCGGGATTACCGCGATAAAGGGGTCGCCGTCGTGGCCATTTCGCCAAACGATGACCAGGCCGTACGGCTCGACGAATTGGGCTACAGCGACTTGGGCGATTCGTTTGAAGAGATGAAGGTTCGCGCCTTGGATCGCAAGTTCAATTTCCCGTACCTCTACGACGGGGCGGATCAGAAGGTCTCTTTGGCTTATGGGCCCGTGGCCACGCCCCATGTGTTCTTGTTCGACGCCGAACGCAAACTCCGCTATTCGGGCCGGCTCACGGACAACGAAAACCCGGCCAAGGCCAAGACGCAGGACACCCGCGACGCACTGGACTGTCTGCTGGCCGGCAAAGCCGTCACGACGCCGAAGACGCGGCCTTTTGGCTGTTCCATCAAATGGTCCGACAAACGCGCCTCCGCCAGAGAAGCCCTGGAAAAGTGGGATCAAGAAAAAGCCGACCTTAAGATGGTCTTACCCGATGAGGTCGCTGCCCTCGCCAAAAACGATACCGACAAAGTCCGCGTCATCAATCTGTGGGCCACGTGGTGCGGCCCGTGCGTCACCGAGTTTCCCCAATTGGTCGAGATCAACCGGATGTATCGCAACCGCCCCTTTGAAATGATCAGCATCAGCATGGACGACCCCGCCAAACGGGACAACGTCCTCGACTTTCTCAACAAAAACCACGCCTCGTTCCAGAACTACCTCTACAACAGCGACTCCCGCGACGACATTATCAGCATGGACGACCCCGCCAAACGGGACAATGTCCTCGACTTTCTGAGCAAAAACCACGCATCGTTCCAGAACTACCTGTACAACAGCGACTCCCGCGACGCCCTCGCCAAAGCCCTCGACCCCCAATGGCCCGGCGCACTGCCCCATACGGTCGTGATCGCACCTGGCGGCGAAATTATCTACCGCCACAACGGCCAATTCGATCCCCTCACACTCAAAAAGGCCATCGTTGAGAAGATCGGGCGCCACTACTTCTAAGACGGTTCGACATGATGGCGCGGAGGTGCGGCACATCTTTCCAACTGAGTGGTGGAAGCCCAGCGACTAATGCACGTATGAAGACCATCAACATTTTCGCGTACGAGTCAGCCGATAAATAAATGGAAATAAATGGTGAAATAAATGGAATAAATCGTGAGTGTCACCATTTATCTTTGTCACATAGTCGGACGCTACTGCAAGAAGTACTAATACACCAAACTTAAGAAAAAAACCGACCCTGATGTCCTTTTTCGCGCTCTCATTTGGTTTTCCCTCCTAAAGGTTTTTTTTTCCGCTTATATCTAACCACAATAACCGCAACTGCAACTAATGCGATTACTGAGACCAAACCAATGATCATACCGACTCGCAAGTGAGACGAGGACGCTGCAACGTTTTCGGAAGTCACAGTAGCCTCTGGAGTCGATATTGTTTCTAAAGAAGCATCAAGCATATCTTTCTTGCTGTCATCGATTGCATCCGCCCCGATTGATTGCGCGGTGGGTACCAGACTCTCCAGTATTGACGCCTCAATCCATTTGCCTTGATAGTACTTGAGTATCTCCTCCGACCCGTCTGAATACTTCTTGATTACGTCCACGCTCGCCGGAAGGGTCAAAGCATCCAATTGGAACTGCTCCGGCGGCACGTCAACATCAAGCTTCAGGTCCGTAATATCGCAAGTGGCGGTACGCATCACAAGGACGGATTCATAACTATTCAGGTAGCTGTTCGAAAGGACATCGTCTAACGTGACCGGGGCTAAGGCTTTCCAGTCGGACTCTCCCTCATTCATGAAGCTTCGCTGTATGAGGCGCACGGGGAAAAACAACCCCGGCTTTACCTCTTGCACTGTGACTTCATAGTCAACGCGAACTGAACCATTGGGATGGTACGCAATTACACGTGTGATTAGAAAGGACATGTCGGGATCTATAACATATTGCAGTTCCGGCTTTCCCTTTCCCTCACCTTCGACATACCCCCGCTCCGCTACGTACAGTTGTTTCCCCGATTGCGTCGTAAACGCTCTTGCGGTCCATTCCGCCTTGATAGACGTATCCTTGATCACCTCGGAAAGCATTCCCTCTCCAGTACCAAATCCATATTTCATTAGGTCCACTAGCCGAGACAATTGTAGAGTAACGTCTCCATCTTCGGAAAGGCGATCCTTTGAGGCATGCTCGTACAAATACGCGGTTCCTGTGCCAACAGGCCACATCGCTACGTACTCATTGTTCTTAACGACCCGCTCAGTTTGATTGACGCTTGTTTTTTCATTTTGGGCCTTCTTAACTGTCTCCGCTTGTTGTGTAGTTTCAATCCACAAAGATTCGCCCTTGCGGATCTCCTTGTAGGTGCACCCGCCAATTTCCTTTTCTTGTTTGTTTTCTCTTGTGAGTGTCGTTGACATGACAAATGAGTAGGACAAGATTTTGGCTCTCGCTGCTTCTTGGTGAGCACAGAAAAGGTCAAGTAATTCTTTGGAGGATTGAGCCCATGCCCCCGATGCAACGACAGTCACTGCGACTACTACATACCTAAGAATATCTTTCATTTGGGGCAATATCCCTATTTTGTTATCTATTAACTATATTGTAGTATAAGTGGTCCAACCGAAAAGTTACCCCCGATCCTGTTTTGCTTTCGGATGCCTTTCTAACAGCATAAACGTGTACACCTTTACGAAATACAACGGAAAAGTGAATGCAGCGCTTGCAGGCATTGCTTTTTACAGAATTTTCACTCAACCAATAAACGCGCCTGGTCCGTCAGGGGTTGACGAAGTTCCATATCTCGCCAAATCGCTTGTATGGCGCCGGCAATCGCGGCAGGGTCTTTTTCGCGTACCAGGAATCCGGTGACGTCATGTTTAACGGCTTCCGGAATGAAACCTGTGTCCGTCGCGACGATCGGGACATTGCAGGTCATAGCTTTCGAATCGCAGTGTTTACCTTTAGACTCTTGCGAATCTCCGCCAAATCAACCAGCCAACCAACAGAATGGGCGCCCAAACCGGGATCCACACCCCTACCCAAATCAACTTGGTGATCAACACCCGGCCAAATCCAACCAGTGACCGCACGGCCTCTGTCGACACTTTGCCGATGCTGAAACTCTGCGCCGGGACCACGGACTCGGCTTTGGGCGCTTCAGTAAAAGTAGCCGTTATGCTGGAGAAAGCCACACGGTGGCTGAGGACGCGTTGCCGGCCCTGGATCAGTTCAAGTTGTTCGCGCACGCGATTGAGTTCCGTTTCAATTTTCAGCGTATTTTCGATCATGCTGGTCTTGCTGAGATGATCCAGGAGGCGTTCCTCTGTTTTTGAAAGGTTACGGATGCGCGACTCGTTGTCCACGTACTCTTTGGTTACGTCTTGCGCGTTCACTTGTCTGTTCAGCACTTTCCCAAACGCGTCCAGCGCCTGCAGCGCCCCATCGAGCTTGTCGGCGGGCACGCGCACCTCAATGTCGACCAAATGGCGCCCCAGCCCGTCGGTCACTTCATTGAGGTTGCTGACGAATCCCCCCAGCGCAGTCGCTTGCGCCCTGAAATCCGCGGCAGCTTTCCGCGCATCATCCGTCTCAATACTTACAAAAGCCGTCTTGATCAGATACCGGTCCGGCTGAGGCGATGAAGAGGCTATGCCACGAATCGCGCCGTTTACATCAACACCCTGTACATCTGCGCCCGTGCCGCCCCGGTCAGGGCGGTCAGCAACCGAACCCGTGGCGTACCCGAGAGACTCAAGCTGTCGGCCCAGTTCCGGAGCTTTTTCCACACCTTTCGCTCCATAGACGCCATTAAAGCCACCCTCGACAGCCAGCCGGGTCTGCGGCTCACCTGTAGAGCTGGCTGCCTTATGTTGCGTCGCATTAGGAACAAGAATGGCCGCGCCCACAACCAGCAATACGGCCGCGGCAGCCACTGCGCCCACGCGCTTTAGCGTAAACCGTTTCCGGCCCGGCTCTTTTGCCTGTTGCAGGATCCGCTTGCGCCGCAATTCATCCAATTCTAATTGCGGCGCTGATTTCATGGCCGTTTTTGCCAACCTTGCCAATTGCCGATATGTGCCAACAGTCTCCCGGGCGGCGGCATTGGACTCCACGAATTCCGAGACAGCCGCGTGCTGCGAAGTGTCTAATTGATCCAATGCATAGGCCGCAAGAGCCTCTTCATCAAAGAATGATTTCATGACTTGGTCTCCCGCGCCGGGTTCAGTTCCGATTTGAGTTCCATGCGCAGCGCATTCAGAGCATCCTTCATAAGCGTGCTCACTTTTCCCAGCGAAACATTCATCACGCGGCTGATCTCGCGATAGTTGAGGTCGTCCTGAAACTTGAGCCGGAACGCTTCCTGCTGTTCCAGAGGCAATTTGGCCAGCACGGCCAGTACCCGCCGGCTGGTCTCATCCTGCATGGCCGCGGCGCTGGAATCGTCCGGCGCGACGGCCACGTTCGCATCCGCCAGGTTTGTCATGCGGGACTCCTTTCGGCGCACGGTGAGGGCCCGGTTCCGGCATACCGTATAGAGCCACGCCCCCAGTTGGTCCTCGATTTTCGCCCGGTTCGCCCGGCATAACTGCAAAAACGTGTCCTGAACGACATCGCGCGCCAACTCAACATCATGGACGATACAATAGGCGTATTGAACCAGGGGCTGCTCATACCGGGCCAACACCGCCGCCACCCAATCCTCCCGCGTCAGCAGTGCGGTTCGCATACCTTCCATTCGGGTAACCTCTATTTCGACTTTTCCCGCTCTTATAACGATTCAGCCGGCTTTTTGTTCAATTTGAGCGTTGTGCCAGGGAAACATTAATGGTGGAGGCGGCGGGAATCGAAGCTGTGTCCGAAAGTGCTTCGGCGGGGGCATCTACATGCTTAGCCTTTCTTTCAGAACTCGCCGCCTACGCTTTTCTGTCGACGTAATGGATGACGGGCTGGGCGGAGGTCCAACCGCCCTTGTGGACGTGGTGGTGGATTTCAAACTGGTCCCGGTAGATTCTGATTTCGCTGAACTCGCCGGCGATTCCCAGTTTGATGTCGCGTTTAAAGAATGCGCCCGTGGTGAGGTGTTCGAGGTTGGCGTAAACCGGGTCGCGCTCGTACGTGAACGCGTGGACGTGGCCGGCCGCGTATAAGATGTGCTTCTGCGATTCACCAAGCACCCGGCGCAGCTTACCCGCGTTCTGCAACTGCCGCCATCTGTTGGAAACATAGCCTTGCGTCCGGTGCAGGAGCGGGTAATGGCCCGCTACGACGAGGCGGTTTTCGGCCTGCTCGAGCAATTGCCGCACTTGCTCCACTTCCTTTTCCGTAACGTATCCCCGCGCCGACAAATACTGCGGACGCACTGTCGGCACGAGGATCAGCGGGGTGCCGCCGGGCAGCCGCATCAGCGATGGGTAGCCGTCGGGCGGAAGGAACTCGCCAAAGTAGTGTTCGAACCGTTTCCGCCGCACCGACTCGAACGTGTACACGTCGTGGTTGCCCGGGAGGAGGAGGATTTCGAGCCCGCGCGCGCGAAGGCCGCGGACAAACCGCACCGCGAGATCGAACTCCTCGTTCATCGAGGTGCTGGCAAAATCGCCCGTCAACAGAACCGTCTTTGCGCCGCTCGCCGCTGCTACGTCGGCAATTGCGTCTGAGTAAGGCTCGGCCTGGGCCATATCGAACTCGCGGCGGCGTTTCAGCAGAACCGTGAGGTTGCCCAGGAACCGCTTATTGAGCAGGTGGATCGGGTTCCGCACGATTTTCCAGAAGTGGATGTCCGCAATGTGGAGAATGGTGTCTATGGGCCGATCAATATTGTTCATCAGCGGAAACCAAGAAAAAGCAAGGATGAAGGATGAAGGATGAAGGATGAAAAAGAAACCGGTTTGGGTAGCCAGTCACTTGTTGTGTCTGCCTTTTCTCTTGGCGTTCTTTGCGCAGGTCGTGAGGATAGCAATCAGTTCATTTGCCTCGGCCATCAGCGCATTCATCCGATTGGCCTTCAACAAAGCTGATTCGACGCATAGTTCCATCCAATAAAGCGCCTCATCCAGTTCCTGCAGTGCGCCTTCAATTTTGCTCACGAATTCGACCGTTGACCTCGCGCGGATGGATTCACGGTAATGCGCTCCAACAGAAGTACCCGCCCTTAACATTTGCTTGCCTATGACCTGTGCCGCTATTCCTTTTGGCATTGCCGCATATGCGCGCACTACTCGAAGCGCGAACTCCTTGGTTCTTTGCTTCAAGTCAACAGGGTTTTCCATTCTGCCGCCTGTTTTTGTTTTTTTCATCCTTCATCCTTCATCCTTCATCCTTCATCCTTCATCCTTTGAAATGCTCCACAATCTGCCCAGCACTTGCATCGCCATCAACCACAACGGTCTTCGTTCCGCCGACCTTGTAGCCAGAGTTGATTTTCGCCGCGAATTCCGGCGACGCATTCATGATCAACAACGGGCGTGGCGCGATTAGTGCGGCGGCCGTGGCGATGTCGCCGACACTGCGGATACACGGGATATAGAACGATTTGACCCAGGCTTCGTCGTCATCAGGGTTGAACCCGTTGGCGTCGGCGGCGACGGCGTTGATGGCGGGATCGATGGCGGCGGCAAACAGGCCCCAGATGCCGGCTTCGCCAAACCCGGCCACGCCGACTTTGCTGGTCATGTCCCTTCTGGACCGCAGCCATTCGACGGCGGTGATTACGTCTTGGATCCGATAACCGGTATCGGTCGGCATGAACGTGTCGGGGAATTTGCCTATAGCCCTTTTTGCGGAACTGTGATCGCCCGTAAGGAAGGCGTCGATTGCCAGCACGGCTTTGCCTTGAGCCAGAAGGCTTGCAACCAGCGGCGCGGGCTTCCCGCCGGTTTTGTCAACCGCGCCGGTTTTTCCATGATCGTATACGAGCACGACCGCGTCTTGCGGCGGCCCGTCGTTGCGGCCGCGGTACAGGACAGCCGGCACGGCGTCGCCTTCACCCCAGCGGTGCAGGATCCAACGCTCCACAACGAACCCGTCGCGTTGTTCGTAGCCGGCGCGTTCGGAGGCGAAGTCATTCCGTGCTGGAATCTTTGCGCCGATGGTCAATGCCAGAACGTCGCCGTACTGTGCGCGGAATTCATCGAGCGACGCCCGATCGGCCGGCATTACGGCGGCCCATTTGGCTTTGTCGGACTCGATCACGCGCGCCGTGATTTCATCGGCGGACGGCAGGCCTTCGGGGAGTTTTTTTTCTGGGAAGACGCGCAACGCCTCCTCCGGCTCGATCTGGAAGTCAGGTTCGCTGAAATTTTTGTATTTTTCAGGCTGGCCGAGCAGATGCTTGCCGAAAAATCGGTAGACGGCCTCGCGGCTGGCTTTGTTGTAATTGTGGGGCGCGTCGATCAAGACGGTTTCGACACTATCCGGTTTATCGTAGAGCGCATAGACGCTTTGGATGGCTGGGAATTCGACGCGCGGCGTCTCTTTTGTCCAGTCGCCGGTGGCGGATACCATCAGCAAGGGCCGCGGCGCCATGAGTGCGCCGATCTGCATGTTCGACGCATCGAGCCGCAGGATGGGCGCGTTTTCGCACAAGCACCCGCCCTGCATCGTGCTCGAGATCATGTTCACCGGCGCCGACGTTTTCACCCGCGGGTCGACGGCGCAGAGCGCAAACGTCTGCGTGCCGCCGCCGGACGCGCCGGTGCAGCCGATCCGCTCCGGATCGACGTCCGGCAGGCCCTGGACGAAATCCACCGCGCGGATCGACGACCAGAGTTGCGCCGCGTACGGGTGGTACCCCCAAAGTTTCTCGCGGAATCCGCCCCAGTTGTGTTTGTACTGCATGCTGTCGACGTAGCCGATCATGTCATACGAAAACACGACCGCGCCCATCCGCGCCAGCGTGATGCACCGGCCCGGCACCGACCCCCGCTCCTCGTTGGCCAGCCGGCCCTGCTCCCAATGGCCGTGCGGGCAAACAACCGCCGGGAACGGCCCCGCGCCTTTGGGCCGGTATAGGTTGCCGGTCACGAGAAATCCCGGCCGCGCCTCGATCCGCACCTTCTCGACGGAGTAGTCCTCATGGTCTACACGTCCGGAGATCTGCGCGTTGAGCGGGGTCTTCTCCGGCATGGGCAACAGGCCCGACGACAACAGGACACGCCGGCGGAGGTTCTTTGCGTAGGTTTCCCACTCTTCCACCGACTCGTAATGGGGCATGGTGAAGACGGTGTCGGTGTCGCGGATGGCCTCCGTCCTGTCGTCGCGAACGGGGCGGGGTTCGTCGTAGACGTGCATCAGCTTTGAAGTGGAATCGGGTTCATACTGCGGGTCGCTCGACAAGACGATGCCGAACGTTTTAACTCCGAGCTTGGCGCGTGTCTGTCCCTTCTTGAGCGCAATGGTCCCCGCCCGCAGCCAACCGCCAGCGTCTTTGTCCTTCACCGCTTCCGCCTTAAACGGCTTTCCGTCCAGTGTGGCGCTCGCGCCCGTTTTGGCAGGCGGCCACAGCCACACGGTGTACGTGGCGTTCCGCGGCACGTCCAGGCTAAGGGTCGACCCGAGTTCCGACTCGCACCACACTAACAAGACATCATCACTGGCGGCAAGACTAGCCGCAAGTATCAACACAGCAGTCATTTCGTGTCTCCTGTCACGCGATTTGGCTCACGTTACTCTACAACGAACCACGTAATCGACTTGGGTTTCATCCGCACCGGTATTTCTATTGAATATGCCCG
>Ga0315285_10006182_pt1 | contig 12331 bp, 15 predicted proteins | sample YL17G09_36_MG_FD_203698 | JGI IMG/M metagenome (GOLD analysis project Ga0315285, IMG submission 203698) | Sediment microbial communities from Yellowstone Lake, YNP, Wyoming, USA - YL17G09_36 | ecosystem: Environmental > Aquatic > Freshwater > Lake > Sediment | place: USA: Wyoming | collected... | reverse complement strand
GCTTCTGGGTTTGCCGTCTTTGAGCGCAGCCAAAACGCGTTCATCAAAAGAGTCCATTACGGGTTCAAATAAGCAAAAACGGACTTATAACCATTTTTAACCATTTATTTAATTCGCCCGCGCGCGCCGAGGGATACCGAAGTTTTTTGACCCAAAGCGCATGCTGCTTCAATGAGATGGGCTTCACAAGTCTTATTTAACCCTTACTGATTATGAATAGGCAGGAATATCAATGAACGCTGTTCAACCAAAAGTGACGATCCAAGATGCGAGATATGGCGTTCGACTTGATTATCTCATTTTCCCAATCGATTTCAGAGATTTACGTCGAGTGCTGGCCAAGAATGGGTATGAATTATCACATGTTAATGTGCCTCCTCCCCCTACACGAGTCAGGTTTAGTGGGGAAATAGGGCGAAAGGGAGAAACAGCTGTTGAAGTTGAGAGTGACGGTGGTGATATATGGGTCGTCGGTAGATCTCTTCAGGAAGCACAATCTTCTTTTGAGGAGCTGGTGAAGGTCGTTGACTCTGAGATTGGTGTTCTCCTCCATGATAATGTAAAGTTTTACTGGGCAATGGGACACTACAGAATCGCCACAGGAAAGGCGCCGCACAGCGAAATAGCCAAAGTGGAGAACAAAGAATGCGTCAATCAGTTCAGCAAGATCATAGGCCAAGATCTTTCTTCTTTTTCGATAAGACTTGGTTCTAAGAATGCAACTCCGAACGACGCAACTTGGACGGACATCGCGATTGAACCGGATACCATAGACGAGAGACTATACCATGTAGGAGTAGCTTTCAGAAATCCAGACAAAGAGACGACTGAAACATTTGTAAAGGACCTTGAGAATAGGTTGTTGAGGCTAATAAAAGTCATTGAGGGTTAGTGAATATGTCGCTCTCTGTTCCATCTGATATCGAGGAATTCGAAGAGCCCATGCTCTTTGTTGAAGGCTCCTTGGTCCCATCAACCGCAATGGACCGGGAAGATAACTTGCAGAAAGCGAGACTGAGATTAGATGTCTCCATCAACACGAGCGATGTGTTCCCGCAAAGAAACCATATGCTTGAGTTGCACGATGGTTTTGAGAAGATTAGACCTGCCCGATTCTCATTCACTCATCCTTGGTTGCCCCAAAAAGCTCGAGAGCTTTTGAGCAAGTCTAAGAGAGGGCCGCTCACGCAGAAAGAGCTAATTACGTTAATGAAGCTGGTCAGTGAACAAGCTACAGTTCATTTTCGACTGGATGAAGGGAAATACGTAGCGATGACCTTTTATGGTCGGATTGTTGAAGTTTCTGAGACGAGAGTAGGTTTACTGAAGAAGTTGCAGGACTTAAAGCCCAAAGAACAGGTTTTTCTTTGGAGAATAGGTTTCAGTGCCTTTAGTGGTCGTTTATGAGTCCTGAGGAAAGCGTTCTTGAAGACCACTACACTCAAGGGAAACCCTTCGTAAGAGTCAAAATTGCAGTGGTTAATCCTGAAAATTCGAGGCAAACAACAATTCAGGGAGACTTCTGGATCGATACAGGATTCGACGGCGGCATCCATGTCTCACAATTCCACGAGAATGAAGTAACTGCCCTGGGGGTTGAGGTATATCCGGCGCCTGTTGGCGTCGCCGGTGGCAAAACTGATCCTGCAAATCGTTGTCTTGCCTATTTACAACAGATCGGCGATCGGGAGTTGCCAGCTCCAGGGATTGAGGCGGAGATGATATTCCATGGTCAGGATCGTCACGGTTTGATTGGTTTAGATATACTGAGAAACTGGATCGTCAAATTCGATGGTCCGAGTCAGTTCTTCAGAATAACGAGACCATGATACGTGTGAGCGCGCGGGAGTCACGAAGTAATTTCGTTGAAGTAACCTGCAGACGCAAGGACGTTTCTTGTAGTGGGACTCGTGGTTCGCGGCACATTTTTTCTCGCAGCTTCACGCTATACTACTGAAATTAACTCAACCACAGAGCCGAGAAAAACGGCACGTTCCGAATTTTTTTCGGAAAGGTCATGGGAAACCTCGTTTTTTATCCAAAAAACGAATCGGGTTCACAAGGCATTTCAAGAAATCCCTTGCCCTATGGACTTTCCCATGAATTTATGGACTGCCCTATGAACCCAATTAACGTTCTCTGTCCTTAGAGGTCGAAAATTTCACGGCCTTTACAGGAAGTCTGAGAGCCCCAAAACACTTCTCGCAACGCGGAAAGTGTCGTTCAGCTGCCAAATGTTTTTCCCCGAAAAATTCGCAGCATGATTAATCGAATGCGCGTGGCAATGTCTCTGCTCGAGTATGCAGGGTCCACGTTCAAACTGAGCTGCTCAGGATTCGCATACGGCGACTTCTTCAGCCTCGATTGAGCTACACCATGCGACAGAAGCCCTGAAGCCGATAGGCTGTTCGAGGGTTTCTGCAATAAATCATGCGAGATCCACGCCGACACGTGAGCCGCCAGCTTCTTTGCCTGCCCTTTTCATGTCTGGAATAAAAGCCGAAAAATAATCAGGCGTGAAGATAAGACTTTGAGGGTGCAGATTTCTTTGGACATCATCACACCTACTCTGGAGCTGAGAGAGTTATCGATGTTCAGGGGTAAATGTTATATGCAACAGTGTAATTATACCTAAATGGAGATAACTATGCCTCAACGGCCTCACATACAGCTTCAAAAACTTCCAGCGCCTGATCCTCATGAAAACGAAGGAAGGATGCTGGATCTGGATCAGGGGTGATCGCATGAGCCAATTCACGTTCGGCTTCTTGGACAAGACAGTCAAAGGCCACGTGTACAGCTACTTTTGGACGTATGACGGTAGTGGCCACAAAACAGAAGTTTACCTCGGCAGACAAGGAAAGCCCAAGACTCAGAGAAGAGCTCTGGAAACGAAACTCAGACACCTCGAGGGGCTCCAGCAGGAGATCCAAGAGATGATCAAACAGACACGGGCAGACCTCGAGCAGCTGCCTCCTGGAGAGGTGCCGAAGACATGACCTTCAAAAAAAAGAAGAGGAGTGACTATCAGACTTGAAGGGAGACAAGGAATGCGAAGAACATCAATGCGAGGGTCTGAAATATTGTCGCTGGCACCCCGAGGAGTGTTACGGAAAGCCTTGGGGGTCACGCGAGCTGCCTCAAGAGGCGAGGACATGACCTTCCGGAGCATTTGGCCAGTATCAGGGAGCCTAAGAAGGCTGTTGTTCCAAAAATCGCTCGTGAAGAGGGAAGAGGTATGGAGGAACGTTCTGTTATTCCAGCAGGCCCCTATCATAAATTGGAAAGGGCGAATGTACGCCGTTTTCTCTGGATCTGCGGGTCCGGGAGTGACTGCTCATGCATAAGGCAGGGTTCACGCATAAGGAGATGCTCCTCTTGGAGAAGCTGCAGGAGCTCATCGACAGAGGGGAACGGAACGGGCTGCTCGAGAAAGCGGCTGTGGAGTTGCGTCTGAGCCCAGTAACAGTGAGGACCCGGCTTAGTCGGCTAAGATCCAAGTATCAGCAAACCAAGACGTTTATGGGTGAATATCGCCATTGGCAACAGACACTCTACCAAAAGACCGGCGGCAAATTCCACAGTCTCTAAATGCTCTTGAAGGAAACTTCGCTCAATTTGTGCGCTTCCTGGGCCTTTCAGGTGACAAAGACGTCTGGAGCGTGGGTGTTAGAGGAGAATTGGCCATGCGAATATTTCTGGTTAAATCAGGAATGATAATGGGCTCAGAAGGCACAGGTACAGCTTAGAGTTATTTGGTTTTCTCTTCCGTAGACTCTCTTCACCAGATCACCAAGATGAAGGTGTGGGTTATTGGACGGCGGCTTCCAATATTCCAGGTCCAGGACTGGAAGGGCAGTTAGGCGTAGAGTCAAATGGCTACCCCCGAATTTGATGGGAAAGCTGTGAGGTTGTGGCTCGTAAAGCCAATGTGTCAGCTAAAACGTTTGAGCGTGCCAAGAAGATTATTGAGGAAGGGACTGAGGAATAGAAAGTGTGGGTGCCAAAAGAATGGTTTTATTTTTCCGTTTTAAATCAGGAGTTGAATTCGTGTAAATTAGCGCGCGCAGAGCTCAAGATTGAGACACAAATTGTCTTTTTTAGGTCGAAGCAGACGGGGCAAGACCCTTACGCTCAACCATAAAGGAACGTGTGCTACGGATTCTTCTACCGAGTCCCACGGTGCCCTGCTGAACAGCCATCTTGGACGCTCAGAAATATTGCCCGACAAAATCAAACAACCCTTTTCTATCAATTCCATGGCGGGAGATTAATGAAGAATTGCGGATTTATTTTTCCAAAAGTATTCTTTCAGGCTCACAGGTCTATGGAAAATTGTCAAGGAATAAACTTGAAATATTCCCAGCCCTGTATTTTTTATTTGAGGTGCACTATGACGTCAAAAAGTCATCAGGAAATTCGAATTTCGGTAGGTCAAGACGACCTCGACAAACTTCAAAGTGGCAAAATCCTCTCTCTTGGTCAAATCGATTTTGGTCTGCCTATACGGGTTTCGTTGCAGAGAAGAAAGCTTTAGCAGAAAGTCGCGCAGGCAACTTGTTGATCACATCTATGACGAATGAATACCTTTTACGGGATGAAAGAGGCATCTGTCTGAGCCTATCCGGGTACATAGAAACTACAATCAGTTTCGTCAGGGCCTTCGACTTGACGACGAGGTTCCCGCGAGCGGCCCCATTTTTCAAAGAAAGCAGAATGTGCAAGGTGGCATAGACGTCCCATGCCCAGGCACGTTCACTTCTGGACTGGCTGGGTAAGTTAAGCAGACTCACGGCAGCCCGAAGATCGGCGTCTGAAACCTTCCATCTTTTGCCCGCTGGCTCATTCGCACAGTAAACTGGATTCAACTTCGACACGACGTCCAGCACGTGCTGGAAGATTGAAGGAAGAGCTTTCGCTTTCGTCGCGGTGTCACACCAAGAACAGGCCAGAATGAACATATCTCCTTGACGCCTGAGTTGCCAAGTGTGAAGGCATCCCCGGAGGTTGCTCGGCTTGTCATCTTTCAGCATAGAAAGCCCGCGTGGTCGAAGGGCCGCGGTGCTTTCCAAAACATGCACGGATACTTTTTCTTGGCGTGAATCGGAGGCTGTGTCTTCCTGGCTCATTGTAAAGCTTCTCGTGGAATTTGAGAGCCTATGCGCTCAAATAAACCACAGTTATATGTACATAAGGGCTTTTAAACCTATGTTTTCGCGATTTTTCAACGTGCTCTTAAGAGTTGCTGATGCTCTTGACGTGGCTCTGACCATGCCCGACGGTTTTGCCATGCGTATTCCTTCTATAGAGGTCTGAAAAATGGTGGTAAAATTTGGAAACCCTGAAATCGAGGCACAAGTGCGCCAGATACTTGAAACTCACTTAACGCCAGTAAGCATTGACCTTGTAGCCTTCCATTTAAAGGTGGGCTGGGGCACTGCAAGGAGCATTCTCCTAAACATGGCCCTCAAAGGACAAATCAAGCATTTGGAAACGAGCAACGGCTTTGTTTTTTGGCTTCAAAAAGAGCCGTTGAAGAATGAGCCAGTCTTCGATTCCAGCTGACTGGAGGAATGACTACATGAGCGAAGTTGAGAAGGTCAAAGAAGCCCTACAAATCTTTGCCGACGCGCTTGACGCGGCCATGACGCAGCTGCGCGGAAATTTGGGGGTTGCAATCCAAAAGCCAGTGAGGACCACAAGGCCCTGCTCAAGTTTCTTACCGAACACGCTGGCGGATGCATCAGTTCGGAAGGTTGGTTCATGTGGGTCTTTAAGAATGGTAGCACGATCGGCCGGAAAAAACGAGGGAAATAGTTATGATCCCTGAGAATAAACCTTCATTGTTCGACTTGGTCAAGCTGAAGGAGCTTGGAGGCTTCAAGGCAGGTGACCTTCTCGCTGTTGATCCAGAGCTGGAAGTCAAGTTCATGCTACATATTGGGCGAACCGTGAAGCACGACAAAATGACAAGCAACCTAATCCTGAAAACTGGCCTTAGCGCGTACACAAAAGAACCTTTAAACGTGTTTCTGAGAGGCGCGTCCAGCATAGGAAAAACGTATGTCGTAGTCAACAGCTTAACCGTCTTTCCAAAAGAGGACGTTTGGTTTCTAGGAGGCTTATCGCCTACAGCTTTAGTGCATGACAGAGGCATGCTTGTCGACAAGAATAACGAGCCTATAGAGTATGTTAGCAAGCCAGAGAAGGACGCTACACCAGAAGAAAAAGAGGCATATCAAACATACAGGGAGAAAATGAAAAGCGCGCATTACTTAGTCGACCTTCAAGGCAAAATTCTGGTTTTCTTGGAGGCTCCAAACCCCGAAACACTCAACAAGCTCAGACCAGTACTGAGCCACGACGCTTGGGAAATCAGCTATAAATTCACTGATAAAACCTCTAAAGGTGGGCCACTTCAAACCATGCACGTCATCATCAGAGGGTGGCCAGCAACGATTTTCTGCAGCACCAGCGAGAGATTCGTTCAGGACCTGGCCACTAGAAGCTTCACGTTCACGCCAGAAACGACAGAGGCCAAGTATAAGGACGCTAACATACTATCAGGTTCCAAGGTTGCTTTTCCATGGAAGTACGAGCAAGACCTAGACCGAGGACTGTTAGAAAGTTATGTCACTTATTTCAAGAACCACATGAAGGAACTGCAAGTTATAATTCCTTATGCCGAAACGCTTGGCGCATTGTTCCCGGCGAAGTTTCCCAGGAGCATGAGAGACTTCAAACACGTGCTAGGCCTAATCCAAGTTCGCGCGCTGTTTCACCTTGCGCAAAGGCCCCTCCTAGTTAGAAAGCTGAAGTCTGAAGTTGAAGGAAAAGACCCAGCGGTACCTGAGTATAGAGAGGAGCAGCACATCTATGTCATGGCAATTAAGCAGGACTACGACAATGTTATGAATTTATGGGAGGCAATAAGGGAAACTACAGAGACAAGTGCTGCAGGACATCATTTAACATTCTTTTACCAGATCGTAGAACCACTATCTAAGAAAACCCCAACATTCACCGTCACGGACTTAACTGACGCATGGAACCAAAAGTTTTCTGATCGTAAAAGCAGCGGCACCATTAGAAACTGGGTTGACTTCCTATGTGAAATAAACTACATGACTAAAGAGACTAGTTCATTGGATAAGCGTCAGAACCTGCTGAAAGTCATACCAGAAAAAATAAACACAAACAATGAGCAAAACGATTTCTGTGTTTTTTTCAAGCTTGATTCGTTCAAAGAATGGCTAAATGAAGCCAAACAAATAATACAACAAAACCACATTTCACTTAGAGAAAATCTTATCACAGACGCTGAAACGACTCCTGAAGCCATATATCTCCAATACTATGAAAAAACCGGTTCTTTGACTATAAGCAATAATTCTGATTTTTGTAATATCGTTTCAAGCCCAAACGAAAGCTCTACAGCCGAAAGCGGTCAGAAAAATACACAGAATGAGAAAAGCTTACATTCTGTGCATTTTCAGCCTCAGGGACTTGAACCCACGACCCCAACCCTAAGCGGCCCAGGTATCCTAAGTAACGTTGAAAGCGCTGAGTATAAACAGCAGGATCAAACGGCTTACGTGGGCCATATTCACACGGGTGAACCGTGTTACCGTAGGTGCGGATATGCTTCTGAGTGGAGAGTCAGGATAGGCGCGCAATTCGGCGAACCAGAAGTAGTACAGCTTCTCTGTTCTGGCTGTTGGAATAAAGAAAAGAAGGAATTGGAGAGTAGTGGTTTCAAAATCATGTTTGAGGAGGCTGAGCAGCCATGACTGAACACAGACTTTCCGACCAGGCGAGCTTGATGGCTTTAACGCCGCCCGAGTTTAACTCATGCTGTTCCTTCTGTGGCCTTCGGAAGAGGATGTTGTCTTGGTCAGCTTTCTCTGAAGGCGGCACCTGGGGACTCGTCTGTCCCGAATGTATAAAGCCTCTCTTAACGAGTTTCCTACGTCTCAAATTGCCTAATCGCTTCTCACAGGCAGAGTTCGTCGACGTCATGTGCAGCCTCGGAGTGAGCAGGAAAGAAGGCGAGTTAGTGGTCGCTGACTTTGAAAGAGCAGGAACTATCGCTCTTGTAGGCACGTCCTATTGCTGGTGTGAACCTCAGCCAGTGGTCAAACCTATTTTCGAGCCCAAGAGAGTGCACAAGCGTGTGTATCGAAAAAAAACTGGTGAAGAGATTTTCACGGCCTGCGTTAAGTTGGCCAGGGAAATCCGAAGGCGGGAGGGTAAGTGAGGTGCAGGTAGAGAGGGCAGCCGTCGTCCACACCAATTACCACTCGTCCTCGAACCGAAGGAGGGACGTCGCTCACCCATCGAGCGCCTCGGGCGGCCCTTATGTCTGTCTGTACTATGCACGCGCGGGCAGTGGAAGGGGATCAGTCTCCTCCAAGATCCTGCTTTCAAAACCTCGAACTCGGACTTTGGAGGTGGCTGCGTGCAGCTGTCAGGGCAGTTCCCAAACTTCCACGGCCCAAAACCACCCTCGGAAATCCGTAGTGATGCTAGTGATTCACGAGCCCTCTGGTATTACCTCGTGATTCCCATGCACTTCACGCCTTTTCCATATCTATGGCAAAAGTGCTTTAAAGAAACAAAACGCTGAGTTTTACAGTGTGAGACCATAACTACACCTAACAATGTGCTATCAGCTGCAATGGTTCTGCAAGCTGAAAGTGAACGTGGGATCGCGAAATCGGTCGGTGCCCTGTCAACGATGTGGTCGAAGATTGGGCGACGTCGCCACGTACGCGTTTCTTACAAGCAGAGGGCGCGCCTTTTGCAGCGAGTGTGGCTCAAGGTTGGAAGATTCGACGGTTACAATGCCAGTGCAAGGCGACGGGACGGACTGCTCCTACATTACCTCTTTGGTCTCAAGTCCAGAATCGAGGAGCCTCGACCGCACATGAGCTGGACAAGTCCCCGAAACGCTTTGCATTCGGCAAAACACAGACGTCACACTTGGAGGAGTCTGAGAGGCCATGGTTGAAGAAAACTCAGACCTGCTTTACCGTTGTCCCAGGTGTGGTTCAGACAGGCTGAATCGAAACGGTTTTCTCGTGTCTGCCGACGGTTTCAAGCGTCAAAAATGGGTTTGTCTGAATTGTGACTGCCGCTTCACTGAGAAACCAAATGATTATATGCAGAACAGAACAATTCCACACCGTCATGTATGCGTAAGTATCCTGCAGGAGAAAACGAAAAACATGGCGCCAGAAACGGACGCAAAAACCGTTCTGGAAGAATCCCAAACCAAATTCGATGCCAAAGGAAAACTTGTCGAATACGCTTTCTACATGGTGCGCCAGGGTTACAAGGCTGAAACGATACGTGGAAACGACGGATCCCTCAGAGCATTATTGGTACGTGGCGCCTCACTGTTTGAACCTGAAACTGTCAAGGACGTCTTAGCCAGAGAGCAACGAAAATTCGAGAATGGCGAAAAAGGATGGAGCAGTAACAGACGCCGGAACATAATCAATGCCTACAGCCTTTTCCTGAAAATCAATGGTCTCACCTGGGAGAAGCCAAAATGCAAAACCGAACGGAAAAACCCCTTCGTTCCAACAGGAGAAGAAATCAACGACTTGGTTGCTGCATCCCCTCAAACCGTCGCCACCCTCTTGCAACTTCTGAAAGAAACTGCATTGAGAGTTGGCGAAGCTTTGCGGTTGAAGTGGACCGACATAGAGTTTGAGAAGTACATCATCGCGTTGAATGAACCTGAAAAGGGATCTGACCCTCGAATCTTCAACAAGAGCGACCTTTCACCGAAACTGATGAACATGCTCAACGTTTTGCCACGAATCAATGAAAGGATTTTTGGAGGCAAAACAAGAGACAGCTTGAAAAACACATTCTCACGTGTAAGAGCCAGACTGGCCAACAAACTGCAGAATCCTCGGCTGCTCAAAGTTCATTTCCATACCTTACGACATTGGGCTCTAACCATGTATCAGCATAAGGTTCACGACATCGTGTTGACTGCCAGGTTCGCCGGGCACCGAAACATCAATAACACCATGAAATACTTACACTTGGAACAAATGCTCTTCAATGATGTTCAAGACGACTTCATTGTTAAAACAGCGAAAACCCCTGAAGAAGCCGCTGGGTTGATAGAGGTAGGCTTTCAGCTTGAAGATACCATCGACGGCGTGCATCTCTATAGGAAACGCAAATAAGCCCAGATCGGCCGGGGTGAGTTAAAAGTCCATCAAAAGCGGCCGGGGTGAGGTAGCTTGGTAGCCTATAGGCCTGTGGAGCCTAGCGCCCGGGTTCAAATCCCGGTCCCGGCCCTCCCCAACGAACGCGCGGTTTCGCGCCGTTTCTGGCTCCGGGCAATGCAGCCTCCCGATCGCCTCGACCAGCGCGTTCTCGGAGACCCTCGACAGGTTCAGGCCCGACCTCCTCGCCGTTTCAAGGACTTCCCTGCTGATGTACAGGCAGGTCGACACTTTTCCTTCATTCATGTCACATGTCACCATATGGTACCATGCGGGTTGGGCTATTTATTGCCCCCTATGGGAAATGCTGAGGCGGTTGCCATGTGCTGGCTCGGGCGCTATGTTAGGAGAGGATAACAATAATTGTTTATAGCCCGAAGACTAGAATGTTATAGTGGCCAGAGATGAATGGCGGTTCGTTGAGTAGGGCTAAGAAAGGGAATTTTAATGTCTTCTCATGATTTTGAAGTGAAGAATTACTATGACAAGAAAAGTTCAACCTATGATGATTATTCCAGACAGTTATGGAGCAAAGTCTATGATGCAGCAACATGGAGGATTGCAGAACCCTATGTTCCTAGAGATTCCAAAGCACTTGCACTCGATGCCGCTGGTGGAACTGGGAAATGGAGCGTTCCAATAGCCAAGCGTGGTACAAGAGTGATTCTAGTGGATATTTCCAGCGGAATGTTGAAAACGGCGAAAGAAAAGATTGCTCAAGAAGGTTTACAAGAACGAATAGAAGTCAGAGAATGTGACCTTCGGAGACTCGATTTTGAAGACGAAACCTTCGATTTGGTATTCTGTGAACATGCTCTTTGCTTCATCAAGGAGCAAGAAACAGTAATAAAGGAACTTCTGAGAGTTTTGAAGAAAGGTCATCCTTTAATCGTGACTGCTCAAAACCGTTATGTATTGTCGCTCTCAACAGCCTCAGAAGACGTTGCTTACGCATTCAGAATTTTGTCTAAAGAAACTCAATTTATCATGCGTAACAGTCTGAAAGTCTATGCCCTGTCCCCAGACGAATTTAGACAATTGCTACAAGCCAACGGCGTGAAGATAGAGAGAATCGTGGGAAAACTTTTCACTATGCCGCTCGCAATCTCTGCTCAAAGAATGGTAAGTGAGGATTTTACTAACGAGTTCTATGAACAGATAATGAATATTGAACTTGAGTTGAGCAATAGGTCAGACACACTTGCTTTGGCTGGGCATCTACAAGCGATAGTTTGGCGATAAAAAAGAAAAGGGAAATCTAACCATATGCTGCGATGTCTGGACTGACTTGTTCAATGGCTTTCTTGATTGCTTTAGCGCGCGCGTCACGCGGGCCCTTCCCAGACCCCTGCAAGAGGCCAAAAAGCGCTTGCCGACCTCAAGCCGTAAAATGCTGTTCAGGGCGAAGCATCCCATGTTTGTTTGCGTGATGCGGCCCTGGGCATTCGCCGCTTCCTGCCCCGGCGAGAAATCATATCATTGCAAAGTCGGCCGGCGAAGAAGCTTCCGGCAGCGAAGCCCGGGTGCATGAGAACACGCGGGCGCTGAGGCTTTCGATCGCGTGCGGGAGGGGCATGAGAGTACAGGCGGAGGGGGCTTTTGATAACATAAACAAAAAGCCGGATGTAGAAGGTAAAGTTCCATCGGAAGCCCCCCCTCACGCCCCCGGCCGACGCTATCGAAAGCCCTGCCGGGCGGCCGACGGTGAGGCTTTCGGACACGTGCGTAGGGGCGTACGGGTGCCCTTCTGGACGGACATCTACTATCATAAAGGTTGTCTTCTCTGTTCCCATAAATAAACCGCGGCCCCCAAGGCCTGATGTCTACGGGCTGCCGCATCCGTCCATAAGCCCCCCGTCCTGCGGTGCAAGGACCCGCGAATGACTCCCAAGCGGAGTCGCGTTGATGCTTTTGTATACCAATCATAGAGAACGTTGTCAAGAGTATCCTATTAGCGCGCGTGCAAGGTGATGTGACTCGTGTGGTTCTTCCTGGGTGCAGGAAAATGCAGAGGCCTAAGTGTACATCGCCCAATAATATCCACGATGCACGGAACCGATCAGCAGTTTACGGAGCGTTGTTAG
>Ga0315285_10006181_pt1 | contig 12331 bp, 12 predicted proteins | sample YL17G09_36_MG_FD_203698 | JGI IMG/M metagenome (GOLD analysis project Ga0315285, IMG submission 203698) | Sediment microbial communities from Yellowstone Lake, YNP, Wyoming, USA - YL17G09_36 | ecosystem: Environmental > Aquatic > Freshwater > Lake > Sediment | place: USA: Wyoming | collected... | reverse complement strand
GACCGCCTCTGCTAAAGAGGAGGAAGGAATGGGCAACGGTAGGTCAGCATGCCCCGAATTACCCGGGCTACACGCGGGCTACAATGGGCAGGACAATGGGTATCGACACCGAAAGGTGAAGGCAATCCCCTAAACCTGTCCCTGGTTCGGATTGTGGGCTGCAACTCGCCCACATGAAGGTGGAATCCGTAGTAATCGCGTCTCAAAATGGCGCGGTGAATATGTCCCTGCTCCTTGCACACACCGCCCGTCAAACCACCCGAGTGAGGTCTTGATGAGGCTGTGGTTTTTGCCGCATCCGAATCTAGGTTTCGCAAGGGGGGTTAAGTCGTAACAAGGTAGCCGTAGGGGAATCTGCGGCTGGATCACCTCCTAACGACGGGAAGGCGGTTGTCAGAGGGACCGTAAAATTGCCGGTGCCGACACGGGCTCATAGCTCAGTTGGAAGAGCGCGGCCTTTGCGAGGCCGAGGCCGGGGGTTCAAATCCCCCTGAGTCCATTTAGTGCACCTGGAGATGCGAGTTTTCAGGGAAGGGCAGATGGTCACCGACCAGATGAACGCCGTGTACAGGTGTGCGATCTAGGACGTTAAATGGGTTCGGCGGTTACTGGTGAGCTATGCCTGCCAGGGGATGGTTCGGTTCGAGTGCCGATGAAGGGCGTGCCAAGCAGCGATATGCTCCGGGGAGGTGCATGGAGCCTTTGATCCGGAGATACCCGAATGGGACTCCTGACACTTCGGTGTCGATCCGTAAGGATTGGGAACGCCCCGAATTGAAACATCTTAGTAGGGGCTGGAGAAGAAACCAATTGGGATGTCGTGAGTAAAGGCGATCGAAAGCGACAGAGTTCAAACCGAATCCCGCAAGGGAGATGTGGTGTTGTAAGCCCGCCGGAACGGCTGTCTGATCTAAGCGGAAGTCATCTGGAACGTTGCACCAGAGAGGGTGATAGTCCCGTACGCGTACGATCGGACGGCCCGGGCGGAGTCTTGAGTACCGCGGGTTGGAATTCTCGCGGGAAGCCGGGGGTCACTAACCTCCAAAACTAAATACTACTCGAAACCGATAGCGCAATAGTAGCGTGAGCGAAAGCTGAAAAGCATCCCTGAAAAGGAGGTTAAAAGAGCCTGAAACTGGCAGGCGATGGTGGGTTACGGCGTGAAAGGATCTCCTCTGCGAAGGAAACCATCGCGAGGTGGCTGTACGGGCAGAGGTGCCGATGTCGTAACATACGTTTTGAAGAACGGGCCAGAGAGTTTGTTCTGCTGGCAAGGTTAACCCGATGAGGGGGAGCCGAAGGGAAACCAACAGGTCCGTAGCCCCGCAAGGGGTCTGGGACGGCGTATCAAACGTGCGTGGAGTCAGCAGGACAGGACCCGGAACCTAGTGATCTATGCGTGGGCAGGCTGAAGCGTCACGAAAGTGGCGTGGAGGGCCGCAAACGGTATTGATATGCAAATCATTCGCGTGACCTGCGTATAGGAGTGAAAGATTCATCGAACTGGGAAACAGCTGGTTCCTCCCGAAACATATCGCAGTATGACCTGGCCTGAGATAGACGGTGAGGTAGAGCACTGATTGGGGGAGCTGGGAGGGAAACTTCTCACCCCCCTGTCAAACTCCGAATTCCCCGTCATCGTAGAAGGCCGGCAGTCCGCGCTACGGGGTAAGCTTGTAGTGCGTAAGGGAGACAACCCAGACCGTGGTTAATGTCCCGGAATGTAGGCTCAGTGTCAACACTGAAAGGCGTCCTAGGCCAAAAACAACTGGGAGGTGAGCTCAGAAGCAGCTATCCTTTAAAAAGTGCGTAACAGCTTACCAGTCGAGGTTTAGGGCACTGAAAATGGACGGGGCTCAAGCCTACTACAGAGACCACGGAGCACCGAAAGGTGATCTCGTAGGGAGGCGTCCTGCATGGGTAGAAGCAGGGCCGTGAGGTCCTGTGGACCGTGCAGGAATGAAAATTCTGGCAGTAGTAGAAGCAAAGTTGGGTGAGAATCCCAACCGCCGCAGGGGCTAGGTTTCCTCGGCAATGTTCGTCAGCCAAGGGTTAGTCGGTCCTAAGGCGTACCGTAACTCGAGTACGCCAAAAGGGAAACAGGTTAATATTCCTGTACCATCCGGCCGTAGCCGAAAGGCCCTGACGCTTCGAGATATGCCGGGCGGGTTTGTCTGCCCGTCCAAGCAGCGAAGCCTGTGGAGTACCGCAATGGTGAGAAGCGGGCGAACCTGTGATGGGGTAACCCGGCAAATTCTGGGAGCCCGTGAAAAGGGGGCTGGATGTCCGTACCGAGAACCGACACAGGTGCCCCTCGCTGAAAAGGCGAAGGCGTGTCGGAGAAATCGTGTTTAGGGAACTCGGCAAATTAGCCCCGTAACTTAGGAATAAGGGGTGCCTGCCTGGAGATCAGGCAGGTCGCAGTGACAAGGGAGCTCTAACTGTCTAATAACAACATAGGTGACTGCGACTCCGAAAGGACTTGTATAGTCACTGATTCCTGCCCAGTGCGGGTATCTGAAAACCCGGTCCAACGGGAAGAAGGACCCGTAAACGGCGGGGGTAACTATGACCCTCTTAAGGTAGCGTAGTACCTTGTCGCTTAATTGGCGACTTGCATGAATGGAATAATGAGAGCTCTACTGTCCCAAACACGAGTCCGTTGAACTCTTTGTCCTAGTGCAGAGACTAGGGACCCCTATTGGGAAGTGAAGACCCCGTGGAGCTTTACTGCAGCCTGTCGCTGGATTGCGGCATTTCCTGCGCAGTGTAGATGGGAGGCGTCAATCCGCCGCTTTCGGGCGGCGGGGAGCCAACGATGAGACACCATCCTGGTTATGCTGTAGTTCTCACTCGTCAGAGGACAACGGTAGGTAGGCAGTTTGGGTGGGGCGCCACACCCTCGAAAAGGTATCAAGGGTGCCCAAAGGTTGGCTCACGTGAGTCGGAAACTCGCGGGAGAGTGTCAAGAGCATAAGCCAGCCTGACGGGATCACGCAAAGCAAGTGATCCCGAGACGAAAGTCGGGTCTAACGAACCAATATGCCCTGTTGGTGAGGGCTATTGACAACAGAAAAGCTACCCCGGGGATAACAGAGTCGTCGCCGGCAAGAGCACATATCGACCCGGCGGCTTGCTACCTCGATGTCGGTTCTTTCCATCCTGGCCGTGCAGCAGCGGCCAAGGGTGAGGTTGTTCGCCTATTAAAGGGGATCGTGAGCTGGGTTTAGACCGTCGTGAGACAGGTCGGTTACTATCTAATAGGGGTGTTTGGGGTCTGCAGGTAAGAAGGAAATAGTACGAGAGGAACTTTCCTTCGTCGCCTCTGGTCGATCGGTTGTCCGACAGGGCATTGCCGAGCAGCCACGCGATAAGGGATAAAAGCTGAAAGCATCTAAGCTTGAAACCCGACCTAAAAAGAGACCCCGTTATAGGGCACCGATAGAAGATCGGATTGATAGGCCCGGGATGTACGCACGAAGGCAACGACGTGTTCAGTCCGCGGGTACTAACGCCCGAATTCACTAGTATAATGCCGAACCCAGACGTAATCCTGGATCGCACACCGTGATCTGATATCCTTTATCAGGTCCGGCACCCATACTGTTGGGTGCCCGTGTATACGGCGCTGCCAAGGTGGCGGAGCGGCCACGCGGCTGACTGCAGATCAGCTCAACTCCGGTTCAAATCCGGACCTTGGCTTTGGCAGGGGTTCAAAAGAAGCCCTGCCAGGAGAAGATCGGCGTAAGCCGATCGTCGACCAAGCCGGGCGCTCATCAGAGCGGCCGGCCGTGGTGAATCCAATCAACCAAAAGACCATCAGTGGTGATAGCGGCCATAGCAGTCGGGAAACACCTGGACCCATTCCGAACCCAGCAGTTAAGCCGACTCACGTGGTATGCGGTACTGAGGTACGCGAGTCCCCGGGAACCATACCTCGCTGCTATCACCTTCCTTCTTGAAGCGATTTTCTGATTGTTCTGATTGAGAAAGGTTAATCCTTCCATGATTTATACGACTGTTTAATGCCAGGCCGGAATTGGAGCCCGGAAGAGGCGAACAGGTTTGGCTGGAAGGTTTTTTTCATTGAATTAGTCATCCTCATTCTCTTACTATTAATCCCCGAAGTGAGAACCGCCCTCATGAATTCAGCAGCCCCCTTTTAGATTTCTCTAGGCCTCTTGAATTCAGGGTCCCACACAGGCATGAGAACCCTTAACCCCGTTCCGAACCCAGCTGAATCACTTGGCCTACAGTCGGCCCACATCACCTATCTACGAACCCCGCCAGTCGAGGCCGACTCACGTAGTATGCGGTACTGAGGTACGCGAGTCCCCGGGAACCATACCTCGCTGCTATCACCTTCCTTCTAACGGGGTGAGGATCACTCGTTCATTATTCTCCCAGTAACTGTTTGACCATCTGGAAAGATAATCCTCTTCGACTCGAAATCAAATTCTGGTAATTCGAGAAGATCCCATGAACCGTCTTTATTAATGGTAACTTTCCCTATTGCTAATGCTTCTCGGAGATCAATTCCAATTTCTAATCCCTCTGCCCGAATAATTCCCCATACTTCTGAAAATTTAATATTGCTTACCGCTGCTCGAGTGTTAAGGATTTGAAAATCTTCTTTGGTGACCCTTCGTTCGATAAATAGTAAAAGGCATTTCTTGAGCGCCTTATACGTTTCAAAATCAACGAAAAATGTCTTCCCGATTTCCAATTCACATGGCAAGTTTATGACTGGTTTGATTTCGTTAGGCAACGATTTCATTATTGCTTCATAATTTCTTTGACATTCGGCGTCAACGACATTCCCAGAATGTGTCCAACAATTCCTTAACTGCCAGAGGACTAATAGAGTAGCTTCGCAGTCGTCCGTTAATCTGTAATTTTTTCTAAAACCTGCGGTGCTTGTTCCGTTGGTAAATTCTTTTATAAAAACATCGAGTGAATTAAATAAAGCTCGAACCGATGCCGAATAATCATCATTCCCACTTCTTCGTGCAATATCGTCTCTGAACTCGGTCGATGCAACACTCGAAAGCGCAACCGATGTTGATGGATACTCTTTCGGTGAATTTAATTCTAAAACAAAGAGGGTTTTTCCTATTATCTGTTTAATTTTGTGTGGATCTTCAAATAGGTCTTTGTTGGATTTCATATGGTTCATTCTTACATCGCATGATGAACATTAAATAAGTATCAGCAGACTTTCAGTCGGTCCGGATGCTCTGCCCACGAACCCGCCGGGCTCACCCGACTCACGTGGTATGCGGTCCTCTCGGTACGTGAGTCCCCGGGAACCATACCTCGCTGCTATCACCTTCCTTATTCATGATACGGTTTTTCCGGTTCTTCAGGCGACGAAAATCCTATCCCGGTCATGACATTATATCACAAATATCGAGAAAATGCAATTATAATTCCAAAAATTCCTCGATTGACAGCCCTGATTCTTTCATAATAGCCGCAAGTGTCCCTTTTGCGATCTCCACCCCGGAGTGGTTGGGAACAGTAACCCTGCGGCGTGTAACAGGGTTAAACCAGATCTCATGACTTCCCTTTGCCTGTCGGTCAAAGACAAAACCAGCTCTCTTCAGTTTATGAATAACCTCCGGGGCGTGAGGGGAGGAAGCCTGGTCATACCACCACATTGACCGGGATCTTCACGCCTTTGATGAGTTTGGAGGATGGTTTGAGCTGCTGCGGGAGGGGATCCCCGTGCTCGATATACGATTCAATCAGTTTCCGTGCGACATCCTGAGCGATCTCCATCGTCTCTGCAGTGGTTCGGCCCTGGGCGATGAGACCCTGGATGGTATCACTGGTGGCAAGATATCCTCCTTCTTCCAGTTCCTGAATGGTTATCGAGACGATGTATTCAGCCATGATTTTTCTCCTGCAATCATATTATCACGAGTTCCTATAAAGCTGCCTTCAATCGCCGGTCGATACAGGAATTTGCAATTACCTGAATCCTGTCTATCAATTGGCTCACAGTCGGTCCTGATCCTTCTGCCCACGAACCCGCCCGTATCACCCGACTCACGTAGTATGCGGTCCTCTCGGTACGCGAGTCCCCGGGAACCATATCTCGCTGCTATCACCTTCCTTCTTAGTACGATCACCATTCTTGAATTGTTTTCCTGAAGTGCGATGCCGTCAAAATACCTCTGTTTTCGATCGGGATCTCTCCAAATGAAAAAATGGTAATCAGATAGAAATGGTATTGTTTTCAATTTTTACAGGTCCGGTTAGTTGATTGAATATCGCACCCCAGCCGCCTGAACCGGCGGGATAAATTAATGTACCCTGGTAATACCAGCCGTCAGGATAGCCATTTTGTTTCAGGATCGTGTTATCTGTGACCTCAGCCGAAGTCCCGCTTCGCAATCCGATTCCGACAGGACAGTCAATCACGGTATTATGCCTGATAGTCGCTCCATTGGCATCCTCAACACCGATGCCGGTTGCCGCACGAGAAATTGTGTTATGCTCAGCCACTGTATTATACCGGACGCCAATACCCTGATGAGCCCCACCTTCAACAATATTGTCGTGAATCCATACGTTATTCCGATGCGAATCGATACCCGCCCAGTGGAAATACTTCACTTCATTATGCGAAATTTCCACGGTACCTGGATAATCACCGAAAATATTCATGGCCGTCTGGCCGGCATAGTATAACCGTGCATACTGGATCGTTCCCCGCCCGATATAGATGCCATTCCACTGTCCGGGACTGGTACTGTTCCCTTCGGGTTTGAAGATGACCGGGTTCCCGGGCGTTCCTCTCACCTCGATAATTCCATCCCGGCCATCGATGGTGATGGCATTGGATGACCAAGAGGCAAGCCGGACAGGATCATTATATTTCGTGGTATACTCATCTGAGGCATCATTTCCGGGTGGATGCTGGTCATTGCTGTTCGGTGACAGGTATACCGTCGTTCCCGGCTCAATTTTCAGGGTTACATCCTTCGCGAGCCGGATCTCTCCCGTGATTCTTACAGTACCGGACCATGTCTGGTCAGAATCGATCCATCCGGATAGACCCTGACTGCTGGTTGCCGGTTGCTGGGAAGCCGCCTTCAGGTTGCAGATCTTTGGATCCCCTGCGTCATTCAGCCCTTCTTTCGCCCAAGACAAACGTGGATCAATACCCAGCGCCTTCGTGAAGGCTTCCTTTGCCTCATTGCACCTGCCAAGTTTCATCAGGGCATGCCCTTTCCCTGCCCATGCGGGGGCAATGCTCGGATCGAGGGAGATCGCCTTCTCGAATGCCTGCAGTGCGAGATCGTTATTGCCCTGGGTGAAGAGGATGTTCCCTTTCCCGACGTATGAATATGAAGAATTCGGATTGATGGAGATCGCCCTGTTGAATGCTCCCATCGCCTGACTGTTCATGCCGAGGTTTGAGAGGGCGATCCCCTTCCCGTTCCAGGCATTATAGTTATCCGGATTTGATGAGATCGCTTCGTTGAAGGACTGGAGGGCCTCGGTATTCATTCCCTTCCCGAGGAGCTCGAACCCCTTATTCGTCGCTGCATCGAAACCCTGGCCAGCTGGAGGGTTGAGGGCCTGTTCTCTTCCTTCCTGTGCCGGTTTATTGTTCGGGTCGATGGAGAGGGCTTTATTGAAAGATTCCAGTGCTTCCTGGTTTTTTCCGAGTTGTATGAGGAGATACCCCTTCCCGACCCATGCGTGGGGGTTTTGGGGATCGAGGGCGATGGCCCTGTCGAAGGCCGCCGCAGCCTCCTCGGTCATCCCGAATTCAAGTAATGTTGTCCCTTTCCCGTTCCAGGCGTACGTAATGTTCGGATCGAGAGCGATGGCCCGGTCAAAATCCTCCAGTGATTCATTGAATTTGTTGAGCGCATACAGGACATTTCCCCTTCCGATATAGGCATGCGGGTAATTTGCATCGATACTGATCGCCCGGTTGAAGGCCTCCAGTGCCTCTGTGTACTTTCCAAGATTCAGGAACACATTCCCCTTGCCATTCCAGGCATTCACGTTTTCAGGATCTATCGATAGCGCCGCCTCGAAGGACTGGAGGGCCTCGGTATTCATTCCCTTATCTAGGAGCTCGAATCCCTTATTCGTCGCATCAGAACTCCGGCCAGCTGGAGGGTTGAGGGCCTGTTCTCTTCCTTCCTGTGCCGGTTTATTGTCCGGGTCGATGGAGAGGGCCTTATCGAAGGATTCCACCGCCTCTTGGTTTTTCCCGAGGTCTATGAGGAGGTACCCCCTCCCCACCCATGCGTGGGGGTTTTGGGGATCGAGGGCGATGGCCCGGTCGAAGGCCACCGCAGCCTGATCCGTCTTCCCCAGACCCAGTAAGGCATTCCCCTTTCCATTCCAGGCGTAGGTAATATTCGGATCAAGGGCGATGGCCCGGTCAAAATCCACCAGGGCGTCACTGGATTTATTGAGCATGAACAGGACATTTCCCCTGCCGATATAGGCATGGGGATAGGTTGCATTGATACGGATCGCCTGGTCGAAGGCCTCCAGTGCGTCGGTGTACTTTCCAAGCCTGAAGAGTGCCTGTCCTTTCCCATGCCATGCATTGACATTTTTAGGATCTATGGATATCGCCTTCTGAAAGGACTGGATGGCCTCCTGATTCCGGCCGGCATCGATGAGGGCATATCCCCGTTCCTGCCATTGTGCGGACTCGGGTAAAGGGCCTGGAGATCCTGAGGGACCTGATTGGGAGGACGGTGTGGTAACGCACCCTGCCAAGAGAAGAGAAGGAACCATCAGCAATATGAAGAAAAAGACGATCCCTTTCATAAATTGGAATATTTACCAAGGATTATCAAATCTTTTATTTTGATTTTTTTTTCCTGATGGAAGTATGTTTACAAACATTGGACATACGTAAATGATCCCCGGAGGAAAATTCGGGATGGAAAGCTTCACCTCGGTGCTCAGTCGGTCCACATCACTTTGACCTCGAACCCGCCAGTATCACCCGACTCACGTGGTATGCGGTCCTCTCGGTACGCGAGTCCCCATGAACCATACCTCGCTGCTATCACCTTCCTTTGGTTTGATTTACCTTTTCTCGATTCTTTTTGCTATCTGCTGCCATCATTTTCTTGATCCGAAGGCAAGAAACTATAAACGAATAGCGGCGAAGATTGTAATCAGGAGAGAAGGGATTGGAAAATTCCCGGGACAGAACTATGAAGATGGTGCGTATCCCTCTGCCAAGGAAAAAGATCGCAGCATTCTGCCAGAGATGGAGAATACGGGAATTTTCTCTCTTCGGGTCGGTCCTCCAGGCAGGCTTCCGGCCAGATAGCGATATCGACGTAATCGTGGATTTCGAGCCTGGAACAATCCACACAATCCTCGACCTGGCAACCATGACAGAAGAACTGGAGACCATCTTCGGCCGACGGGTTGATCTCATGACCCTCCCTTCCATTGAACGGAGCCGGAATTACCTGCGCCGGAAGGAGATCCTCTCCACGAGGGAACCGGTCTATGTCACGGGATGAATCATATCTCCTGGATATCCTCCTAATGGCACGGGATGCGCGGGATTTTGCGGGAAATATGGATAAAGAGGCCTTTCTCGCGGACCGGAAGTCCCAGTACGCGGTCATTCGCTGCCTGGAAGTCATAGGCGAAGCAGCAAAGAGGCTATCTGATGATGCACACCATCAATATCCCGATATCCCATGGAGTGCCATGGCAAGGATGCGGGATCTCCTGATCCACTCGTACGACAAGGTCGACGTGAACGAGGTGTGGGACACCGTTCAACGGGATGTTCCGGTTCTCATCTCGGCCCTCGAGCGGATTGTCCCTCCCGAACCAGGTACTTAGATCTCATCAGTTTGCGGATGACCTCCCGGGGATTAGGGGAGGAATCCTGGCCATACAACTGTCCCCGGGAATCAACCGCTGCTATCACCTCCCTTCCTTCTGAATCGTGCCTTTTTTTCGATCCACCTCACTGGCAATCATTTTATCCACCTGTATCCACTACTGATGCGGAGAGCCGATTATGCCCGACGTGATGATGGAGAAGCTGGAGCATATCGAGAGGCTCATTCTTCAGTTGAATGCCAGAATCAACAATGTTCTCGGATACGAGGATTTAACTTCCGATGAGAAGGAGGATCTGAAGAAGATCCGACGCGACGTCAAGTCCGGAGAATATGTCCCTTTGGAGAAGACACTGTAAGGTCATATCCCTGATGGGGCATATCTATAATGTCTCGAACTAATGAGTGATTCATTAGGTCTCTCGGTGATCACTGCGGAGCAGATCGGTTATCGTATTTTGTTGAGGAAGGAGCCGGAGGAGGGCTATACGGCCATCGTCCCGACCCTGTCTGGCTGCATCACCTACGGCGACACCACCGAAGAAGCCGTCGACATGGCCAAGGAGTCCATCGAAGGCTACCTGGAGAGCCTCATGGCCCACGGGGAGGAGATCCCGACAGAACAGGATCTCATTAGATGATTCTGAACTCCGGAAGGGATGGACGATGGAAAAACCTCTGAAGGTCATCATTGAAAAACGCACTGACGGATTTGTCGCCTACCCGATCGGCCTGAAGGGCGTCGTGATTGGAGAGGGGGATACCTTCGAAGAGGCCCTGTCTGACATGAAATCGGCGATACGGTTCCATATCGAGACATTTGCCATGGATATCCTTGAGACCGAAGACGTCGTTGAGGCCTTTGTTGCCGAGGTCAGGATATAGGTGCCTTTCATTTAGGTTTCATCTGCAATTCCTGGAAGGATAGAACCATGGCTGAATATACTATCTTGATTCGCAAGGCAGAAGAGGGGGGTTCTGGTCCGAAGTGCCCGCCCTTCCGGGATGCTACTTCCAGGGGGAGACGGTGGAAGAGACCATCCAGAATACAAAAGAGGCGATTGAACTCCACATCGAAGGTCTGAAGGAAGAGAGAGAAGAGATACCCACTGACGAGGAGGTCATCATCAGCCGGGTGAGAATCGAAGGAATAGCAGTATAGGTAAGAATTTTAAATACCGAGTTCTTGGGCAAGATCCTCGAAATCACGCGTTTTGGCACGACCTTTCTTTCCCTCTCCAATCTGTTCCATAAGGTCGCGATCCAGGAGTACTTCAACAGCAGGGGCAGCATAAATTACAACCTGCGACTCCTCAATGGCTTCCCGGAAGTAGGGGTTGCGTATGGGTCCTGATTCGATGAGGTCCACGGGCTTTTTCAGGACATCCTCAAGATCTGCCAGGAGGCCGAAGTACCTTTTCGCGTGTTCAGAGGGAGGCATCTTCTCGAATTCCACAATCATATCAAGATCGCTCGTCGAGGGATCAAAGGATTTCCGGGTCGCAGAACCAAATATCGATAGTGTACGGACTCGGTATTTACGGCAGAGGTTCTTGATCTTGGGGATATTTTTCTCGATAATAGAATGCATTTGAATCTCCGATTTACTCCCATCAATCCCTTGAGTAGATAGTCATTAACAGATGATATGATTTTATCGGAACCGAAAGTATCACCCCAGCTCGCAGTCGGCCCACAGCACTTTATCTACGAACCCTGCCGGTCGAGGCCGACCTACATAGTATGCGGTTCTCTCGGTACGCGAGTCCCCGGGAACTATACCTCGCTGCTATCACCTTCCTTTCGTTCTTATGATGTTTTTCATGGATATTTGAGATCCTGTTCCTTGACATGTATCCGAAACTATAAGTGGTTATAGTATACCATAACTACCTATATGCCCCCAACCACCATCCAGCTCCAGGCCGAGGTGAAGGAGCACCTGGACCTCCTGAAGAAGCACCCGAGGGAGTCCTACAACGACGTCATCAAACGCCTCGTTGATACCCGGATCGATGACGAGCCCCTCAGCGAAGAGGCCATCGAGGGGATAGAAGAGGCGCTTGAGGATATCAGGAAAGGCCGGCTCCACACCGAAGAGGAGATCAAGAAGGAATTCGGTGTTGAATGACTTTTTCAGTCATCTACACCACCCGGGCACGAAAGGATCTTAAGCAACTCCCTCTCGAAATCGCTCAGAACTGCATCCGGACGATCTCGAAGATAAGGGACGATCCCTTCTCCTTCGTGAAGAAACTGAAAGGTTCAAAGCAGTCACCCCTCTACTCTCTCAGAATGGGTGAATACCGGGCTATCATGAGCATCCAGGATGACCGGCTCATTGTATTTATCCTTGAGATCGGGCACAGGAACACCATCTACCGGAAATATTGAAGTGATTTTGGGTGACCAAAAAAATTCATGAAATCAGTCTTCGACTGAAAACCACCTTGGCATACGAGAGAAACCATACGGTG
>Ga0315285_10006180_pt1 | contig 12333 bp, 14 predicted proteins | sample YL17G09_36_MG_FD_203698 | JGI IMG/M metagenome (GOLD analysis project Ga0315285, IMG submission 203698) | Sediment microbial communities from Yellowstone Lake, YNP, Wyoming, USA - YL17G09_36 | ecosystem: Environmental > Aquatic > Freshwater > Lake > Sediment | place: USA: Wyoming | collected... | reverse complement strand
GTGGAAATGTTTCTTTGTTTTCTAACAACCCTTTTAAGGTAAGAATAACATCTTCATTTCCCTTTACCTGCTCCAACGTCTGTGGACGATACTTTTGATATAGACTCATAAATTTTGATTATTAATACATTATACAAAAACTTTTCCGTTCATGTTTCATTTAAATCATAACTTCACTTTCTCAGACCAATTTCCATCAATAGGGCAATACTCAATATCTATGTCAAGAGGAACAATGATCCAAGGCCATGCGTTTCGTAAGTCAGTTCCAGCAACTCTCTTTGCTGTTTCTATCACGTGTGGCAACTCCGCTGGATGTACATCCATAATAATGCTGTCATGTATTTGCCCAATTAAATGGGTGTCCCATTTCTCTTTTTGCATTATACGATCTAATTCAATGAACGTCCACAAATTACAATGGAATGCAGCACCTTGTACAGGGTAGTTAATGCTGTCATTTTTACCCATAACACCACTGCATCGGAATCCCGTAAGTAAATCAACATAGCCGTATTTTTGATATATTTTCCACCAACGATCCTTCCACTCGGCATAATCGGGAAAACGATTCTCCCAAAAGTCTTTTTCAATAACTCTTATGTGGTCCGTGAAATCATCTAATGAACTAATCCCTTTTGCTATTAGGTGATCTGAGATAGTAAAGTTGTCACCGTCCAGTGTTATCCCTTGTCCCCTGTCCCATTTACTTTGTGGTAATTTGCACCATGTGTACGCCATCCCTATTGCACAATTCCCAAAGTAATCTCCGTAGAACTCTGGAAACACAAATCCATTCTTTGCTGCCTGCCGCAATATGTTATGTTTTGTCTTATCAAATTTATCTAACATAAAAATCTGTATAGCCATGTCTCGATGCATATCTGATTTAGGATCATTTATGTATTCCAACATTTTTGGATCCTTGTGATAACATGCTGCAATACGAACCTCAAGACCGGAAAAGTCAATCTCTACTAATTGATGCCCTTCTCTCGGAACTAAGGCTCTTCGGCATATTTGCATAATTTCTTCATCCCGTTTCGGAATGTTTTGAAAATTAGGGCTATCGGAGCTGGATCTGTACGTACGGACAAGATGCAAGTTAAAGAAGGGATGCACAAACCCTGTAACCTGCTCTTTCTCAAAGCCATTCAGTACGTCCCATGCTTTTTTGTATCGTGTGCGATCCAACAGTATGTCCAATTCTGGGATATTTAATTGCTTCAAAGCCTCCTCATCCGTGGCACCTTTACCTGTTACTGTAAATTTTACTGGTTCAATCTTTTTTACATTGTATAGGAAGTGGGCAAGTTGTGTTCCAGAATTTATATTGATCTTACCTTTTACGGCGTGTGCCCAGTGATGGTACAAATTGGTTCGTTTAAAGTGATCTTCCAACTTGTCCATTTTGTTTGTTACCCAAATCTTTTTCTTCTCTACGTAATCTAAGTCAACACGAATCCCTTGCTGCTCTGCTCGGGCAAAGGCAAGAATGCCATCATGCAAAAGTCTGTAAGCCTTGGGTGTTTGTGGGTTAAGTGTCATATTAAAATGGTAAACAGTTTTCAGAAATTAATTTCATCTGCATCATTGCAAGTCTATACTCATATATACTGTCTAATGCATTGTATTTTAACAAAGTAGATTTGCCACCAGGTTTCTTTAACAAGGCATCTATCTTGTTTATTGAGTTTGCATTTGTGTTATCCATTGCCTGTAAAAATGGTTCCACTTCTGAGGAGTAGTCAATAATTCCAAATTGTACGTAGGCTTGGAATTTTAATCCCGTTACACCTTGCCTGTTGTCCAATACGTGGGCGGCTAACATGCTATCCCACCACCAATTAACTACATTCTGTTTTAATCGTTCTACAGACCAAGCTTCTTCAAACTTCATATTATGTGCCATTTTTCCAATGCTGTCATTTCGGAGCAGATCAATTAAGGGTCTTAATTCACGTCTTGTCTCAGGCATAACAAAAACAAATACTTCATTTTCATTTATGGCTATTGATGTACTAACAATTCTGTGCCCAGCGGCGTGGGGTTTAATACCTGTTGTCTCATAATCAATAGCAACAGGACCATGTGTTATCTCGTTAAGTGGTGAGAGATCAGTGAGTTCCGTAATCTTTGGTTCTTTGTACAACAAGAATGGTGTGTTTACTTTCTCAAATGCTTGCCGTAAATCCTGTTCCCAGACAGTAGACACTTCTTTGGAGTCGGAACGTTCTACATAGCTTGGGTGAAACGTAGGACAAACCCACGCCTTGTAATCCTGATCGGGTATGGTCCATCCCCTCCATTTTGACAGACTTGTTAAATCCTTTTTCCAACGATGACCAATTATACTATAAACGGCAGGATACCCAAGCAGTACAATCACTTTTGGTTTATGTGTATCAATAGCCTTTAAAACAATTCTGCGACAGCAATCTATCTCATGATTTGTAGGAGTGCGGTTCCCTCCTTTCTCGTCCATAGGACGGCAGTTCACGGCATTTATGTTAATACAATCCTCAAACAAATCCACCCCAAGTTTTTTGTACATCTGTTGTAATGCCTTTCCTGTACGACCCTGCCAAGGCTTCCCGTTTTTATCTTCCATTTCCCCAGGAGCCTCACCAATGTTCATAATCTTCTTCTTAAAATTGCCGTATGCAGCCATCCTTGGACTTTGACAATCTTTATACAATCCACATGAGACACAGGAAAGTGTCCTACCATCTGGTGTACTTGACTCGATCTCCTTTTTTGTAAAAAATCCTTGCATTACTCAGAAATAAGTGCTGTTACATATTGCCAGCGTTCACCCTCAAATTTTAATTTGTTTTCTCCTACTGTACATGCACCAGTTTTAGATATAATGTATTTTAAAAGATATGGTACTATTTTAAAATGCAATGGTTTATCTTCATATTTAACATTTGCCGACTCCTCGAACCAGGCAGTATCTGAAGCAGATCGTATTGTAAATAAACGATTTTCAACAAGTATTTCTACCATTTCGTCCGAGATGTGATCCTGTTTTGCCACGACCATTGCTCTGTCAAGTATTTCATCAATAGCATTTGGTAACAACAAACGTAGACCGTTTAATGGGAGTAGGTGAGTAACCTTAGGAAAGTGATCTTTTACCGTTCTGCATGAGATAATCGTTCCTTCTTCTGTTTCAAAATGCACCCAACCTTTTCCTTCTGCAATTCTCACAGGATTTAATTTCACCATTTCCGCTACTGACGTAGCTGGCAGTAAAAAGGTGGCACATGGAACCTCCTCCTGCAGATCATATTGTGAAACCCTGTTATTATCCGATGCAAGTATCAGTCCATCATGTTGTACATTTATATTCTTTAGCACCGTATTATCCTTAGAACATGCTGCCATTGCAAATGAGCAACCCTCAACAAAGTATTTAGGAAGATCCTTCCAAGCACTTCGTTCTTTAATGTCTTGGTCTAACGGCAGCACAATTTCTGCCTGCAATGTAAATCCAGACTTGAATCTTCCTGATGTTAAAGAAACTTCACTGCCAGTTACTTCAATATCAATATACTCATTTTTTATCTTACTGAGAAACTTGTACAGACCTTCTGCCTGTATTGCTCCCGAAAGATTTAAGTCTTTCACCGGATGACTTATACTAATATTGTCATCATATGTTACAACGGTGCCTTTGATAAAGGCAAAAGAAGTTGTTTGTGATATTAGCTCTTTGTTTGCTAATCCTGGTTTTACTTTCTCCAATGCATCTTGGAGTTCTTTTTTAACGATTTTCATTATGTATCATTTTATCAAGTAAGTACTGCATAACATTATATTCATCAATATACGGATGGTTTATTTCATACCATTCTGGTCTAATAATTAACCGATCAGGTACACTTAGATTTTGTCTGTAATCCATATTAAAGTATTCTATTGGTATATCTTCATACCTTCCTGCCCAAAATCTCTTTGTTCCAGTCATCATAAAATAAAACACATGATTAAACCTAAGTACTTCAAGAATAGCTGGTATTCTATCATGGATGTCTGTTGTGTTTACAATACTTCTTGATATATCAAAACGCGGTTCCCGTTTACGATACACATCATGAATTGTGTCTGAATAGGTTGGTTGTATTACTATAAATTTCTTTGGTTTTCCAATAGGGTTTGCTATGGATAATATTCCATGTGTTGTGTGACCAATAATACGATCCTGTGGATTGCTCCATTCAGCAGCTTTTGTTGGTGCTCGCATTACCCCTGCATCTAAACCAGCCTTTAATTTTATAGTTAAATTATGTCTACGAAAAGCTGGACGTATAATCTTGTTGACATTCCAAATAGCCTTTTTGAGATCCTTCTCATGGCCTTCGTTTCGTTTTTTTACATCAAGTCCTAATAATGCTTCTTTCATTGTTTATGTGTTTCTCTTAAATTGATTATTCGTTCCACATGTTTTTTATAGAAAAATGACTGCAATCGACCTTTACCAAGATGCAGTTCTGGGTATTTAGACACAGCCTCCCAAAATGTTTCCTCTTCAGATGCAGAAAGCAGACCAGCAAAGTACATGATAAACTCCTCAGTGGCTCCTTCTTTTACTTCACGGGTGTAATAGTTCCACGGCCACTTAGGTGGGAGTTTTTCATTAAGATAGATTCTGTAAACAAGATAATTCCAAATTACCCTGTCCATAATTGTATTGCCCATCCCTTCCAAGTTCATTCCAAATTCCTTAGCTCTGGCCTGTAATTCATTAAACTTACCATCAGTTAGGCGGGAACCAATTGCTACTTCTAATCCTAATCCTTTTTCGTATTTTTTAGTCCTGCCGGATCCTTCTGTTAATGGATAATCCCGATCTGATACTCTGTCGTTGCTGATTTTAAGTACCTTGTTTTTATCACGAGTTAAATTAGCCATCCACCCAAACATGCCCAACTTGCGAGCAGTAGCACTATCAACAGAGTACCAGGGGTATCTTTCCATAAGTGTGATTGCCGTACAACCAAATCCATGTACTTTTAACCTTGGGAAACCATCCTTATCCAATATATACTTTGGAAACAATTTGTTGAGCATGTCAATAATTACACTTGTTGGATTAGGGAATATACCACCAACGGCTATATGAGGATATTCATCAACATATTTTTGCAACCACTTCTCGGAATTACCTAGATGCCAAACAGGTATAGGGTTGAGTCCTGCTGCCTCTATTATCTTTTGATTCTCAAAGGTAAGTTGTGGATTGTTAATAACATCAAGATTGGAGTAAGTATCAATCTTATCTTTGTTTTTATGTATAAAGGCAATATAATCATCCCTGTACTTATTGTACTCAGCAGTAGTGGTATAGGAATAGTCATCAAGTTTTCTCTTGGCAAAGGTTGCCCCTGTTGTCTTAAAACCTTTCTGCTTCCTTGACAGTTTGTTGTACAAGGATGGTGCCCCACAATCGCAAAAAATGTGAAAATTGTATTTCATAGTTGTTTCATATTTTTTATTATCATTGGAATTGCTTTACGCCCACTGTTAAGTATGGCCTGTTGTTGGTACTTTACTGATTCAATAGGTGGGTGCTCCATAAATTCCCTAACTTTTTTTACGGCTTCTTCAAACGTATCATACAAAAACATATTAGAGTACATTTCTGGATAACTCAAACTGTTTGGACAAACAGGTACACAACCAAATAATACTGCTTCCTGCATTGCTATACCCCAGGTTTCTTGTCGGGCAAATGATATAGCTATTTTTGATTGTTTAAGCAGTTCATAGTATTCTTTTTTTGTAGCTACAACCTCCTTAGATTTAATACACCTCCAATTCATGTTTGTCAACTCCGAACATAGTTTATCAAACAATACAGGTTGTTTTTCTATATCCAGTCTGTGTGGAAAAACAATTATGTTATCTTTTTCAGAATACTGCTCCGATATAAAATCAGGATACATTGGGAAACCTGTTACAATTATTTTGTCTGGATCTACCCTGCGACGGGAGGCTAACAGGTTCTTGTGGAAACCTGTGGCTACATAAATTTGATCTGCAATTTTCCCAAACCAACCGTTTTCTAAGTGCATTGCCCAAGGTCTCATACCTACTTTGTTAAGGAAGTCCCAGTCATCATAGGATCCTGCATGTAGACACCCGCAGATGCGGATATTTGGGAGTTGCAACCCATCCCGTACGTAGGCTATATTAGATAGCCCAGGGTGCCACAGATCATGAAAGAACAGTATAATCTCAATATCTCTACTTAATAGATTTATTTGATTAATTATTTGGAGTGTTTGTAATGTTTTGTATTGATTTGTTTCAACAACATCAAGGAATGACCCATGATGTATTAATCCACTTGTTGTTGCCGGTGGATCTATATCAACTACATGAAAACCCTCAGCGGCAAAGGCATTTGAGAACCATTTACGCCACTGATTAGAGTAACGTTCTTCTAACGGTTCAATTGGTATATTTAGTATTACTTTCATTTGTGTACTTCTGCCCCATTTTCATTGTCCTCAAATACAGAAACGTAATTAGCTTCAAAAGACAACAACAATTCTTTTGCCATCATCTCGCAGGACTTTCCCTTTAAAAACTTATCAGTGTATAATGTTTTTATAAAATTATCTACTTTCATTTTTTGTTGTATAAACTCAATCTCTCTGTCTGCATGATTAACAGCCCATTTCATTGTTACGTAAAACAAATGGCGATGTTCATGTTTAAGATACAACACCCCTTCAATATCACAATCAGGCCAATTATGTGTGGCGGCAAATGTTGTTTTGATTACTACAAACGTCTTCATTTTATCATCATTAAGAGTTTTGTTTCAAACGTAGGATCTGTTAAAAATGAGCCTTTCATAGATGATGTAATCATCTCAGAGTGTTGTTTTCCAACACCACGCATTCGCATACACATATGGACAGCTTGAATGATACAAGCAGCCCCTTTTGGTTTTAAATTCTCCATAAGAAATGTTGTTACCTGTTCTCCAATTCTCTCTTGTATCTGTAACCGCCTTGCATAAATATCCACGAGTCGGGCAAGTTTAGACACACCAATTACTTTGTCCCCAGGAATATAAGCTACATGAGCTTTTCCAAAGAAAGGTAACATGTGATGTTCACACATGGAAAACAATTCAACATCCTTACATACAATGATTTGATCATACGTACCAGATTCAAATGTAGTAAGTAAATCAAGAGGATCCTGATAGTATCCTTGATAAAGTTCCAACCATGACCTGACGACACGGTTTGGTGTTTCCTTTAATCCTTCACGTTCAGGATCCTCACCAATATGTTGCAGAATTTCCGCAATTTTATTTTGCATCAATACCTTCTTTTGTTAATTCTATGGTACCGAAATAAGACGGATCTCGGGTTACTCTGTGTTTGATGTGGGCTCTCAATGTTCCAGTCGTAAACTTTTTGGGGAGACTCCTCTTTTTGCATTCCTCCACGCATTGTTCTGTAAGTTCCACCCAGGAACCACCTTCCCGCACAAGACCATCCATGAACTCAGCAAGTGAACCCGAGTGGACAAATCTTTTAGAGGTGCCTGGAACTGCTACTGCGGCCGCCTTTTTCTTTGGGGCAGTTGGTTTCTTCTCAACTACTTCAGCCTCTTCTTCATCTTCAATTGGCGGGATAACAATAGTAGGTTTCTTTGGCCTTTTATCATCCACTACTGGTGCAGCAGCCTCAGGTTTCTCTTTCCCTCCATTTGCAAACTCGTCAATCAATTCCTGTGTTTCTTCTGAGAACACATCAATTTTTGGATTAATATATTTAATCCCATCAAGTATGCCAGCACGAAGATCGGCAATACTTCCGCTCTCATCAATGGGTGGATCTAACCCCATCACATTGTTCATTTCCTTTGCGGTTTTACGCATTTGTTTTTCACTAACCATAGTCTTAAAATTTTTGATTAAACATTATTGATACTTAAACGATATTATACAAAAAATTTCTGTGATACTCACTCAATTGGTTCAAACACCCGTTTTTTTATCCCAAGCAACAATATGTTCTCGAGTGGTATAACGAACATTATATTTTATAGCCATCTCAATTACAGCGTTTCTGTGTTCACTGAATACTTCCCTTGTTGAGCCCTCGGGCATAAGCAGTATTCTGTCCTTAGGAATAAGACCAGTCTGGATGTAGTAATTAGATATTTCTTCCCAATCCTCTTCTCCAGTAATTACAAATTTAAACCAAGAGTTGTTTAATGCCCCCAGTGTACCAAGTACAAGAGCATTGTATCGCTTCTTAAAGTCGTTACCACTACTTGACAGCTTAGGTGAGTTATTCCAACAGTCTACCATAGCAAGCATCTCGGGTTGTGGCATACGAGTACATTCATTTTCAATCTCAATGTATGGTTTAAATCTATACTCATTGATAAATCCCTGTAGGAATTTAATGAGTCTGTCCTGTTGCAATAATGGACTACCACCTGTAATTACTAAATGGTGACCGTCCTTAAGTTTATCAACTAATCCTGATTCACGTATGCGATCATACAATTCTCGGAATGTATATGGATTCCCCACTCTCCATACTTCTTTTGTATCGCACCATGCACAACTCAGTGTACAGTTCTGAAACCTAAGGAATGCAGCAGGGCATCCCATGTTTACACCCTCACCCTGTATGGTGTCCATAAAGAACTCGGCAATGTTTAAATAATCTTCATGCTCGGGTCTCTCTTTCCAATCTTTCCAAAAGGTAGGGTATGCTGAAATAATTTGTTTTGACATATTAATCGTAGTTAGGTTCGTACCTTGCCGTAGTCTTTGGTGTTTCACTTACCATTACTGCACCGAGTTGTGGGAATTCCTCCATCCAAAGTTCATAGAGAAATTTTGCCATGCGTTCTGCTGATGGATTAAGTGGCATTTGGTCATTAATGTGTCTGTGATCAAAATGTTCATCTAACCACTTCTTCATTGGTTCCAACGCCCTGTAGTCAACAACAAAACCAACTTCATTTAGGGTAAGTGACCACAACTCCACAGTTACAACATAGTTATGACCATGCAACCTTGAACAGGGATGGTCCTCCGGCAACCCATTCAGTATGTGAGAAGCCGAGAAATGAAACTCTTTTCTGATTTTATACATAACTATTCTGATTTAGGTAATTGAGGCAAATCCGGTAATTTCTTTTTTACTTTATCTTGCCAATCTAACATGTCGTTGGCATGCTTCATAACCATTTCAGCCATTACACCACTACCTCCTGAATCAAGTAGTTGATGTGCCCAAGTTCTTAACAAAGATGGTGCCAATCTATCCTGTCCCCGTAAAAGGAACACTGGTTCATTCTCAGGAATCAATCCTGCCGGATCTTGAATACGATCATAATCTTGTCTTGCGTGTTTCATTGTTTTTAATTTAATAGAAACTACCGAGAAAAGGTCGGCCCCTTTTTAGATTTTGCAATATAGTTACTTCATTTGAATTATAAAATTCACCCTCACGTTGAACAATGGCGTTCACTCTCATCAATCCTATTTTCTTTTCTCTGTCCTTTGTATCTTGATTCAATCCGTACATCGCTGTCACATGTCCATATTTTCTTTTGTCTTCTGAGAAGTTTGTCATACGTAAGGAATTCTTTTCATAGCTTGCCGCATCTGCCTGTGTGGCAGTTATGACAAGCGGGTTGCCGCCTGTTTGTGACAAATTTCGCATCCCTTTCCATATCTTATTCTGTTGTTGTCTAAAGTCTTTTTCATACCCGTCAATTGTAAGTAAGTCAGCATAATCAATGAAAATGACATCCGGTATGAAACTGTCTTGTTTCTCCCATATGTCAAGAGAGGCTTTTATCATTTTCACTGTAAGTGTGTCATTTGCATACGTAGACAATTTGAACTGAAGTTTATACTTAATGAAGAAATCTTCAATTACTTTTTTCGCTTCAGTAGAATCAAGCGAACCTTTCACATTAACTTTCTTGACCCAAGCGGCCCCCCAGGGTTTGTTGTGATACTGTTCACAGTTTGTACAAGGTTCATAGTCTTCATTCTTTTCAAATGCCGTAATTAAATCACTCTGTCTAATGTCACGACGTATTTCAAGGTATTCTCTCTTTTCAAATATTCCGAATGAACAGGCTCTCTCTTCTAACTTGCAATTATTGTTTTGATTGAATACACAATCTTGAACAGGTTCATACATTTCACCTGTGTACCGTTCTAAATTTGATTTCTTGGCAAGATAAATACAAATACGTTTCAACTGCTGACCCTCACTCATATCTCCTGCTTGGAAAAAAGCAACCTTTCGTTTCTGTTTGCAGGCCCGCATAGCCAGGTCAAGCAGTTGCCAGGTTTTACCCCGCTTCTCTGGTGCTAAAAAAGCAACAAACCCACCACGCACTAATTGATCGTTCCAAAATGTACCCAAAGCACCTGGATATTTAATTAAAGGGATTATGTCACTGTTAAAAGCTTTGTCCACCCTCTCGAGGGCTAATGTACTACTTAGGTCGAGATCTTGCGTTGTAGGGGATCGTAGGGGTCTATACTCGCAGGCAATACGCTCTGCCTCTAACAACTCGCCCTTTTGTAAAAAACCTTCTATACTTGCACTATGTATTGCCAAGTTGCGTTCATTAAAATATTTTCGGGTGAGGTCGATAAGATAGTCTAAATTGATGTTGTCCTGCTCATACTCGGCGGACAGGCTTGGTAGTATGTCCTGTTCTATTTCCTCGGCTACGTCTTTGGCGATCCTATCCGTTTTTAGTTTATCGTAAAAAATCTGTTCTATCTGTTTGCCTGGTGCTTTGTTGTATTTTGTGTAGTATTGCCATATCCATCGGGCAAGGCGTTTAGCCGTTGCTGATTCGAAGAACATAACATTCCATATGTTTTCTGTTTGGTGGAGATATTCAGTGCTTACAATAGCACCAATAATAATCTGTCGTTCAATCATACCGGTTCATTTTGTAGTCTTTGTGGGCACTTAGGATCATCGGTGTTGTAGTAATGGCCGTCGGCACTTAAATAGTACCAGTCACCCCCGTCCATTATCCTTTCAGGTTTGTTAGAGTATTTCTTTATTGGTGGTTCACTATCTCTTACCATAGCCGCTTCAAGATTTTCAAATTTATTTTTTAAGGCCAGTCCACTTTCAATTACTGGAACATATTGTCTACCTATATTCGTTTTGTACCATTTAAGAGCCTTTCGTATTCTTATTTCTTCTACATGTTGTCTTTCAATTAACATTCGTATATCATTAGCCCACATTTTCAATGTAGATGTTTCATGATGGATGTTTTTACGGGTTTGTATAATCTCGGCAAGATATTGAGCAAGTGGAAAATATTGTTTGGTTCTTTCACTAATTGGTGTTTTTTTGTTTTTAGAAAAAGTCACGACCATTGTATTTTCTTCTTTAATCTTATTTTCTTCTTTAATCTTATTTACCGGAGCTGAAAACCGATCCTTTAGCGGTGTTGAATTCAATACCGCAAGTTCTTCGATTTCAGTACCTCTATTCCTACGATTTTCATAGGAATTAAATAATGTTTTGAGTGTGTTTGATTTTACTCTTATCCATTCTTTTGCAGGCAATCCTTCTATTTTTGTCTCTAAAAAATTAAGTTCAATAAATTCAGTTTTGTATTTCTTAAGTGTAAAAAGAGTAATTTGGAATTCATCCATTTCTTGTTTTTTTGTAAAATAAAACCACCCATTGTTATTTGGGTTTATTACTAAAAAATAGAAATATTTATCAATATAAGCACTTAGAAAACAAGCTCTTTGAAAGCCTAAAACTTGGACTAGATCTTTACTAACTCGATAAAATCCGTGATCATGGATTAGTTTATACAAAAAGTCATTGTCAGGTTCTTCGGATTGGACTGGGTATCTTGTTCGTTCCATAATGATTAATGAATTTAAAAAAACAAAAGCCCAAAAGGTTTGGAGGACCGGCTCCTCACCCTTCAGGCTTCTGACCTTAAAAAAACAACAGTACTAGAATAAAACAGAAAACGAATTTATGATTAATATGTCCGGTCCTCATATTGTTTTTGTGGGTTAAAGTACAAAGTTATTAAATTCAATTACAGGATGCAAATTTATTTTTGGTTATTTTTTAACTTACTGGATCACAATGCATTAGGGACTTACATTCCGGAGGAGTATAGGAGATATTTAAACCCCATTTATACATTAATCTCTGGTACCCCGCATCCCAATATCTGTACACACCACACCTTTCGCATTTGTGCGTTTTAAACGCTGGAAATGGTGTCCATTTATGTCGGATTATTTTTCTCATTTTTAAATTGATT
>Ga0315285_10006177_pt1 | contig 12336 bp, 11 predicted proteins | sample YL17G09_36_MG_FD_203698 | JGI IMG/M metagenome (GOLD analysis project Ga0315285, IMG submission 203698) | Sediment microbial communities from Yellowstone Lake, YNP, Wyoming, USA - YL17G09_36 | ecosystem: Environmental > Aquatic > Freshwater > Lake > Sediment | place: USA: Wyoming | collected... | reverse complement strand
TTCATCCCACCCGTGCATGACCACTCTCGTCGAACGTCGGTGGCGGCTTGATCGGCCCGCAGTTTGGCTCGTCGTGGCTCTCATCCGCTGCTACCAGGTCGTCCTTCGCCCGCACCTCGTGGGATCGTGCAAGTTCTGCCCGACGTGTAGTCAATACGCGATGGAGGCGTTGCTCGGTCACGGGTTGGTGCGGGGCTCGGTCCTCGCCGTGAGGCGCCTAGCCCGCTGCCATCCGTTCTCCCCCGGCGGCATAGATCCCGTTCCTTGATCGACCGCGCGGACGTTTTGCGATGCCGCCATTAGCCGATCACGCAACGCGCCGGTACCGTGTCCGGCATGAGTCTCGACGACCCTTCGCTTGTGGCGGACGTCGCCGTCGTCGGTGCCGGAGCGGCCGGGCTGGCGACGGCGATCTTCACCGCCCGGCGTTGTCCGGGCCGTACGATTCTCGCCCTGGACGGCGCCAAAAAGCTCGGGGCGAAGATTCTGGTGAGCGGCGGCGGGCGCTGCAATGTCACCAACGTCGCGGTCACGCCGGCGGATTTTTGCGGCGGCAGCCATCACGTGATCCGCCGCGTCCTCGCCGCCTTCACCGCCGAGGAAACGATCGCCTTCTTTCGGGAACTCGGCGTTCCGATGCACGTCGAGGAAGACGGCAAACTCTTCCCGGATACGAACCGCGCCCGAACCGTTCTCGACGCGCTGATGAATGAGGCGCAGCGCCTGGGCGTTCGCATTCTCCCCGGCCATCGCGTGACGCGGATCGAACGGAGGGAAAGTGGTTTCGAGATCGGAGTCGACGTGGCTGATCCATCGGCGGACGGGCGTCGAACGATCAAGACTCGCATGGTCGTTCTCGCAACCGGCGGATTGTCGCTACCCAAGACCGGCAGTGACGGCGGCGGGTATGGGCTCGCCCGGGGCCTCGGCCATTCGTTGGTTCCCACGACGCCCGCATTGGCGCCGCTCATCCTCGACGGCGACTTTCACGCCCCGCTATCGGGCATCTCCCACGACGTGACCTTGACGGTGCTCGTCGAGGGTTGCAAGCCGGTTCGCGTTCGCGGGCCGTTGCTCTGGACGCACTTCGGCGTCAGCGGTCCGGCGGTCCTCGACGCCTCTCGCCACTGGCACCACGCGCGGCTCGAACATCGCGGCGTCACCGTCTTCGTGAGCTTCCTACCGGATGACGATTTCACTTCCTTGGAGGAGAAACTGCTGGACCTCGTGTCCTCGCAGCCGAAGGTGTTTCTGCGAAACGCGATCGCCGCACTGCTGCCGGCGCGTCTGGCCGAGGAGCTTCTGAAACGGCTCGGCATCGACGGCGGCATTCCGATGGCCCAATTGACCCGCGAGACGCGCCGCGCGTTAGTCCGAGCCCTGCTGGAATGGCCGATGCCGGTGCGTGACAGCCGCGGCTACGGTTATGCCGAGGCGACGGCCGGCGGCGTCTCGCTCGGCGAAATCGACCCCAGCCGCATGGCCTCACGAAAGTGCCCCGGGCTGTACCTCGTGGGAGAAATCCTCGACGTCGACGGTCGTATCGGAGGATTCAACTTCCAGTGGGCGTGGTCCAGCGCCCACGTCGCCGCGGCGGGCATCGCACGGGAGTTCGACGCATAACATCCCCCCTCCAGACGACAGGGTTGCGTGGTCAGATGCCATCCGTGCGGAGCGTTGGTGTGGGACTACGATCGCACAGCCTCTATCCCCTTGGCCAGCGCGGCGCGCCACGCATCCGTATTCGCAACCTCCGGCAGAGTCCGAGGCCGCAGTGGGGGATCGGGCAGACTTTGCAGCGGCAGCTCCCACCAACCGACATCATGCCATGTACCGAGCTTATGGCCCACGGCATGAAAAACGCCGATCGACCGGAAACCCATTCGTTCATGCAACGCCACGCTCGCCGGGTTCGGCAGCGCAATCACCGCCAGGGCCGTTCGATATCCCTGCACGCGCAGGCACTCAAACAGCGACGTATACAACGCCCGTCCCACGCCCGTCCCGCGATGCGCCGGATGGACGTACACCGTGACCTCGACCGTCCACTGGTACGCAGGTCGCGACCGGAACAGCCCGGCATAGGCATACCCCACCACGCCGTCAGAGTCATAGACCACCCACGGCAGCGTGAACAGCGTCGTCTCGATCCGTCGCCGCATCTCCTCCACGCTCGGCGGCTCAAGCTCAAAGGAGACAGCCGTTTCCGCCACGATCGGCGCGTAGATGGATTGAAGTTGGTGAGCGTCGTCTACGGTTGCAAGTCTCATCACAGGGTGCATGAGATGACGGCCCTCTGCCGGGCAGCGCGAAATTGAAAACGCTGCGCCCGCTTACGACGACGCACCAACGAGACCAAGCATCGATTCACTCCAGGCTTACCATTCCCGCAGCGGGCCCCAAACCCCAGGACCGTTTGTAGCACCGAACCGCCGCTAACCTGTTTTGGGTTTATTCTGAGAGCGGTTTACGAGTCCATGCGCGAGTAAGTGCGGAGCGCGAGTGTGACGAAATCCGTCTTCACGAAACGATACGAACGCCTTTGCCTCCTCCTGGTCGAGGCGCGCCGGTCTGCCGGTGTCAGTCAAGCTGAACTCGCCGCGAAGCTGCGTCGCCCACAGTCGTTCGTGTCCAAATACGAACGCGGCGAACGCCGACTCGATGTCATCGAGTTCCTTGAGATCGCCGAGGCCCTGGAACTCGACGGGGGAGCATTCCTTGCCAAACTCTGATAACCCCGTCTCGCCAACCCGCGTCACGAATCTCAAGTCGATCCTGACCCGGTGGGACATCACCGATGCTGAGTTGACTGCCATCGTTGACTCCAACCCGAGCCTACGCGGGATGATGATGGGGTACGTCGCCGAGGTTAAGCTCACGCGACTTCTTGAGGCCAATGCCGATGTCTCCGGGTCAATGAAGTACGACGACCACGACCGTACTCAGAAGGGCGACCGCGTGATCGTCTACAAGGGACGCAAGTTCGTTTTGGAAGCGAAGTCGCTCCAGACGAACTCCATCCGGAAGGACGGCGCACGCTGGACGGCGAAGGCTCAGGTTGACGCAAGCGACCGGCGAACCGTGATCTTCCCCGACGGAAGCAGGCTGAATACGACATGCCTTCGCGTGGGGGAGTTTGACATTCTCGCGGTGAACCTCTTCGCCCTGGAAGGCAAATGGGACTTCGTCTTCGCAAAGAACTCTGATCTTCCGCGCTCGAGTTGGAAGCGGTACAAACCCAAACACCGCAAGCAGTTGCTCGCGTCGCTCGTGCCGGTGACGTGGCCGCCCGAACCCCCGTTTTATGCCGATCTCTTCCCGATTCTGGAGGAGTTGGTGCGGGACCGTTCCGCCTGACGACGCAGTTTGCGGTTCCGCGTCTTTACGAATACCAGAAAGTACGAGTGGTTCTTTCGGGCGTGCACCTGTTGCTTGAGTCGGCTTACGACCGGGCGATTCGTTCGAACGACGATGAACAGGTCTCTCGTGTAGAAACCGCACCGTTCGTACTCGTTGATGATCTCAACATGGGTCAGGCGCTGTACGTTGGCGCTCACTTCGTCTTGGCACTTGACGATCAGCACCCCGTCGTTGCGAAGCACACGGAACGCCTCGCGTCCCGCTCGGAAGTACAAGTCGAGCACGGCGTCATGCCATTTGGGCCCGTCTTTCGTCGCTTCGCCATTGGAATAGTTCGCTCTGAACGCCGAGTGACTTCCTGATCCCGCCATGTGGTTCGTCGATTTGCGAAACAGCCCCTCCATGTACGGAGGGTCCAGAACAACGCAGTCGATCGAGCTATCCGTGTACGGAAGCTCGCGGCAATCTGTCCCCATCGAGATGTCGGTCGCTTTGAGAAGGTAACGACCGGGCGGCACCTTCCCCCAGAAGACTCCCTTGCCCCATGTCACGTCGGCGACGGTCGATCCCTCTGCAACGTGCAGCGCAAGAACTTGAGGAAAGACCTCGGCGTTTCCGCCGACGTACGCCGACACGATGAGGTTCGAGGTCGATATCCCGCCTTGGACTCGCGTCTTGCGCGCGTTCCCGCGAACCTCGTAAAGAAGTAACTGCTCACAGTACCGGTTCGCTCGTCTAGGTACGCCCACAGCTAGTTGTCTCCTGGAGCCACGCGGCAGACAGGCTACCAAGAAAGCTCGGATGATTCCAACCTCCACACCGCCCGGTAGGCGGTTGGAGAGCGACGGGTGCTGCTACGGAGCGGTGCTGACCGAGGGTGCGAGTCGCTGCTGTGCGGGATCGCCCCTCTCTTCCACATCCGGCGAGTATTCGGGCACGATGCGCTTGAGTTCCGCCTGGATTTGTCCGTTGGCGAAGGCGTCGGCCAGGGCGATCAGTCGTTCGACCCCGCGGCACACGGCCTCGCGGTCCTCCGGGCGGTGCTTCCAGATCATGATTTTGGGATGCGACGTATCGCCGATGTCCTCGCCCACGCTCAGCAGTTCTTCGAACAGCTTCTCCCCAGGCCGCTTGCCGCTGAAGACGATCTCGATGTCGAGGTCCGGTCGCAGCCCGCTCAGCGTAATCATGTCCCGCGCCAGATCGACGATCCGCACCGGCTCGCCCATATGCAGCATGTAGATTTCCCCGCCCTTGCCCATCGTCCCCGCTTGAAGCACGAGCTGGGCGGCCTCGGGAATGGTCATGAAGTAGCGCGTCATGGCCGGGTGCGTCACCGTCACGGGTCCGCCGCGGGCGATCTGCTCCTGGAAAATCGGCACGACGCTGCCGCTGCTCCCCAGCACGTTGCCGAATCGGACGGTGACAAACTGTGTCACTCCGTCGCCGGTCAATCCCTGAACGTACATCTCCGCGACGCGCTTCGTGCAGCCCATGATGCTCGTGGGGTTGACGGCCTTGTCCGTGGAGATCATCACCATCTTCTGCACCTGCGCGGCGAGACACGCGTCGGCGACGACCATCGTCCCGGCGATGTTGTTTTTCACGGCTTCGCCCGGGTTGATCTCCATCATCGGGACGTGCTTGTGCGCCGCGGCGTGGAAAACCGCCGCCGGCCGCTCTTGCTCAAAGATCGCCGCGATCCGCGCTCGATCGGTGATGTCGGCCACGTACGGCACGACATCCAAACCCGTGTACGAGGCCCGCAGCTCGCGGTCGATCTCGAACAAGTTGTTCTCCGCCTGTTCGACGAGGATCAGTCGCTTCGGACCGAACGCCGCAATCTGCCGGCACATCTCCGACCCGATGCTTCCTCCCGCGCCCGTGACCAGTACGCGCTTTCCCCGAAGCTGCCGGCCGATCTGTTCGGTGTCGAGTTCCACCGGTTCCCGCCCCAGAAGGTCGGCGATGTCCACGTTGCGGATTCGACTGACCTGCACCCGCCCCTCGATCACGTCGCTGATCGCCGGCATGGTGCGAAAGAGCACGCCGGTGCCTTCGCAGCGCTCGACGAGGGCGCGGATCATCTTCGGGGCGGCCTTGGGCAGGGCGATCAACACCTCCTCGATGTCGAATCGCTCAGAGATGTCCCGGATTTGCGACGTTCGACCCAGGATTTCCACGTCGTGGATGCGCCCGTGCAGTTGCGGAACCTCGTCGTCCAGGAACCCTACGCAAACGTACCGCTCGCGCCGCATCCGCAGGATTTCTCGAAGCACAGCCTCACCCGCGTCCCCCGCCCCGCAGATCAACGCCCGTCGCGGATTCACCGCCCGCTTTGGTTGGATGTCCTCATAGTAGAACCGCACCAGAATCCGCGCCGCCGCGACAACGGCGATGGTCGCGGCGAGATCGAGCGAGAAGACCGACGACTGGGGGAGGTTCGGCACGGGCCAGGTGTCGATCAACGTGTGTCCGGTCGCCGCTTGCCACGCGTTTTCGAGGATGAAGTAGGCGGTGAGAAACAGGAACGTCCCCCCCAACGACGCGCTCATGACTCCGAACAGGTCCCGCAGTCCGACGTACCGCCACGACCCGTGGTATTGCCGCGTCCAATGAAACACCCACAGCTTCAGCGGCAACGCCAACGCCAAAAGAGGCAGATACAGGTCGTCAAACCAGACGTACACGTCGTCCGCCGATCGAACGACCCAGTGGAAGTTGTAGGCCAGGAGAAACGCCGCCAGGAGTGCGAGAGCGAACAGAAGCCCGTGCGCCGCGACCACCAACGCCGTGCGGTAGCGGATCACCACGCCGGGCAAGGGTTCGTGGGGGTTGTCCGCTGGATCACTCACATGGGCCTCAATCCGGGGTGGCAGTGGGTGTTAGCTCCAAACGCCTTTGATCACCCTTGCAGATTCGCCGAACAAGGCCTCCACGGGCGCGCGACTATCGTGGCTCGTTGACGCTCGACTCGGCCGCGTGGGCGGCGCGCATCTTGTCCGGCCATGTGGCGTACGCCTTGGCGGGCGCCCGCTTGGCCAGCGAATCAGCCGCCCGAAGTGCATCTTCCCGCTCACCGACGTACCACAACACGAACACGTGCAAGGCGTTCGCATCCGCGCTCTGCTCGGCGCTATCGGCGGAGAGCCGCGCCTGAATCCTAAGCTGGTTCACGTCCCCAACGCTTCCATATCGGTCGGCCAGGCGCAGGTCGTGCTGAAACAGGTTCACGTCCCGCCGGATCAACTCGCCCAAGAGCGCCAGCGCCGTCCTTCCCGCGCCGACCGACAGGTAGCAAAAGACCTCGCCGATCCGCGATTCGGCGTCCGATGGTTGCAGCGTCACCGCCGATTCGAACGCCCGCATCGCTCGACGATACTTACCCTCCCGGAACAGCGCCCACGCCTCGCCCGCCGCCCGTTGCTGCGCTCCCGCGTCGCCGCGATCCAGCAAGGTATCCAACGTAGGCGCCTCCGGTTCGGCCTCGGCGACATCGGAATACAGAAATGGAGTTCGCGCCACCGACGCTCGCACATCCACCAGCCCGCCGCCTTTCGATATCGCCCGATAGACCGGAGCGTTCAGCGAGTTCGCGGCGATCAGACCGTATCGCCTCATGAAAACCGCGGAGCGATCGTCGGCCCGATGTCGCTTGCCGAACCCGCCGTAACGTTCGAAGGCCCGCTGCTTGGCTGGTGATAGGGCCGACTTGACGCTCGGCGCTTCGGACGTGCCGCTCGCCGCCCGCCGGGCGACCGACCACACGTCCCCCGGAAGCGCGAAGGGAACATATCCGCCCCGCTTACCCAGGAGCTGCTCGAACGTCTGATAACCTCGTAGGGCGTCCCGCTGGGCCTCATTCTGATAAACATTTATCGAGCGCCATTCCCGCAACGTAGGTTGCACGTTCCCATACGCGTCGATTGCGGAAACCGGTTCCTCTCTCAAATCCGGGATTTGTGCATAAACCGCGGGACAAAACAGGATTAGCGAGGCCCCAAACAAAGCCGGAAGCTGCGGTCGCACGCCCCGCTGTGATCGTATCCTATTGCCCTTCATATCTTTACCGTTCGATCTCGGTCGCTCGACGCGCCTACCGAGATGTATTCTCAATCGGCAGATCGTACGAATCGCCCGTATTGAAATCAAGGATTCACGTAGCACGCCGGGATGCGCGCCCAACACGCCAGGTTGAGCCGGCGCACAAAGCTCGCTCGCCCGATACAGTTCCGCCGCCAGCCGACACGCCAACCGGTTCTTGCTGACGCGGCGACATTCTACACCGAATAGGCGCAGCAGGTCGCTCGGCTTCGGCGTCCATGGCACCGCCCGTTCAACGATCGTTTGCGTTGAGCGCGAGGCCTCACGAGACCATTCCTGCAAAAACGATCGACCGTTCCCACGCCGCCAAGAGGCGCTATCTGATCGGTTATCCCCTACCCGCTCCCCATCGACGGGTCGATTCAGATGTGATTGCCATGGCCCGAATCTCTGCGAAGAACCGGCAGACGAAAGGAGCCCCAATTCTGGTTGCAGGACGAGGACTATCGGACCTATTCCCCGACGTTGAGTCCGTCCTCCGTGGGCGATACCCTAACCCAGCGTAGCCGGAACCAAACAGGGTAGCGAAAACCGAGAAGTTGGCCCGTTTCCAAAAGTGTCGAAAACACCGACAAATCCAGGTCCAAACGAGGTCGCTCGAAAAAATCATGCGCGCTTTGTGCACGATTTTGCCCATGAGGGACTACCTCACCGCGTGTGCCGGGTGCCACGGGGAGGACGGCACGCTCATCAACTTCAGCAGCGGTCCTACGCCTCGTACATCGGGACCGTCGCCAACGGAAACCCCTGGGAATTCCTGCACAAGGTCCGCTTCGGCCACCCTGGATCGCCGATGCCCCGAACCGACTTGTTCCGCTGGAGCGTTCAGTTCGCCGCCGATATCAGCGCTTACGCCGCCAGTCTCCCGCAGCAGTATCTCGCCGGAGAACTTGGGCCTGCGAAGGTGTAGCCTCGCCCTGGCGGGCGGCGCAAGTGCTTGCTACGCGTCCAGCAGCTTTTCCACATGGAGTGCGACACAGTCGGCCAGCGCGTCCAGGTAGTACCCGCCCTCGAGCACGCTGACGAGTCTTCCGCCGCAATGGCGTTTGGCCACGCCGAGCACCTCGTCCGTCATCCATCCGAAGGACTCCGTCTCCAGTTCCAGCGGCGCGAGGGGGTCGAGTCGGTGGGCGTCGAACCCGGCGGAGATGAGAACGAACTGCGGAACGAACTTCTCAATCGCGGGCAAGATCGGATCGTCGAACGCCCGCCGCCAGACCTCGTCGCGGCCCGGCGGGAGGATGGGGATGTTGATCGTGAAGCCTTCCCCCGCTCCCCTCCCCCGCTCGTGGGCGTAACCTGTCCCCGGATAGAGAATCCCCGGATGCCCGTGCAGGCTGATGTACAACACCCGCGGATCCTCCTCGAAGATGTGCTGCGTGCCGTTGCCGTGGTGAACGTCCCAGTCCAGAATCAAGACCCGCAATAGCCCGTGCGCATCCAACAAATGCCGAGCGGCGATCGCAACGTTGTTCAGCAGGCAGAACCCCATCGACAAATGATGCTCCGCATGGTGACCCGGAGGGCGAACGGCGCAGAAGGCGTTGTTGACTCGCCCGGCCATCACGGCGTCGAGGGCATTCACGACGGCCCCGGCCGCAAGCTTGGCGATCTCGAAACTCTCCGGGCAGATCGCGCTGTCCGGCACGTCGATGTAGGGCAAGCCATCCTCACACGCCTGGCGCAGCCGCTCCAAGTAAGCATCGGCATGGACGGCCCGTACGAGTGTCATGTCGATCGAAGTGGCCGGGATCGATTTGCAGGCCTGGGAGAGTCCGCGCATCGCTAACTCTACCTCGATCCGCGCGAGCCGCTGCGGACGCTCCGGATGACCCGGACCCGTGAGATGCCGTTGGAAACGCTCGTCTTGCACCAGTCCCGTAGTCGCCATCGGCGCCTATTGTCCAAGGTCGATTGCCAATTGTCGATTGTCGAATGCTGGAAAGGTGAAGGTGGTTCGTTCGTTCAATCGGCAATCGACAATTGGCAATTGGCAATCTACCATACGTTCTCTCGTGGGGGTTCCGCATGAGTTCGGTCCAGGACGTTCTTCGGCGCACCAAAACCATCACGTTCGACTGCTACGGCACGCTGATCGACTGGAGCGCGGGCCTTTCCCGGTCCTTCCGCGAAATCTTCGGTCCCGCAGTGGCTGGGCATGAGCGAGAGTGGTTCGAGGCCTACGTGCGGATCGAGGCCGAGGTCGAGTCCGGCCCGTACCGCTCCTATCGCGAGGTGCTCGCCGCCGTCAGTGAACGCCTGGCTCGCCGCTTCCATCTCTCGCTTCCGCCAGGTCGCGAGCAACAATTGGCCGAGATGCTCCCCCATTGGGCGCCGTTTCCCGACACCAACGAAGCCCTTCAGCGTCTTAAGCGAAGATTCCGTTTGGGAGTCTTGTCGAACATCGACAGGGACCTTTTCGCCGGAACCGCCCGGCAGTTCGAGATCGCCTTTGATTTCGTCGTGACCGCGGAGGACGTCGGAACGTACAAACCGGCCCGTGCTCATTTTCAACGGCTCATCGACGCCCACGGCGGGGCGGAGACGGCCCTTCACGTCGCCCAGAGCCTGTATCACGACGGCGCTCCCGCGAACGACCTGGGCCTTGCGTTCGTGTGGATCAACCGCTACAAGGAGGAGAACCACACGACCGTGCGTCCGCTGGCCGAGTTCCCTGACCTGCGTTCATTCGCGGATGCGGCGTGCGGTTCTTGAACGGAGCGAAGACGGCCCCCGACCTTTGCCCACAGGAGATGTTTTTCTGGAACTCCATTGCCCATCCACCATGCGCACGCAACCCTTGTTCAATTGCGAAACGACCTTCGCCCCTGGAACCCCGGTGTGCGTGACCGAGACGACATTCCGCCGCGGGCAAACCATCCGGACCCAGGTCGTCGGAGTGGTTGACGCTTGGGAGAACCTACCCACGGGCAGTTGGTTCGCCCACGGAAAAAAGGACAAACTCTGGCTCAAGCGCCTGCGCTTGCGTAAGGCCGACGGCGAAATCACGCTCCTGGTCATAGACGACGGAGCGGCGATTGCGAAGCTGGAGGCAGTGGCGAAGTGACGAATTACGAATTACGAATTACGAAAGGCGATTCGTGTGCCCCGTACGAATCCGGTGAATCCGGCGCGCGTGTCGATCATTTGTAATTCGTAATTTGTAATTTGTAATTCGTGTCTTGTAAGGTCGCGTGTTTCGAGCGGTGCCGTTCCTCATGTTCGTACGGCAAGGAATTCGTCTCCTCATTGCGGCCGGCGTCGGCTGGTGGCTCTTCGCAGACACGGTCGCACACTACCGTAACGCGGCCCTGCCCGCGGGGGTCATTCGCTTCGCCCATTTCGGCTCCTACGAAGATTACGAGCTATGGCGAGACGTCATTGCTGACTTCGAGCGAGAGCACCCCGGTATTCATGTCCGACAGGAGTACATTCCGGGTATGGCCGGGCAGTACACGACGAAAATGCGTCAACAGATCCTCAGCGGTACTCTACCCGATGTCGCTCTCATCCAACTGGCGCCCTTCCACGAACTCGCCGAGCATTTCGCCGACCTGTCTGATCTATTGCAGGCTTCCTCCGGATCGGCCCTCGCTACGGAACCGTTTGATTCAACTGCACTCGCCGCCTTTCGATTCCGCGGCGCACAACGAGCCCTTCCGGTGTCCGGCGGCCCCCTGCTCATTTACCTGAACACCCAATGCTTTGAACGCGCCGCGCTACGCCGCGGACAGCCGATTCCCTTGCCGGGCGACGATTGGACGCTCGCAGACTTTCGGCGGACCGCGAAGCTGCTGACCTGCGACTTCGACGATGACGGGCGGATCGACCAGTTCGGGTTTTGGCTGCCGCAATGGGTTTATTACCTCCCATTTGTTTGGTCCTTCGGGGCGGAACTCACCGACGAGACGATGAGCCGATGGACGCTGTATGGACCCGCGGCAGAGGAAGCGATGGCGTTCTACCGCAGTCTCGCAATCGGCGACCGTGTCTGCCCGCGCGATGACGAAGTCCCACAGCTCTTTCAGGACGTCGGGTTCCTGACCGGTCGCGTGGCGATGTGTGTGAATGGCCCTTGGTTCCAGCCCTTCCTGGCCAAGACCGGACTCGCAACGTCCTACATGATTGCCCCAATCCCCCTAGGCCCCGCGGGGAGGGTGACACGACCGGCTAGATACCTTCTCGCAAGGCAGTTCGTCGAGCATGTGACGTCCGCCCAGGCTCAGGACCGCATCGCCCGCACTGGACGTGCAATGCCGGCGCGGATCCAATCCCTGACGTCCTTTGCTGCTCCTCCCGACGAAAAGCGCCGCCGGTTTATCGATGCCCTAACCTATTCCCGCGTTCAACCCGTCTTTCCCCATTTTCCCGACGTTGATCGCGCCATCAACAGGACGCTGGGACACCTGTCCGACCCTGGGCGAAACTCAAGCGTAACGGGTCTTCTCGACCAACTTACTCACGACCCCGCGATCGTCGGCGCATTTCCACAACCAGGAATGATTCAACCTTGATCGCCCGACCCAGGCAGTTCGTTCGCTTCCTACTCCCCTGGGCGGTCGGCCTCACTGCCCTCACTCTTCTGCCGATGATGGCATCCCTGGCCCTCTCCCTGTCGCGGAATGACGGACGCCTCTCTGCGACGGACTTCACCTGGGCCGGCACGCAACACTATCGCGAGGCCCTGTCGATCGACACCTCACACGCACTTCACCCCGATGATCCCTGGTATTGGAAGGTGCTCGGTGGAAAGCCCAACGACCCACGGCTCTACACATCCCTCTACAATAGTCTGTTCTACAGCCTGATCGCCGTTCCGCTGGGTCTGGCCGTGTCGCTGGCGGTGGCGCTCCTCATCCACCGGCCGATTCC
>Ga0315285_10006176_pt1 | contig 12337 bp, 14 predicted proteins | sample YL17G09_36_MG_FD_203698 | JGI IMG/M metagenome (GOLD analysis project Ga0315285, IMG submission 203698) | Sediment microbial communities from Yellowstone Lake, YNP, Wyoming, USA - YL17G09_36 | ecosystem: Environmental > Aquatic > Freshwater > Lake > Sediment | place: USA: Wyoming | collected... | reverse complement strand
AAGTATGACAAGTTGTTTCTCCCTCTCAATAATTTCTACAAACTTATTATAAACTTGATCTGTAGGCAATCCAGTCGCAGGCACCTCTCCTCCAAGTTTTTTAATAATCTCAGCCAGTATCCTGTATTCTGTATCCGCAACCTTTCTTAATTTGCAATTGATATACTCTATTCTTAATTTCTTATCTGAATTCTTAGCTCTCTTAAGCAACTCATCTCGAACACAAAGCACAGAAAGAGTCTTGCCCGTTCCGGTTTGTCCATAAATAAAAAGATTGCTTGTCCTCTCTCCTCTCAAAGCTGGAGCAAGAATCTCAGCTATATGCTGTATCTCCTTATCCCTATGCGGAATATTTTCAGGAGTGTGATTAGTCTGCAGAATTGCCTTATTTTCAAATATCCGATTCTGAGCAACAGAATCAAAAATCTTATCCATCCCTAAAATCATCTTAGTATTTTACCTCTTTTCTCCCAGTATATTTGCAGCTAATTTTCTCTCGTTTTTAAACTTTTATATTTTTCAATATTCATTTTCCGATTTTCTGAAAACTTCAAAGTAGTCACACCTCTATTTCCTATGGAGCGCTTATTCTCGCTTTCGTTCATCCTCGAAAAATTAATCTTATTTTAAATAAAAACACTAAAATGCCTCATAAAATCATCTTACAATTTCCTATGGAAATTTTTAAAAATTCCTAAAAAAATTAACTAAAAAAAATATATTCTCTGGTGTATATGTTATGATTATATATAATATAATATATAAATATTTATAAAACAAACAACAACAACCCAACAACCAAAATCCTTTATAAACCTTCTCCATACGCAACCATAGGGTCACCCTCAAGACTCAAAAACACTAAACCGCTAAATAAAAGTTCGTATTAATCTGATTTTAATCTATTACTCATTTTTCCAATTAAATCAATTTATCTCCAGTCTTATCTTTAAATTATCCTTAATAAACTTACAGCAATCCCTCAGTAAGAGTAGTAAATCAATATTAACTCAAAAAATCAAAATACAGAAAAGTTTATAAAGAAAATATTTCTCAAGTTATCATGGCAATGGACAAGAGACCGTTTGGCGAAATAACAGGAAAGCTTGTTGTAACAAAAGAGGGCAAAAGATTAGGCATAGTTAGAGACATAACTTTCGAAACCCGAACAGGCGAGCTGATTCAGATAGTTGTAAAAGATCCTACCCCCTATTCAAAAAACCTTAATCTTGAAAGAACAAAAGAAAACGAAATGCTCATTCCATACAATTCAATAATTGCAATAGGCGATTTTGTAGTCGTAAGCGAAGAAGACGTTATCTAAATATAAAATGGGCATACTAGAAGATTCCAGAAAAGAATTTTTAGAATTAATGGATAAAGTTGCGCCTCGAGAAGAACGAGAACAGAGATATAAAAAACTTTATAAAGAATTATGCGCAGATACTCGCCCAACCAGAGAACAATTAGAAAGAAGAGTAACTATCTGATAATTATTAAACTATCCAAATCTTTTTAAATCATCAAAATAATTAATAAAAATGCAAATTATAGGATTTAACTTTACTAAAATTTCCTGTGAAAGGAAAAAAGACCCTTCTGGAAAATTGGAAATAAAGTCAAACATAGACTTAAAAAACATCACCCAAGAAAAACTCGACTTAATAAAAGACAAAGAAGTTCTGAAGTTTTCCTTCGAATTCACAATAGAATACTCTCCAGATACAGCAACGCTTAAATTTGAAGGCGCAATACTTGCAATCCTCGAAAAAGATGCAATCAAAGAAACTCTTAAAAAATGGAAAACCAAAAAAATCCCGGACGAAATTCGCCTCCCATTGTTTAATACTATTCTTACAAAATGCAATCTCAAAGCATTGCAGATGGAAGAAGAATTCAATCTTCCAACCCATGTTCCAATGCCAAGATTAGCCCCGCCTCAAGAACAAGGCCAGGGTTACGTTCAATAATTTTATTTTGGCTTTGTGAGCGCTTAATCGCTAAATAAAACCCGCTAAGCTATTTCTGTAAATCAAAAATTAAATTAAGGATTGACATTAACTTTTATAGGGATTATAAGCATGAGCTTATCTGATTTAAGTTAAACGCTATGCGAAATAATCAAGCTTATTAAGTCTAATTTATCAGTTTTAGCATGCCGATGTGCCAGAATGGTCAATGGGATAGTCTCGAAAACTATTGTCCGCAAGGACTTCTAGGTTCAAATCCTAGCATCGGCGTGAAATAACCTAAAATGCAAAAACAAATATCAGTAGTATTCATGGTAGCTGGAATGTCTTCGCGTTTCGGAGGAAGAATTAAGCAGTTTGCTCAAGTAGGAATAAACAATGAAACCCTAATTGAATGCTCTCTCAATCAGGCAATAAACGCCGGCTTCAATAAAATAATATTTGTAGTTGGAAATCTAACAGAAAAACCATTCAAAGAAAAATTTGGCCAAAGTTACAAAGGAATTCCAGTTTGTTATGCTCTTCAAACATTTTTTCCAGAAGAAAGAGACAAGCCATGGGGGACAGCTGATGCTCTTGTCTCAGCAAAGCCCAGAATCACTGGCTCTTTTGTAGTATGCAACGGTGATGATATTTACGGCGAGAATACTTTTAAAATATTATTTAATCACTTGCAGAACTCAGAAGACGAGGCAACAATAGGCTACAGATTAATTGACGCTCTTCCAGAAAAAGGCAAAGTCAACCGTGGAATTTTTCAAGTAGAAAATAGTTATGTAAAAAGAATAATAGAAACATTCAACATCTCAAAAGAAAACCTAGAAGAAAAGAATTTATCCCCAGAAGATGTTTGCAGCCAGAACATCTTCGCTCTCCATCTTCAAATTTTAGATATTTTAGAAAAAGTAGTAACAGAATTTAAGAGTTCCCGCAAAAACGATAGAAAAGCCGAATGTCTCCTCCCCACAGAGCTTTCTAATTTAATCGAAAGTGGAAAGTTAACTCTTATTCTTCATTCAACTCCAGACAAATGGGTTGGAGTCACCAATCCCGAAGACGAAGAAATCGTAAGAAATTATTTGAAATCAGCAAAGATATAAAAACAACCATTTATATTAAAATTAACTTGTAATTAACCCTATTTGATTAACAATTACCTCGCAAATTTGGTTGATAATTAACTTTAAAATCAAATCATTATCTTTATATAATCTATTTTGTTTCTTCTAAAATGATAAAAAAAGATGTGAGAATAAAAAAACTTTCAGAATTATTGATAAATTATTCCTTAAATGTAAAAAAAGGCGAAAGAATCCTGATAATAGGCAACGAAATAGCGAGAGAGTTCATAGACGAGTTTGAAAATAGTATAAAATCAGCAGGAGCAATTCCAGTCTTAGTAATCTTCGGAAAAGATTTTGAGTATAACTTGATAAAATCAGGAAACATAAAGAGAATGGAAAAGCTTAGAGACGAAACTCTCGCTCTTGCCAAAACAACAAGCGCAGTTATAGACATAGAAAACGAAGATATTTGCCTTCACGGGCTTTCTTCAAAGAAAATACAAACCTGTTCCTTAATTCTTAAGCCATTATGGAACTATCTAATATACGACAGACACAATTATCGCAGAGTCACGGTTCTAATTCCATCAAAAACAATAGCAAGAGATGCAAAACTCTCCCCGAAGCAGTTTAAAGATTATTTTTATTCCTGCTGTTTTCTTGATTGGAAATCTCTTTCGCAAAAATTTAAAAAAATCACCTCAATTTTCAACAAAGGAAAAAAAGTTCATCTAATTGGAGAAGGAATTGACCTAAACTTTTCAGTTAAAAACAGAATCTTCATATTAGAAGATGGAAAAGAAAACATGCCGGGAGGAGAAATTTACACCGCCCCAATAAAAGATTCATTAGAAGGCTGGGTTAAGTTTGATTTTCCAGCAGTTCGTGATGGCTTGGAAATTTCAGGAATCTCCCTAACATTCAAAAAAGGCAAAATCATAAAATATTCAGCCTCAAAAAATCAAAATATCTTGAAATCTTTGATAGAAACAGACAAAGGCTCAAAGTATACCGGAGAATTTGCAGTCGGAATAAACCCCAATGTAAACAAAATCACATCTTCCTGGATAGATGAAAAAGCAGCCGGCACAATACATTTAGCAATTGGCAAATCATATGAAGAAAACAAAGGAGACAATGACTCTGCAGTTCATTTTGATGTAGTAAGAAGCATGAAGCGCGGTAAAATAATCTTAGACAACAAAGTTATCTTTGAAAATGGCAATTGGTTGGTATAAAATTATCTATAATTTTAATTTTTTTAAGTACAGTCAGTTAAAGTTTAAATCTAATTTATTCTATCAAAATCCAAATCTTTGATAATTAATTTAAGTTAAGGATACATCTAATTTAAGCACAATAATTCTTATAAACTCAAAAATATCAAGAAACCCATGTCCTTATTCAAAAAATATCAATCCCAAATTCACGCATTAACAAATCTTCAGCAGTCAGGAAGCCTAGTTGCTTTAAGGCTATTAAATCAACTGGAACAAGCAGTTCAAGAATTTTACTCTTCTCCTCAAAACGATTCCTCAAAATCATCTTTTTTTGATTTCTCCCCAATTCGAATTAAAATTTCAGAAATAGAGCATTATCTTTCTTCATTCTCAAAATCAGAACTAAAAACCCCTCCAACAAGAATAACTTTTTCTCAACAACTTAATTATCCACCCCTCTCTCCAGAAGATTTTCAATAATTTATTCCAAATCTCTCAACTTTCCGAAATGCAACACTTCAAGTTTATCCCCTACAACATAAACCTCAAAATTTCTAAGTTTTTCTTCTGGGATAAACAGCAGATTACTATCAGAGTTTACAATATCACTTCCCTCAATAAGAGGAAAAAAGCTAGGCAGTATTATTACTTCTTTTTTCTTATACTTTCCAACTAAAAAGCATTTATATCTCTCTTTTTTATATTTGTCAGAAATAGAAACAGCTGGATGCCTGTGTCCAACAACAATTCTCTCAATTTTCCCATCAAAACATTCAGGAATTAGCTTGTCTCCATGAACAAAACAAGTATCTCCTTTAACATAAAAATCAACAACCCCTATTTTCATTCTTCTTGCAATCGGCTCAAGACTCTTGTCATGATTTCCCCTTACAAGAACAATTTTTTCAGAATTTTCTGAAAGAAAATTCAGCACTTTCAGCGTCTCAGTCCACTCCTGCTCGCTTATTTTTCCAAATTCATGCTTCAAATCTCCATTAATTACAACTTCCTTAACTTTCCCGGTTTTCTCAAATATCTTCTTCAAATCACTCATAATCTGCTCAAACTGAAACCTCGGCAAAAATACTCCGGAGGAATTCAAGCTATTTTCATATCCAATATGCAAATCAGCTATAACTAAAACTTTTTCCACAGGAAACCACAGGGCTTTATCAACAAACTGAAAGTTTTGTTGACCTCTTCCCGAGGCTTCTTTCAGAAGGCTCTTATCAATAAATTCATATTTTTTCATATAGATTCAGAAAAAATTAACTATTTAGAACTATCTAATATCCTCTCTGTTTGCTTGAAACCTTCCTCAATCAAAACTCTTCCAATTTTTCCAATATCCGCAGGGTCAATTTTCTCAGGATATCTCATCTCAACACGCACAGTTCCATTCCTCACATTCCCATTAACAAAAAATCTAATCTCCCTTCCATCAGAATAGCATGTTCCTGTCCAGTCAATATTCGGGTTTCCCCTTTCGCCATCAAGAACCTCAGCAGTATTTCTGACTTCATCAATACTTACCACATTCTCAAGTCTTTTGTTAACTGAATCTAAAACACCCCTAAGCTCATCAAAATTACCTCCAGCATTTCTCTTGGTGTAATAATCTCTTATCTGTTTGTTTAACATATTCTCTCCAAGTTATCCTGCTTTTTAAATAATATTATACTAGAAAGCATCATATTTTTTCATCTTAAATTTGTTTCAAATTTAATGAGGTAAAAATCATCAGATTTTTTCATAATCTTCAAGAGAAACTTGTCCTTCTTGAACCTTTCCATCGTCAAACAGAACACTCATGCTCTCCCCAATAGTCGTTCTGTATATAGCCTCTCCAAATAAATTAACCAAAGAAACCCTCTCCATATTTTCAGCCAAGCCGCAGCATAAAGTATCCGAAACAAGAAGCTTGTCAAAACACGAAAATTTTTCAGTTCCCTCAGTAAATAACCCATGCGGACAGAAAGCATACACTTTATTCGCCCCTTTCTCTTTCAACGCCTGGCAAGTCTTAATTAGAGTCCCCCCAGTGTCAATTATATCGTCAACAATTAAACAATTTTTCCCAGCAACCTCCCCAATTATGATAGTTTTAGCAACTTCATTATCTTTTTCCCTAGTTTTATGCCCAAAAGCTATTTCAGTTTTTATTCCCCTAGCAGCCAACCTCTTTACTAAACTCTCAGCTCTCTTCCCCCCGCCCAAATCAGGCGAAACAATAACTAAATTTTCAAAAATATCAGGGTGATTTCTCTTTAGATAATTAATAAGTGAAGGAAATGAATACAAATTATCAAACGGAATAGAAAAATACTCCTGCATCTGCCCAGCATGCAAATCAACAGTCATTCCCCTGTCAGCATACAGCGAAACAACATCTGCCAGCGCCTTCGCATTCACAGAAACTCGCGAACTTTCCTTTCTCTCCTGTCTCGCAAATCTAGTATAAGGCAAAACAACATTAATTTCTTCCGGAGAAGAAAAAGTCAGCGCTTCAAGCAAAAAAATAAGCTCAGTAAACCACTCAGCAGGCGCTTTATTAGAATCATGTATCAAAAAACACCTCTTCCTTCTTATATTCTCCTTAATTCTAACTTTAAACTCTCCATCCTTAAACACAGACTTCTCAATATCCACAAGAGTAGTATCAATGTCTTTTTTTGCCTTTAAATAATCATAAACTCCCTGCGCAAAACCAAACCCTTTCCCCTTAGAATCCGCAATAATTGCAACCTCTTCCATAACCTTACAAATTTTGTGGCTTTAAAAACAAATGTATACTAAAAAGAAACTATATGCTAAGATATTCTTAACCCTCGCGGATTGTCCTTCTCGATTTCCCATGGAAACCTTTAAATAAGGTATATACCCTGTATATACAATGGAGAAGATTATAAGAAAAGTTTCTGAAATTGGAAATGGAGCCCACATATTTGCCCCCAAAGAATGGGTTGGCGAGGAGGTTATACTAACGAGAATTCCAAGAAAGAATGCCAAAGAAGAGATAGTAAAACTCATTTATCCCTATCTTGACAAAATTATATCTGTCCTGCTTTATGGGAGCTATGCTCGGCAGGAGCAGGACAAACATTCTGATATGGACATATTTATAGTCTCAAGAGAAAAATTTAAAATTAAATCTTCAAATAAGGACATAATCATCGTTCCGGAAGACAGGATGGAAAATGCCAAAAAAATAAACCCTATTCTTTTTTACTCAATGATTCAGGAAGCCGTGCCAATAATCAATTCTTCTTATCTTGAAATCCTAAAAAAAGAAAAAATTAATCTCTCTTATTTCAAGGGGTTTTTAGAAGACACTAAAAGAGCAATAAAATCGGATGAAGAGATAATGTGTCTTGATGAGAGGCTTAAAAGCAAAATGGCTTCGGGGAGCGTTATTTACTCGTTAATTCTGCGTCTTAGAGGTGTCCTTATTGTTAATCTGCTGCTGCGCAACAAGAAGTATTCCAAAAAAATATTTGAAGCTTGGCTGGCAGAGAATTCAGGAGTAGATTATGATAAAGTTTATAAAATTTATAGGTCTGTAAGAGACAGCAAAAAAACCAAAGAAGAGATTCCAATAAAACAAGCGCAATTTTTAATTGAACTTCTAAAAAAAGAAACAAAAAAACTGGAAGATGAAGCGAAAAAAGGGGCTGAAAAAAGGCATTGAATCTCTAAAAGAACAGATAGAAATTCACAGAGAAAAGAAAAAACTGGCAGAAGAATCCAACCTGCTGGAATTAGTTTCTTATTACGAAAAAGAAATAGAGTCAAAAGAAGAAGCAAAAAGAAAAAAGCAAGAGCTTTTAGATAAGCAGTAGTTATTGAATATTTCCTAATCCATTTCTCAATAATTTATATCTTTATTCAAACTTCTGATAAAACTCTTTCTCAAATTTTAAGAACCATCTCTCGTAGTATACAACTCAACATCAATTGGTCTTTCTCCATGTTGCTTTCTGATTTTGTTATAAAATTCAGCATACTCCCTTCCCCTAATATGCCTTATCTCCAGCCCAGAAGTCAATATTGAATAAGAATCAAGACCATCCCCCAGATCAATAGCAGCAACTAACCCGCCCTCACGAAAGACCCCTAAAAACTTATGCATCCCCATTCCATATTATCTTCAGGGATATATTTAAAGATTATTACACTCAGAGATATATTTTAGTATTTATCACGACCAGAATCATTTTAAGCAAAATTTCAATCAGCATTTATCTCTTCCCCCGCAATCTTCAACAATCTCATCCAAATCTTTCTCAACTTTCCCAGTTTTCTTCCCAGTTTTTAATTTCCTCCCTCTCTTAATTAAATACTCAGTTCTAGCCTTGCTTTTTTTAAATCCAACAAAAACATACCACAAATATTCGTAGGGTGTTTTAATTCTCTTTCCTTCTAGATGATACTTCGGATTTTTTGAAATATGTTTAAGCCTGAATTTCACAGCGTCAAAATCAATGCCATTGTCTTCGCAATATCTCTCCCTCATTTGATAAACTTTTCCGTCTTCCTCGATAAACTCTCTCGCCCTGTAAGAAGCCCTGCTCTCCATCTGCTTGATTCTCTCCATCTCATCAACACAGATGTAAGCTCGCTTGCATGAACCATAATCTACAAATATGCAGTCTATTTCTCCCCCCATATTCGCCAAATGTTTCAAATATCTCCTTGGCTTTCCGCTTTTATGGCTAAACTTAATAAGAATTTGATACTTCTTCCCATCCCTTTCAATAAACTCCGGAAACTTTTTCTGGTCACAACAGCTTCCCTTAGGTCTTCCCATAATTTTCCATATTTTCTGACTTTTAAAATAAATCTATGCTCTAGTCATATCATTTATTTTTTCAGTTAAGCGTTTATCTCAAAACCCTTTGCAAAATTAACCCCCCAAAGAAAACTAATTAAAAAACCTGCAGGATTAACAAATTAAATTAAAAATTAACATTAACTTTTTTCTTTTATTCTCTCCAACACTTGTTTATCTCAAAACCACCAAAAACCTTATAAAATCCCTTTATCTTGCTAATTCATGGAAAACACCTTTCACTATGATGATTTTTCAGACAGCATAATCATCTCAAACAAGCAGGAAAACGAAATAGTAAAGAGTAATTTTGAAATTGGAGACATAATCTTCAGCCTGACTGGAAAAGGAAAGATAGTTTCAGTTGAGATAAGGGGATTTTCTTCATTTCTAGAAGCATGCAACATCAATCCAGAAATTCTTGAGAACCTCAAAAACATTCAATTTAATGTTGTTCCAAAAAACAAATCCTTATTTTTATTCCTAAAGATAGAATCCGCGTGCGGGCAGACAATAGTTCTTAATAGTGTTCCATTAGTAGTCCCTCTAATTGCCCACTAGTTTATTTTTATACGCCCTCATCAACGCCTTCTTGAAATGCTCAAAATTCCTGCTTACATGAAATCCATTAATCAGAACTATTTTCTCTTCAAAAGCAATAGAATAAACAATATAGGTTTTATCTTCCAGCTCATAATAAAAATCATAGCTTAATTTTTCATTTCTATGCTTTCTCTGCTGTGTTAGTCTTATTTTTCCCATTTCCTTAAAATTCTTTCTTAACATCTCAATATCTGTATTTTTCTCATCAACAGAATAAAGAAAATGCCCGCTCTTCACAAGCTCATCAAAACCAATATCTCTAATCTTATCAATAATCTCTTTCATCCCCTCTTTTTCATATATCTTAATTATCTCATCATCCATTAGTCTCCAAGTAGTTTTTTGATTATAAACTTTCGTATCCGAGATTAATCAATCACTAATAAAGCCCATTAAAAAACCTGCAGGATTAACAAATTAAATTAAAAATTAACATTAACTCATTTCTCCCCAATTCTCTCCAACACTTTAAGATGCATCCTCTTCAAAAACTCAACTCTATCTTCCATCTTAACTAAATCACTATAACCCTGCATAATTAATCCCAAACTAAATGGAGAAGGCAAATCAGTATCTTTATACTCCAATTTTATTCTCCCGCTCTCAATCAATTCCAAAATAACCTTAGTATTCTCAATATCCATCAAATCTTCCATAACCTCTCTCCTTGCCTCCTGCAAAATAGGAAACTCATTGCTTAACTTTTTAACAGCCGAATAAAGAAAATGAGATTTCATCTGCTGTTTTCCCGCGCTTCTTGTTCTCCCCTTATAATTTCTAAGTATCATCAAACTTCTCGCAGCGCAATGCCTGAATCTTCTCTTCAAAACCTCAGTTTTCTCAATCGCCTCTTTCAAAATTTCCTCAACATTTTTCGAATTCAAGTGTTTAATCACTCTCTCAATCTGCAATTTCTCCCCACAAAGAAAAAAACCATTGTCAGAAATTCCAATCTCGACATCCCGAGCGTGCAATCTCCCAGCCAAAAACGCAATCGCGCGAGATAAAGCATCATTTACTCTTCTCCCAAACAAACTATGAAAAATAACATACTCCTTTTCCCCAGAATACTTTTCAATTATTATTTTCCTATCAGATGGCATTCCAATATACTTAAATTGTGAATAGCAATAATCATAAATTTCATCAGCAACAGAATCAGAAACATAAAGATATCTTTTAATCCATTCTTTAATCTCATCTTCTTTCATTTTTTTAATAAATCTCTCTCCCAGAAGCCCCCTAAACCGAGAAATTTCCATAGCTAAGTCAAAGCTAAGGGGCAGCATTTCAGAAAACCATGAAGGAATTGTTGGCGGCCTATTTACACTCCCCCTTACATAAGCTTTCATTCCCCGAGTATATGCAAATTCATATCTCGCTCCTCCCAAAACAAACACGTCCCGAGGCTTCAATCTCTCCAAAAAGCCCTCGTCAATCTTCCCCACAGTTGTTTCAGTTCCAGCAATAACCACATTAATAAAACTTTCATCCGGAATAGTTCCAATATTAGTCATATACATCACTCGCGCAAGTTTCCCTCTTTTCCCAATCTGTCTAGTTTTCTCATCATACCATATTTTAGCATAAACCTGCCTGTGTTCAAGCGCATAATCTCCAGCAAGATAAGAAATAACAGCAAGAAAATCATCTCTAGTTAAAGTAGAATAGCAATAACTTCTTCTAATCAAGTTAAACATCTCCTCCTCATCCCAAATTTTATAAATCGCCATCCCAAAAATCTGCTGAGATAAAACATCCAAACAATTCTTAGGAATAAACACCCTATCAATCTTCTTTTCATTAATCTCCTTTAACATCACAGAACATTCAACCAAATCATCCCTGTCCAAAACTAAAAATCTCCCCTTTGGAACCGCATGCAGCTTATGTCCGCTTCGTCCCAGCCGTTGAACAGAACGAGCAGTTGATTTAGGACTCCCAAGTAAAATAACTAAATCAACATATCCAATATCAATTCCTAATTCCAAGCTAGAACTTGTAACAACCACCTTTAATTCTCCCTTTCTCAATCTCTCCTCAATTCCAAATCTATGCTCTTTTGAAAGTGAAGAATGATGCGCCCCAATATTTTCCAAATACTTAGCAGGAAACATATCTTTCAAATGATGTATAACTCTTTCAGTTGCCGCCCGAGTGTTTGTAAACATTAACGTTGTTTTATGTTCCTGAATCAACCTATCAATCTCTTCATACAAATTATCATGCATATCATCCGCGCTAGTTTCAATCATCTTGCTCGGGGCAACAACTTCAATATCAATTTTCTTCTCCATCTCAACCTCTGCAATTCCGCAATCCCCATGAGTCCCAACTAAAAATCTAGCAATTTCCTCCAGTGGCGCGATAGTCGCAGATAATCCAATTCTCACAGGCTCAATTTTAGATATTTCCTGCAACCTTTCCAGCGATAAAGATAAGTAAACTCCCCTCTTATTAGCCAAAGCATGTATCTCATCAACAACCATAAACTCAACACCCCTCAACTTCTCAACAAACTTGCTAGTTGTAAGCAGTATCGCAAGCGTTTCCGGAGTGCTCACCAAAATATGCGGACAATTCTTCAACATCTTGCTTCTCTCAGCTGTTGTCGTATCTCCTGTTCGAAGGCTTACTCTTATCTTCTGAAGT
>Ga0315285_10006175_pt1 | contig 12339 bp, 8 predicted proteins | sample YL17G09_36_MG_FD_203698 | JGI IMG/M metagenome (GOLD analysis project Ga0315285, IMG submission 203698) | Sediment microbial communities from Yellowstone Lake, YNP, Wyoming, USA - YL17G09_36 | ecosystem: Environmental > Aquatic > Freshwater > Lake > Sediment | place: USA: Wyoming | collected... | reverse complement strand
TTTTTATTTTTGGCCCACGAGGCCGGGTGCTTCGCATCGTCTGTTCCGCTAAGAAGCTGAACGCACGGGCCTCGGCTGCATCTACAGGGGAAAGCAAAAAAACTGCAAAACACCTTCTAGCCGGCCTTGCCGGGCGCCCCTACAATCCGCGTCCATGGCCGATGGATTCTCAGACTCGCTGCCGGCGGATCATCCGCCAGCCGTGCGGGCGCCGCTTGTGCCGTTGGCGGTGGCGCTGACGGCGGGAATCGTCGCGGGCCGGTACGTGCCGATCGACACGCCGGCCTGGGTTCTCTGGGCTGGCCTGGCCGGGGCCGCGGCGGCGGGGCTGATGCTCGGGCGGTTCACTCGCCTGGCGGCCTTGGCGCTCATGTTGGCCGTCATTGCGCTGGGGGCCATCCACTTCCGCATTGCATGGTACCGGCTGCCGGATGACCACGTCGCGACCTATGCCGGACACGGGCGCACGATTGCCAGCATTCGCGGCCGGGTTGCCGGCTCGTCGGCGACACACACTTCCGCTGTCGAGGCCGGCTACGCCCGCTCGCCGGTAACGTCGTTCGACCTGGCGGCCGAGGAAATCCTCGTCGCGGGCCGGTGGCGCCCCGTGCAGGGCCTGGCACAAGTCATGGTGCTCGAGGCGGACAAGCGCATCGCCCGCGGTCAGCGGGTGGAACTGGCCGGGTGGATAAGCCGGGTGCAGTCCGCCGACAATCCCGGCCAGCACGACCCGGCCGAGTTTGCCAGGAACACGGGGCGACTGGTGCGGTTTCGCGTCCCGGCCGCGACGGCGGTGACCGTGCTTGCCGAGAGCTCGGGCACGTGGCTTCAGCGTGTGCGGGACGGCGCGGGGCGCTGGGCCCGGCAGCGGTTGGTGGGGCTGGGCGAGTCCAGGCCGGAACTGCTGCTGGAGTCGCTGATCCTGGGCCGGCGCGACCCGTCGCTGCTGGGCCTCCAGGACTCGATGGCTCGCGCCGGCGTGGCGCACCTGCTGAGCATATCCGGCATGCACCTGGGCATATTCCTCGGCTTCATCTACCTGCTTTGCCGCTTCAGCACGTTGGGTCAGCGTCAGGCGGCCGGCGTGGCGCTGGCCTGCCTGGGCGGGTATCTCCTGATGGCGGAGTCGCAGTCGCCGCTGCTGCGAAGCGCGATCATGGCCGCGGCGCTGTGCGTCGGGGCCATCGTGCATCGCCCCGGCTCGTCGCTGAACGCCCTGGCCCTGGCGGCCTTGGTGCTGCTGATAGCCGACCCCGCCGACCTTTTCCAGCCAGGCTTCCAGCTCAGCTTCGGGACCGTCGCGGGGCTGATACTGTTTCAGCGGCCGATGCGCGAGTTGCTGTTCGGGCGGTTCCTGCGGGTTCGCGGGCTGCGTGTTTATCGAGATGAGCAGCGTGTTCGGCGCTTGCTGGCCCACACGGGGGCGGACATGGCGATCGGCACGGTGACGATCTCGGTCGTGGCCTGGCTGGTCTCGGTGCCGCTGGCGGCGTATCACTTCGCGGTGGTAAGCGCCTACGGCGCGCCGCTGACGTTGGTGATCGCGCCGCTGGTCACCGCGGCCCTGGTGTGCGGATACCTCAGCCTGGCTGTTGCGTGGGCGCCGAACCTTGCCCACGCATTTTCCTCATCCGGGGCCGCCGCTGCCGAGGCGATGGCGCGCGTTGTCGAGGCCGCCGCGTACCTGCCTGGCCTGTACGTCAACGTCAGGCCGGTCGGGCCGCTGTGGGTCCTGGCGGCCTACGCCGCGATCGTGCTGGTCATTATCCACCGGCAACTGTGGTTCGGGCGAGTGTGGGCCGCAGGGGCTACGGCGTGCCTTGTGGGGGCGACCGTCTTTACCCAATGGCCCGCGGCCGCGCCGGACGCGGCTGAGCTGCACGTGCTCGACGTGGGGGCGGGCAACTGCATCGTCCTGCGGGCGCCGGGCGGGCGGACGGTTGTCTTCGACGCCGGCAGCCTCGGCCGCAACGACAGTGGCCGGGAGATACTCCTGCCGTTCATCCGCCACGAGCGGCTGCCGATGCCGTCGGCCGTGGCCGTCAGCCACGCCAACGCCGACCACTTTAACGCCCTGCCCGCCCTGGTTGACAGCGGTGGGGCCGGCGAGGTGTACCTCAACGATTACTTCGGCCGCGTCGGCGACCCCGCCAGCGGGCCCGAGGCGCTGGACCTGATGGCCCGGTTCGCCCGTCGCGGCTCGCATGTGCGCAGGCTCACGCCGGGGCAGGTCATTGCCCTCGATGAGCGGACGAACGTGGAAGTCCTCTGGCCGCCGCCGGGGCGGCCCGACATGGAGGTAAATGACGGCTCGCTGGTTTTCCGCGTCCGCTGCGACGGCCAGACCGTGCTGCTGCCGGGCGACATCTCGGACGCCGCCCAGGCCGCCCTGACCGCCCAGCCGGAGAAGATCCGCGCCGACGTGCTCGTCCTGCCGCACCATGGCAACTGGCGGGCGACGCTGCCGGCCTTCGTGGCGGCGGTGGCCCCCAAGGTTGTCGTAGTGAGCAGCCCGGACCGCCCGGCCGCGACGGTCAAGGGCGGCAAGGCGGCAGAAAAGTTTTACGCATCGCTCGGCACGCGGAACCGATACTACCTCACGTGCATGAACGGATACATCAAGGTGCGTTTCGGCCGCGGCAACGTGACGGTTACGACGCGGCGGTGAGGGAAACGGTAGCCGGTAGCCGGTAGCCGGGAAAAGCCAGACAGCGGAACCGGGAACCAGGGAAACACCCTCACCCGGCCCTGAAGGGCCACCCTCTCCCGTCAAGGGCTTGTCGTTACCCACATCTTCCGCTGTGCCCTGGGCGAACTGGCGCTGGGGGTTGTTGATGCCAGCCTTTGGAGCCCTCTGGGCGACTGCTGATAGCCACGGGCGCAAGCCCGTGGAACCACGGACGTTATGGAGAGAGCCCCCGTAGCGGGGCGATTGAAACGGTCAATCGCCCCGCTACGGGGCTCTGGATCAAAGAATGTGGCAGTCCACGGGCTTGCGCCCGTGGCTATCAGCAAACGCCCCGCTACGGGGGCTAAGAACCCAGGCCAACTTCTATGCGAAGGAAGCTGGGGACTGATTCGTCAACCCTCGATATGTGGGTAACGACAAGCCGTCAAGGGAGAGGGGTTTAAGGTGTCTCCCGGCTGCGGGGTCCGCTTTTCCCGATACCCAATACCGTTCCCGATTCCGCTTCTTGCTTTTCCAGGTTCCATCTTTTGCTTGTCCGGTTCACGGTTCCGGTGTTCGGCTTCTCCGGGTTCTGCCGTTTTCTCCTTCTTACCGGCTACTGACTACCGGCTACCGGCTACTGGCTACTGGCTACCGGCTACTGGCTACCGGCTACTGTCTTCTGGCTACCGGCTACCGGCTACGGTATAAGGTTATCGGTGGAAGGAAGGTGCCTATGTCGGTCGAGTATTCGGTTATCAGCATTGGCGCGTTGTCGAGGAATCGGCTGTGGGGCGAATCGGCGGCGGTGCGCAGCAGCCACGCGACGACCACGGCGGTCTTCGACGAGGCCAAGATCATACTTGTCGATCCGTCGCTGCCCGCCCAAGCCCTGGGGCCGGTGTTCAACGAGCGGACGGGCAAGCAGCTCGCCGCCGTGACGGATGTGTTCTGCACGACCCTTCGCCCGGTACACAGGCGGAGCATCACGGCGCTGCCGAAGGCCAACTGGTGGGCCTACGGAGACGAGATCGACGGCTACCGCGCGAAGCTGGCGTCCCTGCTGGACTCGGCCGAGCGCATAGACCCGACCGAGGCGGCGCAGATCGAGGCGGACCTGAAGCTGCTGGAGAGTTTCCGCCCTGCCCCGGAGAAGTTCACCGAGCAGGTTACGGTCTATCCGATGGCCGGAGCTAGTGACGGTTCGGCGGGGCTGCTGCTGACGCCGCCGACAATGAGCATCGTGATCGCGGGCGACGCCGTCCTGACGGCCGGGCACGTCGCGCTGGGCCAGGTGTGGGAAGGTTGCGACGACCGCGAGAAGGCTCTGGAGACCCTCCGGGACGTGCTGGAGCTTGCCGAAGTGATCGTTCCAGGCCATGACAACCTGTGCTTTTCGCCGGGGCGGTGGGTCTGATGGCGACGTGGGCTGACTTCCTCACCGCCCGGGCCGGGCATATCGCCCTTATGGTGGTGCTGTTGTCGTTTTCGGCGTTCTTCAGCGGCTCGGAGACGGCCTTGTTCAGCCTTTCGCCGGGTCAGTTGTTCCGCCTTCGCCGCGGCGGGCGGGGCGGGCGGATGGTCGGTTCGCTGATGGCCCGGCCGGCGCAGATCCTCCACGCGCTGCTGCTGGGCAACCTGCTGGTCAACGTGGCATATTCGTCCATCGCGGCGGTCATGGTGCTGGACCTGCAGCGCCTCGGCGACGTGGGGGCCTGGGTTCTGGCTGTCGCGTCGCTGGGGCCGCTTTTGGTGCTCATTCTCACCGGCGAGGTTGTGCCGAAGATGGTGGCGATGCTCGTGGCGGAGCGGTGGGCGGTAACGGCCGCGGTGCCCCTGACGGTGCTGCGCCGGGCGTTTTCGGGCATTATCCGGCTGCTGCAGGCGGCGCTGGTCGGCCCGCTGGTGCGGATCTTCGCGCCCGTCCGCGCGGGCGGCTCGGACATCAGCAGCGACGAGATGGCGGCCCTGCTGGACCTCTCTGCCAGGCGGGGCATCCTTGACCGCCAGGCCAACGTCCTGCTCCAGGAGATCGTCGGGCTGACGGACCTCCGCGCCCGCGACATAATGGTGCCGCGGGTGGACATGATCTCTTACGACGTCAACGGCCCGCGGGCCGGCCTGGTCAAGCTCCTCTGCCAGACCCGCCTGCGCCGCATCCCCGTCTACGAGCGGAACGTCGACAATATCCTCGGCGTGATACCCGCCAAGCGCGTGCTGTTCCAGCCGGAGGCGCCCCTGCGCGACCTGGTGGTCAAGGTGCCGTTCGTGCCCGAGGCCGCCGATGTGGAGAGAACGCTGCTTCAGCTTCGCGTGAGGCGGGCGCAGATGGCGATCGTGGTGGATGAGTACGGCGGCACGGCCGGGCTTGTCACGCTGGAGGATGTGCTGGAGGAGATCGTCGGCGACATACCCGACCGCCACGAGCACGCCGGGCCGCTGGTGGAGAAGGCCTCGCCAGGCCACTACATCGTCGACGGCGACCTGGCAATCCACGAATGGGCCGACGCGTTCGACATCGACCTGCGGGGCCGGCGGATAAGCTCGGTCGGCGGGTTCGTGACGTATCTGCTTGGCCGCATACCAGTCGCCGGCGACGCCGCGGCGTACCGCAACCTGAAGTTCACCGTCGTCTCGATGAGGCGAAGGCGGATCGGCGAGATCGAAGTCCACCTGCGGGAGGAAGGCGAATGATCGCCGCGATAAATCCCGGTTGGATCGTCTGGCCGATCGTGCTGGTCGCCGCCACGGCACTGGCTGCGCTGTTCTGCGGGATGGAGACCGGCATATACGTGATGAACAAGGTCCGCCTGGACCTCCGCGCCGAGGCCGGCGGGCACGACGCCCAGCGCCTCCGCCGCCTGCTGAAAAAGCCCAACAACCTCCTGTCGGTGCTGCTGATCGGCACCAACATCGCCAGCTATGCCGTCGCGTTCGCCCTGACGGCGATGTTCGACCTCGGCCAAATGGGCGGCTTGGCCGAGTGGTACGCGCTGGCCTCCGGCACGCTGCTGCTGTTCGTCCTGGGCGACACCGTGCCCAAGACCATCTTCCACCGCCTGGCCGAGACGCTGACTTACCGCCTGGGCTGGACCATAGCGGCGGCCGACTGGGCCTTCAAGATCACGGGACTGTCGTACTTCATGCGGGCGGCGTCGTGGCTGGTGATGCTGCCCGTGCGGCGGCGGCAGGGCGCCGTCGCGGTCGAGAGCCGGCTGGCCGATGTGTTCGCCGAGGGCCAGGCCTCCGGCGTGCTCACGCACATGCAGGCGGTCATGGTCGACCGCGTCATGCACATCGCCGACGTGACGCTCGCCGACGTGATGGTGCCCATCCGCAAGGCAATCTGCATCCGCCGCGACACCGCCCGCGATGTGCTCCTGCGGATGCTCCGCAAGCACAACTACTCCCGCGTCCCCGTCCTGGACGATGCCGGCGACGTCGTCGGCATACTCGACGTCTACGACGTGCTCGTCGATGAGCCTGTCGCGATCCCGGCCGAGCGAATGACCGCCCCGCTGAAGCTGCCGGCCGACATGACCGTCACCGAAGCCCTTTATGCCATGCGACGAGGGCGACACATGATGGCCGTGGCGCAGAAAGACGGCAAGGCCGTCGGCATCGTTACCATCAAGGACCTCGTCGAGGAAATCGTCGGCGAGCTCGAAGAATGGTGATGGCGCGGCACGCGGGCTTCGCCCGCGGCCGAATGTTCAATGCTCAATGTTCAATGCTCAGTGGGGATTAACCGCAGCCGAATCTGAGATTCCAAACGGCAAACACATTCCTTTCCCGGCATGCAACTGGTTACGTATACGAAACTCAGCGATTCAGCTCGATCAGCGTCGGTTCATCGGTTGAAGCCTCGATCGTCTTGATCTTCTCTCGGATGAGCCTGGCCTTCTGGAGAGAGAGTTCCCGGGGGAAGCCCTTCTCTTGGTTCTCGAAGTAGTCGGCGGCCTCTTTGAGTTTCGGGATGGCCGACTTGGCGTGGGCGCCGTAGGTGAGCAGGATGTCCAACAATACGGGGGTTCGCTTTTCGCTGGCCCAGGGGTTCTGCGTTCGCACGTAGTTGGCGCACGCGCCGATGCCTTCCCGGATCCGGTGCCGGGCCAGGAGCTTGAGCCCCGCTATGCGGATGCCGTCGGCGAACATGATGCCGCTGGGGGAGGGCTCGACCACGGCCTTGTAGATGGCTGGCAGAAGCGACTTGATCTCGTCGGACGTGAGGTTCTCGTACACGGTGACGTAGCTGCCCCTCGCCCGCCCGTCCTCGTTTTGCAGGCCGGCGCGAACGGCCTTCATCAGCAGCTCGCGGTCCACCCCCTCCAGCGACTTGCCGAGCAGGCCGCCCCGCCTTTCAAAGAGGGCGAAGCTGAGGAATCGCTGCTCCATGTTCCGCGAGTCGTTCTTCGGATCGGTCTTGGTGAGCCGTTCGAGCATTTCCGGCACGGCCGCCTTGGCCGGCTCGCCGATGCCCGCCAGCGCCTCGGCGGCCAGGATCCGCTGCCAAAGGTCGTCGGCGCGGAACGACTTGAGCAGGGCCTCCACGGCAGGCCCGCCACGGTCCTTCTGCATCTTGATCGCCTGGCAGGCGCCGTATCGCGTGTAGAGGTCCGGCCCGTCGAGCAGGCCGATCAATCGGTCGATCACGTCTTCCTTCCGGCGTCCCAGCGCGATCCCCGCCCGCTCGCGGACGATCGGCGACCAACTGCCGAGCCGGCCGATCAGTTGGTCGGTGGTCAGCTTGTCGTAGAAGCTGAAGCGGTCCTTGTTGTCCCAGCCCCGGCCGTCGTCGAGCAGGTTCTTGGCGGCGGCGGCGTCGATCTGGGGGATGTGGGTTTCGCCTTTGCCCGTCAGGCAGAGTTTCTTGAGCCCCATGGCATAGGCCAGGAGGTAGCCCCCGGTGCAGTCCCAGCCCCCGTAGCTGTCGCCGCCTATTTCCGGCGGGCCCTGGTGAAGGAAGGTTCCATCCCAGCGGCGGGCGAGGTCGAAGTACCATGCACCAAACTCGCGCATCCAGGCGCCGGTGGCGTTGGGGCCCGACTGCGCCACGCCCGGCATCGACCACAGGATGTTGCAGAAGTTTCCGGTGTGCCCGCAGTCGCGCTCAGCCCCGTGGGAGGTCGTGGCCATCCGCGAGAAGTACTCCGCGGCCGGGGCGTCGCCCAGGAGGTTGAACATCACCGCCGCCATGCCGTTCTTGCCGTTGTCGTCGTGCGTCTCGATCCAGGGGGCGTGGTCGCCGTAGGGCACGCAGCCCTTGCCGACGTAGAACCGCAGCAGGCGCACGCTGCGCTCGATGGCCCGGCTTACCGCGGGATCGGTCAAGCCCGCCTGGCGCGCCAGGACCAGCGAGATCGTCAGCGGCAGCCCCGGCGCGTTCATCATGCCGTAGCCAACGAGCCGCCCGTCCGGGCCGGCAAACTTGTGCCCCCAGGAGCCGACCATGCTCTGCCCATTTGCCGCCTCCAGCACCAGGCGCCGGAGCCCGGGCATGACGGAGTCGTCGCCGGTCTGCATCTTGTACTCGGCCAGCAGCATGATGACGTAGCCGTAGTACCAGGTTTGCATGCTGTCCGCGGAGAACCCGGCCGCCCACTGGGCTTCCTTCTTCACCAGCGGCAGGTATTCGGGATTTCCGCTGGCCAGCAGCGCCAGGGCGTTGAGGCTTCGAATGATCGGATTCTCCCGGTTGGACGGGGAGGCGATGCGCTTGGCCAGGGCCGCACAGCCCTGTTCGAGGATGCGCCGGGACTTCGGGCAATCGTAGGGGGCGGTGACGCTGTACGTGCCCAACACGGGCAGCTTCACGACGACCGTCTCGGTCTTGCCCGTCCGCCATCGGATCAGCGACAGGTCTCCGCCACCGGCCTGCGACTCGGCCACCGTGAGAGCCTTGCCGAACTCGGTGCGAGGGTCGTGGGAGAAGGGCTTGCCGCCGACGCCCAGGATCACGTCGCCGACGGCGAGGATCCCGTCGGCCGGCGAGCCCTTGTCCACCTTCGTGACGCGGATCTGCCGGGCATCCGTGGTCACCATCCTGTCGCAGTACATCCACCCGCGGGCGCCCGTGGCCCCCAGATTCCAGTCGTGCCTCGCCCCGTCCGGGATCGCGTCGCCCTTGGTGAAGTCGGGCATGGCGATCGATTTCGGGCCGCGAGCGGCCAGGCCAGGTGCGGCCAGGAACAGGTTGGGCGCCGCCAGCGATAGAGCAAGTGCCAGATGTGCAATCCCAGGCAGCCGATGAACTCCGTTCTTCATGACGGTACCTTTCTCTTTCTTTTTCCCTCTGCGTCTCTGTACCACTAACGTCTCGCTTTCTGATTTCCTGTAACGATTTCCCGGTAGCGAGCCAATTAACCTTGCTAAGAGGTATATGCGCTCAGTATGCCACAGGCCATTTGGCATTTATCATTTGAGCATTTATCATTTGCGGGCGAAGCCCGCGCCGTGGTCAATCTTCTTCTTTTTCCGCAAGCACCGCCATCATCTTTTCGTACTGGTTCCGCAGGAAGCCTTCGGTCCGGGGTCCGGCGATGTGGGACCAGGGCAGGCGGGCATCGAGGGGCAGGGGCTTGTGGGCGTAGTCCTCGGGCCTGACGCCTTCGGCCTCCAGTGCGGCGCGCCATTTCTCCCAGTCCCAGTGCTCGTTCCATGCATCCAGCCGCGCCCCGGCCCGCCAGGCGCGCTCGATGACCCTGCCGACCCGGCTGTCGCCGCGGACGATGATCGTCTCCAGGATGCTCCGTTCGATGCGGTGGAACTTGAACGACACGCACGACCGCCGGCTCATGTCGCGCAGGATGTTGCGGATCTCGAAGAACCGCTCGATGGTGCCCATCGCGCACCACTGCATCGGCGTGTGCGGCTTGGGAACCAGCCAGGACACGCTGGCCGAGATCGCCCCGCGCTGGCCGTCAACTTCCCTTCGCGTGTCGCTCAGCCGGCGGCAGAGGTGGAAGATGTCCTCGATGTCCGCGTCCGTCTCGCCGGGAAAGCCCGCCATGAAGTACACCTTGACGCTCTTGAATCCGGACGCGAACGCCGCCCGCACGCCGTTGACCATGTCTTCTTCCGTGATGCCCTTGCGGATGCCACGGCGGATGCGCTCGCTGCCTCCCTCGGCCGCGATGGTCAGGCCGCTCTTGCGGACCTCGCTGGTGAGCCTGGGCAGGTTCTGGAGCAGGCTGTCCACGCGGAGCGACTGCAGGGAGATCGACACGTTCCTGGGCGTGAATTCCTCGGTCAGGCGGGTCAGGAGCTCCCCGAGGTGCGGGTAATCGCTCGTCGAGAGGCTCAGCAGCGATATTTCTCGGCAGCCGGTGGCGTCGATGGCCGCGCGTGCGGCGGCGAGGATTTCATCGACGCCGCGGCAGCGGACGGGCAGGCGGAGGTGTCCGGCCTGACAGAAGCGGCAGCCGTTGGGACAGCCTCGCATGACCTCGATAACGACGCGGTCGTGTACGCCCTCGACCAGCGGCGCCAGCGGGGCGGCCAGCGGCGGCGAGTCGGACAGGCTCGCCAGGCGCGCGTGCTCGATTACGGCGGGTACGTCCGGGCGGATGGGTTCGACGGCGGCCAGGATGGTCCCGCCCGCGGGGTTGAAGACCTCGCGATAGAAGCGCGGGGCGTACGCGCCGGTGATGGTCTTGGCGGCTTGCAGGAGGATTTCCTCGCGCGAGGCGCCGGCGGACTTGGCTTTTCGGAGGAGTTGGATGAACTCCGTCAGGGGCGTCTCGCCGTCGCCGACGAGGAAGAGGTCGATGAACCGGGCCATTGCCTGCGGCGTGTCGGCCAGGGTGTCTCCGGCGATGACCAGCGGGCAGCTCTCGTGGCGGTCGGCGGCGGCCAGCGGAATCCCGGCCAGGTCCAGCATGGTCAGGACGTTGGTCAGGCAGAGTTCGTAGCCGAGGGAGAAGCCGACGACGTCGAAGTCGGCTACGGCGGCGCGGCTCTCCCAGCCAAACAGCGGCAGGTGGAACTGCCGCATGACCGCCTCGGCGTCCGGCAGGGGGCAGTAGGCGCGGTCGCAGGCCACGCCGGGGATGTCGTTGAGCATCTGGTAGAGGATCTGCGAGCCGAGATGGCTGATGCCGATGGTGTAGGCGTCCGGGAATGCCATGACGACGGACACGTCGGCGGCGCGGACGTCGGCGTTGCGAGCGTTGATTTCCCGGCCCACGTACTGGGCTGGCTGCTGCACGCGGGGCAGCAGTTCGCCGCTGATTCTCTCGGCCAGGTCTCGCATTGGGTCCATTTATAGCAGGGATGCAGGGGATGCAGGGGATAGAAAAGCGGGATTCTCTGTTTCGAGAATAAGGTCCGCCATATTTTTCCTTCTTATCCCCTGCATCCCCTGCATCCCTGCCAATTTCGGACTCGCCGTATTGTGCCGTTGCCAGCCGGCTTGGCGCGGTGGTAGAATCGCGGCCTCGATGAAATCGCACACGGAATATCTTACGATGAACTCGCCGGCGCGGATGGACTTCGTGAACATCACGCGCCGCGTCGAGGGCGTAGTCCAGGCAAGCGGCATTGCCGAGGGTCTGTGCCTGGTCAACGCCATGCACATCACGGCCAGCGTGTTCATCAACGACGATGAGCCGGGGCTGCACGAGGACTACAAGCGTTGGCTGGAGGAGCTGGCGCCATTCGATCCTTCGCCCGAGCGATACCTTCACAACCGCACCGGCGAGGACAACGGCGACGCCCACCACAAGCGCCAGATCATGGGGCGCGAGGTGGTCGTCGCGGTGACCGGGGGCAAGCTGGACTTCGGCCCGTGGGAGCAGATTTTCTACGGCGAGTTCGACGGGCGACGCCCCAAGCGGGTGCTCGTCAAGATAATTGGTGAATAGGCGGCGCCGGCAAGGCGCGGCTTGGCCAGTCACGAAGGACGATAGCGATGCCGATCAAATTCGAATGCACCGAGTGCCACAAGATCGTCACGGCCCCGGACGCCTCCGGCGGCAAGAGGGGCAAGTGCCCGTTCTGCGGCCGGCTCGTCAACATACCGCTTCCGCCCCCCCCCCCCCCACCCCCCCCCCCCGAGGAGGAAGACCCGGACCTGATCCCGCTGGCGCCGATCGACGAGGACGAGGAGCGGAAGCTTGCCCAGGAGCGCAAGGCGCTGTACGACCAGGAGCAGAGCCTGCTCGAAGCGATGGTCCCTTCGGAGGATTCCGTGCCGCTCGAGCAGCGAGAGGACCTCTCCTCGGAGGACCTGCACCACTTCGTGGTCAATTACTTGCTGGACATGTTCGACGGCAACCTCGCTCGGGCCGGGATGCACGCCGATAAGCTGCGAAGCCTCGGCTTCGCGGGAATCGGGGCGGTCGATGATTTCCTCGAAGGCAAGGCCGACGAGCCGGCACTTGGGCACATCCCCGCGCCAATCCGCGAGGGCTTCCTTCGCGAACTCAAGGCGCGGGTGAAGTAGGACAGGGGACAATGGACAATGGACAATGGACAGGGGACAGGGGACAGGGGACAGGGGATAATTGACAATTGACAATTGACAATTGACAGTGGGCAGGGGACGGGGGACGGGGGACAGGGGACAGATGTTCTCTTGTTCCGCAAGTGATTTTTAGAGAGGGTTTTCAACAGGCATCTCCTTTAGGTGAGTTGGATAACCCATGATCCGTGCTTCACCTGGTTTCGTGTAT
>Ga0315285_10006170_pt1 | contig 12344 bp, 7 predicted proteins | sample YL17G09_36_MG_FD_203698 | JGI IMG/M metagenome (GOLD analysis project Ga0315285, IMG submission 203698) | Sediment microbial communities from Yellowstone Lake, YNP, Wyoming, USA - YL17G09_36 | ecosystem: Environmental > Aquatic > Freshwater > Lake > Sediment | place: USA: Wyoming | collected... | reverse complement strand
CCCATGCTGCTTGAATGGAAAAAGAGGTTAGGAATCAAATCCAACGATACAGTCATAGCCTATGTGGGAAACCTAGCCCCATGGCAGGGCATTGATGACCTTATTGAAATCGGCTTTCGCCTTCTTTCCAAAAATAAAGATTTAAAATTTCTGATTGTAGGAGAAGGGGCTCTCAAACCGCTTCTGTTAAAAAAGGTTCGAAGCTCTGGATATGATGGGGATATCGTTTTTACTGGGATGCTGAACCACAAAGACATTCCTTTTCTCATTAATCTCGCTGATATTTGTGTCGCCCCATTAAGGGTAGTGACTGGCTCACCTATTAAAGTCTTCGAATATATGGCTTGTGGTAAACCAGTTGTAGCATCAAGAATTGAAGGCTTGGAGTTCATAGAAGCGGAAGGGGCAGGCCGTCTAATTGCACCGGAAGATATAATAGGCCTTGAAGAAGCTCTAAACGAACTCATTGATGAACCGCGGAAAAGAGCTGATATGGGTCAAAAAGGGATGCAGATAGCCCGTGAAAGATTCAGCTGGGAGTCGAGAGTGACCGAGATCGAAGACTTGCTACAAAATTTGGCATAAAGTTTGCTGTTTTCATGAATGAATATGCGTGTCCAATGGCTTGATTCTTTGATAAATTTAATTACTTCTATAAGTTAAGGAAGAATTTTTTTTACTTAGAGTGTTCATCACATGAACAAATTTAGTTTGAACATGGACAATTTTGGGCCTTTTTACTGAGCGGGATTGACTATGACAAACCTCGACCTGTTCAAACCCCCACAAGAAATGAGAGAGTTAAATCTGCTTGAGGAACTGGAGAAAAATCCCATCATTTCACAGCGGGAGTTGAGTCACAAGTTCGGCATCGCCTTAGGGGTGACGAATGCCTGTTTAAAAAGGATGGCCCTAAGGGGTTGGATTCGAATTGCGAGCATAGATCATCGCAAGATCGGATACTATCTCACACCAAAAGGATTTGCAGAAAAGGCAAAACTCACCTTCCATCTCATCTCCTGGACGGTAAAACATTATTCCGCATTGAAAAACCTTATTGGAGGACGCTTATTGGAAATGCAGGATAAAGGGATTGAACGAATTGTATTCTATGGTGTGAGTGACGAGATGGAAGTTGCTTATATCACACTTCAAGGGATAAACATGAAATTAGTTGGAATCGTTGAGGACGATGAAAAATTAAAACCCCAAACTATTCTTGGTCATGAACTCGAACCCGTTAGCAGAATTCAAGAATTCAACCCTCACGGCGTATTAATAACGTCCTTGGAGAGATGTGATCAAAGAAAAGAGAGGTTGAGAACTCTTTTAGACGATAAAAAAGTTTATATAATGGATATTAGCCTGCTCTCGCCTAAATTAGCCGTTAAGTTGTGAATGAAATATTTTAGCAATAAGGAAGATTTTAATGGGCTGCAGGCAGTGTTCGATAAGTTAATAAAAGGCCTTGTGATAGAGGTGAAGCATGGCTATGAAAATAGTGCTGGTGGCCGGAGCGCGGCCCAATTTTATGAAGATCGCCCCACTTTTTTGGGAGATGAACCAACTTCCATCGGTTTTTCAATCCATCATTTTGCATACAGGTCAACATTATGATTATGAAATGTCCAAGGTATTTTTCGAAGACTTAGATTTACCTGAACCACATTATTGTTTAGGGGTGGGTTCTGGTACCCACGCAGAACAAACAGGCAAAATAATGATCGAATTCGAGCGAGCCATTCAAAACGTGCATGCTAACCTAGTTATAGTGTTTGGCGACGTCAATTCTACCCTTGCTTGCAGTGTGACAGCTAAAAAACTTTTCATTCCAGTAGCCCATGTGGAGGCAGGGCTGCGAAGTTTTGACATGACGATGCCGGAAGAAATTAATAGGAAGGTCACAGATGCGATTTCAGATATCCTTTTCCCTCCATCGCGAGATGGAAATGAAAATCTTGTTCGGGAGGGGGTTGAAAGAAATAAAATCCATTTGGTTGGAAATATTATGATCGATTCGTTGGTCACAATTTTAAAAAGGATTAATCCATCCGATGAAGATAGGGTTTTTCAGAAGTTCGGTCTAAAGAGAAACCATTTTGTCCTGGTTACCCTTCACAGGCCTTCTAACGTAGACGATAAGAACAATCTTAGGAAGATTATGCACTTTTTGAATCATCTTTCTTTGAGGATCCCCGTCATCTTCCCGGTCCATCCGAGGACAAAGAAAAACATAAACGGATTAGATACAAACTATGCCGTCAACGGAAACTTTAAGATTGTCGAACCGCTCCGGTATAAAGAATTCATCACCCTGGAAAAATATCCGAGGTTCGTCGTGACCGATTCCGGGGGGATTCAGGAAGAAACCACCTATTTAAATATTCCCTGCCTGACGCTTCGGCCCAATACAGAGAGGCCCGTGACCATCACTGAAGGCACAAATGAGTTGGTAACCTATGAAAATATTGAAGAAAAAATTGATCTAATCTTATCAGGAAATTGGAAACAGGGGAAGTTGCCAGAATTGTGGGATGGTAAGACAGCACAGCGAATCGTTAATACTCTAAAAAGAATGGAGCTCTAAATCATGATACAAGCCATTTTAAGAAAAGGAAAAGTAATCGGTGAAGATGTACCACTCCCCTCAGTTTCGGAGGGGGCTGGTCTTATAAAAGTTTTGTATTCTTGCATTTCCGTCGGAACAGAGATTGCCTCCGTTCAGGCAAGCAATAAATCCTTAATAAAAAGGGCGTTGGAGCAGCCAGAAAATGTAAAAAAAGTTCTTCATATGGCGAGGTCGGTAAGCATCTTCGACACCTTTAAAAAGGTAAAGAAAAAATGGGAGATGGGTTCTGTTTTGGGCTACAGCCTATCCGGAGTTATTTTGGCATTGGGAAATGGGATAAAAGATTTTAAGGTAGGGGATAGGGTCGCTTGTGCTGGTTCAGGCATTGCGAACCATGCAGAATATGTAGATGTTCCGGCGAATTTAATGGTTACGATCCCAGATGGCCTTGAATCCCGAGAAGCTTCAACGGTTGCACTTGGCTCGATTGCAATGCAAGGTGTGCGAAGAGCGAATATGACAGTCGGAGAATATGTTGTCATATTTGGATTGGGTGTGATAGGCCAAATTGCTCTCCAGATAGCTAAGAATTCGGGTGCTAGGGTAATCGGGATAGACCTCGACGAAAGAAGGCTAAAAGTTGGCAACGAAAGTGGAGCCGATCTCGTATTGAATCCTAGGGATCCTGATATTGTAAAAGAAGTTATCCACTTTTCTGACGGTTATGGTGCAGACAAGGTAATTTTTACAGCTGCGACAAAGTCATCAACCCCTTTACATCAGGCGTTTCAGATGACACGTAAGAAAGGGATGGTTGTATTAGTTGGCGTTTCTGGAATGGAAATAAAAAGGGAAGATTTATATCCGAAAGAACTCGATTTTCTTATCTCGACATCCTATGGTCCGGGTCGATATGACGATGAGTATGAGAGGAGAGGGTTGAATTATCCTTACGCCTATGTCCGATGGACAGAGAATAGAAATATGCAGGAGTATCTACGAGAGTTAGCAGAAAAGAAAATAAATCTTAAAAATTTGATAGAAAAAGTTTATCCGATAGAAAAAGTGGGGGAGGCATACGAAGAATTGCAGAAACCTTCCAAACCCCTGATGGTCCTTTTGGAGTATCATCAAGATTTGCCTGGAAATTTCCAGACCTTATACCAAAAAGAATCTAAAATCTATACGTATAATAGCAATAAGAAAAAAGGAGTGGTCAACGTGGCCGTAGTGGGTGCAGGTGCCTTTGCGACATCCGTGCATTTACCAAATTTAGAGAGATTAAAGGGAAAATTTAGAATACATGCCATTATGGGCAAAACCCCTTATAAAACGAAAGAGGTTGCTCAACAGTATCATGCCCATTACGCCACTTGTAATATTGAGGATATCTTAAATGATCAGGATATCGATATTGTTTTTATTGCTACAAGACATCACTTGCATGGGGAATACGTATTGAGAGCAATGAAGGCTGGTAAGAATGTTTTTGTTGAAAAACCTCTATGCACAAAATTAGAAGAGCTCAGCGCCATCAAGGAATTTTACAGCTCGCAACTTTCAAATCCAAATTCAAAGCCGCCGTTCTTAATGGTCGGCTTTAATCGTCGTTTCTCTAACTATGCACAGGAAGCAAAAAGACATACCCGTAATAGAATGAATCCATTGTTTTTGCATTATAGGGTCAATGCAGGGTACATCCCTTTAGATCACTGGGTGCATGGAGAAGAGGGGGGTGGAAGAATTATCGGAGAGGTTTGCCATTTCATCGATTTGTTTACATTTTTTACAGAATGCAAGGTCAAGGGAATCTACACGACTACACTGACTCCTAAAACAAAAAGTTTTTCCTCAGATGATAATAGGGTAATTGTTTTAAATTATGAAGATGGTTCAATTGCTACATTAGAATATTTTGCTACAGGCTCAAAGGAATTTCCGAAAGAATATATAGAAATCCATTTCGATGAAAAGACGATTATTATTGATGATTTTAAATCCATAAAAGGGTTTGGTGTGAAAGTAAAAGAAATCAAAGGACATGTTTCAGAGAAAGGACACCTAAAAGAACTTGAGATTCTAAACGAAGTTTTACAAGGGAAAACGAGTCAATGGCCCATAGAATTATGGGATATGTTCCAGACAACAGAGGTGACTTTTGAGATAGAAAAAGGTGACCGTCTATGTGTGGCCTAGTTGGCATATATTCCTTCAACGGAAAGCCAGTGGATGAAAATCTCTTAATAAAAATGCGAGATACGATGGTACATCGTGGTCCCGATGGGGCAGGGACTTGGGTATCTGAAGACCGCAAAGTGGGTTTGGGCCATAGACGTCTTTCCATCATAGACCTCTCAGAAGCTGCTGCACAGCCAATGTGTAATGAAGATGCTACCTTGTGGATTTCATTTAACGGTGAAATATATAATCACGCCGAGATCAAATCGGAATTACAGAATAGAGGGAATCATAAGTGGAAGACTGACCATTCTGATACAGAGGTGATTCTCCATGCATTTGAGCAGTGGGGAATCGATTGCCTGGAGAAATTCCGAGGTATGTTTGCAATTGCCCTCTGGGATGTTAAAAGAAGGGAATTGTGGTTGATCCGGGATCGCATAGGGGTCAAGCCGCTTTATTATAGTATTTTAAACGGCCGTATCAACTTTGCTTCAGAGATTAAAGCCCTTCTTGAAGATCCAGAACAGAAACGGGCCGTTGATGAGGAAGCTTTCTATCATTACCTTTCATTCTTGACCACGCCAGCGCCCCAGACCCTTTTTCATGGCATCAAAAAACTGGCCGCGGGGACATGGCTACAGATGAGAGAAAACGGACAAATTCGTGAAAACCGCTACTGGGACGTTTGGGATCATACTGAACCTATTATAGATGTCTCCGAGGAGGAGATTGCGGAACGGATTCTGTTCGAACTGCGCGCTGCCGTGAAACTACGTAAAGTAAGCGATGTCCCGGTAGGGGTTTTTCTATCAGGGGGTGTCGATTCGAGCACGAATGCAGCCCTATTTTCCGAAGGTGAGGAGAGGCCAATCAAGACCTTTACGATAGGATATGAAAGCGAATACCCGAGTTACCCGAACGAGCTCCAGTATGCACGTCAAATGGCAACTCATGTAGGAGCAGAATATCATGAGAGAATTCTGACACAAAATGACTTGCTTGATTTCCTTCCCCACATGGTTCATCTTCAGGACGAACCTATTGCAGACCCTGTCTGTGTCCCAGTCTATTACGTATCCAAGCTGGCGCGGGACAACGGAGTGATCGTGTGCCAGGTTGGAGAGGGTGCGGACGAGCTTTTTTGTGGCTATTCTACCTGGAAAAGAGCATTGCAGCTTCAATACTACGATGATCTCTCAGTGCCTCGTCTATTTAAAAAAATAGGCCTTATCGGCCTCAGGTCTTTAGGGAGGGAAGATACAGTCTATTACGAATGGCTCCGCCGGGGGGCAGCAGGGCAGCCCATTTTCTGGGGGGGGGCAGAGGCATTTACGGACGTGCAGAAGAAGAAGCTCCTCTCTCGCAGGTTGCGTGAGAAATTTGCTGACTTGACATCCTGGGAGATCTTGAAACCTATCCGCCAACGGTTTGAAGAAAAAGCCTGGGAGAAATCTAACTTAAACTGGATGACTTACCTCGACCTCAATCTTCGACTCCCTGAACTATTATTAATGCGGATTGATAAAATGAGTATGGGAGTTAGTCTAGAGGGACGTGTTCCTTTCCTCGACCATAAATTTGTAGAGTTGGCTATGAGTATTCCGGAGTCAGTCAAAACAAAGAATGGCATCCTAAAGTACATCTTGAAGAAAGCGGTGAGAGGGTTGATTCCAGATGCCCTGATCGACCGTAAGAAACAGGGATTTGGGGTCCCTATCTATGAATGGTTCTTTGATCAGTTTGGCGTGAAAGCTCGCCAAGAAATGAGGGAGTTCTGCGAACAGACGGATTTCTTGGATTCGGCAGAGGTAGAACATTTGGTCGATCAGGGTCGAGGACCACATGTATGGTGTTTGTTAAATTTCGCGCTGTGGTGGAAGGAATATATGCAATGAAAGAGGCTAAGGAACAAGCAAGACTCCTATGGAATACCTACCCCTGTGGAAGCAGCCAGATGAGAGAAGGGGTAACCTATGGGTCTCGAGAATTCTTTGATGACGTGAGCTATCGGAGATATGAAGTGACCGATCCATGGATCAAGAAGATTGTGAACTTTAATATGGCCCACGGAAAAAAACTTTTGGAAATTGGTTATGGAATAGGGACTGACCTACTGATGTTTTGTGAAGGAGATGCGGAGGTTTTTGGGATTGACATCGCAGAGGAACATTTTTCGCTCGCGCAGCTCAACTTCGCCACTCATCAAAGGCAAGCCGTGTTGAAGCTTTGTGATGGTGCAGAGATCGACTTCCCTTCCAATTATTTCGACTATGTCTATTCCCTCGGCGTGCTTCATCACACCCCAGACACAGCCCGATGCATCTCAGAGGCGTATCGGGTCTTAAAAAAAGGAGGACAGCTGATCCTGGGACTCTATTACACCTTTAGTGCTTATCATCTTTTCTACCTATTGCTTTACCGAGGCCTCTTCAAGGGAGAACTAAAAAAGCTGGGTTACCGAGGACTCCTGTCAACGATAGAATATGGTGCGGACGGGATTCATATGAGACCTTTGGTCAAAACGTTCAGCAAGAGACAACTGAGGTATCTCTTATCTCATTTTTCATCGTTAGACTTTAAAATTGCCCATTTCAAGCGCCATCATATCCCCTATGGGGGGCGGTTGATTCCTTCATCCTTGGAAAAGATCTTGGATCCAGTCATGGGTTGGTATGTAATTGCTTTTGCGAGGAAGTAATGGCCTTTTTCAGAAAAGTTTACAGCCAGCTCATAAACTCAGAGTTCATCCGAAAGGTATTAGAAACTATCGCAACCCGAATGACTTTAATGGGCATAGGCTTGGTGATGTCTGTCGTCGTGGCGAGGATCCTCGGTCCAGAGGGAAGAGGAGTTTATGCGGTTGCCTCCACTACTGGGGCTCTTGTGGTGCAATTTGGGAATATAGGTCTTCACGCCTCGAACACTTATTATGTTGCCAAGGATCGAGAGCTGTTATTACCGCTTCTCAGTAACACGTTCTTTGCCAGTTTGGGTATCGGTTTTGGGTTGGCAATTATCGCGCAAATCTTATTTTCTATCCAGCCCGGACTTGCCCCGATTCAAGGCCCGATCTTAATGCTGACGTTAGCTTGGGTTCCTTTCGGACTCCTCTATCTCTTACTGCAGCACCTCTTGATCGGCACTCAGAAAATAAGAGCCTATAATACCATCGAAATTGGAAATCGGGTCATCTCCGTTCTGTTCGTTGGCACACTCATCCTTGCGAACTGGGTCACTGTCGAGACCGTCTATGTCTCGGGATTTGTTGCCTTGATTGTATGCATCCTATGGAGCTTTTGGCAGTTCAAGGTTTCTCTTTTAGCCCTTCCCTTTTTTTCTTCTCGTCTATTTCTTGATAATATTCGGTACGGTATCAAAGCCTATCTCTCCGCCATCTTTGCCTTTCTCGTCCTCCGGATAGACATGCTGATGATCCAGTATATCCTCGGGCCGATACAAGCAGGATATTATTCAGTGGCTGTATCTCTGGCAGATCTCATCTACATGCTCTCTGCAATCGTGGGGATCATCATTTTCCCCAAGCTCGTTGCCCTACCTGATCATGGAAAAAGGTGGAAAGTCACCAAAAAAGCGACGGCATATTTAGGGATAATTTTATCCTTATCGGTCAGTCTAGCCATTCCTTTGGCGAAACCTGCCATTGGATTGCTTTACGGGGAAAATTTTTTACCTGCAGAGCCTGCATTTATTATCCTCGGAATCGCAACAATCTTTTATGGAATGAACAATATCCTATCGTATTGCCTTGCTGCGATGGCATTCCCCTGGTTCGCAGTTCATATTTGGATCGTGATGGCTGGTCTCAACATCGTCTTGAATCTATTTCTAATTAAGAGGCTGGGAATTGAGGGAGCAGCGATCTCTTCTCTGATATGCTACTTATTATTGCTGGCAGCCCAATTTATTTACTTGAGAAAGAGGGAAAAGCAGTTTGAGGGTTAAAAGGGACTTCGATCTGGTTTATGAGACGCAAGACGACCCGTGGAATATTGGGAATGCGGACTCGGATCGGTATAATCTGTACTATCAATTAGTGCTCCAATATTCCAAATCGAAGAGGCGACTCCTGGATATCGGTTGTGGTTTTGGTGCCTTTCTTGCGCGTTTTAAGGACGATTATGGTCAGCTCATTGGGATTGAAATTAGTAGAGAAGCCATTGTTGAGGGGAAAAAGAGGTTTCCGTTTATTACCTTTTTCGAAGGATCCGCAGAACATCTCGAACAGGTTTTCGGAGATTCGGAAAAATTCGACGCTATTCTCTACAGTGACGTCATCTGTTATTTCAACGAGAAAGGGAAAAATCGCTCCCTTGAATGGATCGCAAATCACATTGAAATCGAGGGATTGGCTTTTATTGCTGCCTGGTGTCCAGGAGGCAACTATTTAACTCATGATGAACTCCAGCGGCTTGTCAAACGTTATTTCAAGATCGTGTACAATACGCGACTCGATAGTGAACATTCAATCTTCGTTAGTCAAAAGAAGAGGAGGTTTATCGCGGTCACCATCGATTGCGAGACGTGGCAGCCGATCCCAAAGAACAAAAAGATCGATTGGCAAGAGGATGTCATTCGACCAGCTGAAAATTTTTTAAAGGTATCTGGAGAAAAGGGTATCCCGCTCACCCTGATGGCCGAGATGGGAGAATACCTTCACTTATGTCAGTTTGAGCCAGCAATAGCCAAACAAATGGAGCACCAATGGATGCAGGCGATTCAGGTGGGGCATGATGTCCAATTGCATTTGCACCCAAGTTGGCTTCCTGAATCGGGCGCTAGTTGTGAGCATGGAAAATGGAAGTGGGATTTATCAAAATCGAAGGCCAATGACTACCCCGGGGATCTCTTGGCACTGATTCACAGATGTAAATCTACACTGGAGAGTGTGATTAAAAAAGTGGAACCTTCCTACCGAGTAAGTTCATTCCGAGCCGGTGCATATCAGGTGCAACCCTTCAAAAGACTTTACGACGCGCTTAGTACCAATCAAATTTATTGTGACTCCTCTGTATATGCAGGGGGCATCTCAAAAGAAAGAGGATATAATTTTACTCTGGCTTATTCGAATCATCAACCTTACTTTGCTAACGCTTATGACCCGCAATTGAAGGCCCCCCCATCCGAGCATGCATTGGTCGAAATTCCTATTTTTACCTGGGAGTATGGGAAACGTTGGTGTTTAGATGGGACGGAAGCGAAGAGATTTGCGGAACGTTTGCTAAACTATCTCAAAGAGGAATCTCGATCTTTTCAGACCAGCGAGGCAAGAAGGCGAGCATTATGGTTGAAAAGGTGTATCGTTGGACTCCACCAAATATTGAGCCCGATTCGGCCCTTACTCAATAAGATCTTACCGAAATCTCTGGCCCATTGGATGCCCCTTTATGAATCAGAGACGTTGGTCGGGCATGACTATTATGTTCTCACCGGTCACACAAAAGGGCCTCATGACTTTAATGTCATAAAAAGGAATTTTCGAGAGCTCAGGGAGGACGGAAGATTCGAATTCGTGACTTTATCACAAATGGCCAGAGAAGCGCGGCAGGAGCTTATCGAGAGCCTCCGACCGAACGCACGCGAGGAAGCCTGCTGCCAAGTGAGAAGGGAATACAACGTTGTGATGGGAGAGGCACGCAATGACGCGCAGTCCCGTTACCTGCAACGAAGGATTCCCCTGGACAGAAAGAGGGTCCTCGATCTGGGGTGTGGGACAGGCCACTGGGCAAGGCGGATCAGCGAGCTTTATCCTTGGATGACGGTTACGGGAGTAGACTACGGTCTGGACTTCCTGATCAAGGCAAGGGAATCGTTTCATTCCCAGCGAGGGTCTTTTCTTGCCGGAGACTTCATCAACCTTCCTTTTCGTGGCGAGAGTTTCGATTGCGTCTATGCGGACAACAGTTTGGAACATGCTTTTAACATTGACCGGACTCTTTCCGAAATTTTCCGAGTCCTCCGTTGGGGAGGTGTGCTGGTGGCAGCCATTCCCGCCGATGCCCGGAACACGAGGAAAATCTGTGATAACCACGTGTGGAAAACAGCGCCCCACGAAGTGGCGACGAGGTTTGAGCATGTGGGGTTTGCCAACATCGAGATTGAAGAAGTGGATGTCTTCCGTAAATTGGGCATGCCGCCCTTTCCACCCTCCGACGACAGAATGATGTATGCCAAGGCTTGGAAACGGAAAAATGAAGCCTCGATGGAGGATCGGGTCCTAGAAATAATGAATTGGGTTTATCAAAACCTAAGTCCTGAGAAGCCACAGGAAAGCAATGACCCTGTGGAGATTCTCTCCCGTGGCTATGCCTTCTGCTGGGGATACGCTGTGGTGTTGGGGAAACTTCTGGAACGCGAAGGATTTGATGTAAAGCGGGTGACGATGCTTGCGAAAGGACATCGGAAAGGTCGGGGAAAGGACAAAGTGGATTCGCATGAAGTGGTCACATGGCAGATCGATGGAAAAGAAAAGATTCTAGACCCAATGGCCAATACAGTCATCCCTTATCCACTCGCTGACGTGTTGTCCAATCCAGAGCTGGCAGTAGAAAAGAAGGAACAAGATAGTCGTTATAAAGAAAGAGGCTACTACTTCTATGACACCTCCTACTGGTACAGCCGCGTCTTTCGGTATGCTATTCGATCGAAGACCAATGAGTGGTTTGTGCACTGGAGGAAGAATCGAGCGAAAGTATGATGGGAAAACTTGTGGATATAACAGAGTCTCCCGACTTGGCTCGCCTCAGGAGAATGTCATCTAGTCCTTATCGTCCTGAACCCCCAAGGAACAGGGTGGCGGTGAACTTTTTCATGAAGATAGGAAAACTTCTGAAAAGAACTAATAACTATTCTCCTCACCTTTTCAAAGGCAGCCACATGTCCAAGGTGGAGTATGAGTACAACCGGGGCCATGAATTCATCCAAAGCATATCAGGCCACGTAGATGCCAGTATATTCAAAGGCAAGGATGTCCTAGACATAGGGTGTGGCTGGGGGGGAAAGACGATCTACTTTGCAATGAATTTAGGCTTAAAATCGATTTGGGGATTTGACCTCCCTGGCGTCTTTCTTCCGGAGGTACCAGAATCCTTCGCAAAGGAGCGGTCTATTCCAAACTGCCTCTTTACGACGGGAAAGGCAGAAGAAATCCCGTTTGAAAATGAGTCGTTTGACCTCCTCATCATGGACGATGTCCTCGAGCATGTGACGTGCCCGGAAAGGGTGCTGCACGAGTGCTATCGAGTCTTGCGGTCCGAAGGGAGCCTTATTATCAAATTTCCTTCCTTTCGAATGATGGGGGCCCATCATCTTGACCGAGCAATTGCTTTTCCAGGTCTTCATTATCTCCTCTCAATGAAAACTTGGGCTGCGGGATTAAACTACTTCCTTCTCCAACCTGGATCGGGGTTAAGTTACGAACCCTTTGACGAGGTCATTTCGACACAGTATACATCATGCGTCACGAGCAACCTGAATGGATTGGATTATGCTGGGTTTTGCAATATCGTGAAAGGATCTGCTTTCGATATCTGTTTTATGGAGTGTGTCCGGGCCGGCAGGAGGGGTAAACTAAAAC
>Ga0315285_10006169_pt1 | contig 12346 bp, 14 predicted proteins | sample YL17G09_36_MG_FD_203698 | JGI IMG/M metagenome (GOLD analysis project Ga0315285, IMG submission 203698) | Sediment microbial communities from Yellowstone Lake, YNP, Wyoming, USA - YL17G09_36 | ecosystem: Environmental > Aquatic > Freshwater > Lake > Sediment | place: USA: Wyoming | collected... | reverse complement strand
GGCGACAATGACGGCGAGGCACTGGCGCTGGGTGACAATGACGGACTCGCAGATGGAGACGCCGATGGACTCTCTGAAGCTGATGGACTCAGACTAGGACTTTCACTCGCACTTGGGGATAGCGAAGCCGATGGCGAAAGTGATGGCGATTCAGACGCGCTAGGGGATAAGGACGGTGATGCGCTCGCCGAAGGCGACAAGGACGGGGATGCGCTGGCTGAAGGGCTCAGGCTTGGGCTGGCGCTGGCTGACGGGCTGAGCGACGCACTGGGCGACAACGAGGGCGATGCGCTAGCCGATGGCGACAAGGATGCACTTGGACTGAGAGATGGGCTGGCGCTCGCCGAGGGACTGAGGGATGCGCTGGGTGAAAGTGAGGGTGACTCACTCGCGCTAGGCGATAGTGATGGACTGGCCGACGGCGATGCCGACGGTGATGCGCTCGGACTCGCCGACGCTGATGGTGAAAGCGAAGGACTTGCGGAAGCCGATGGCGATAGACTCGGCGACGCGGACGGCGATGCCGAGGGCGACTCGCAGGGGGGCAACCCTGATGGTGATGCGCTGGCACTCGGTGAGAGTGACGGTGATCCTGATGCGCTGGGTGAGAGTGACGCCGACGGTGAAAGTGACGGGCTTGCACTGGCACTCGGTGATAACGATGCCGAGGGACTCAGGCTTGGGGACGCCGATGGAGACTGCGATGGACTCGGCGTCGGTAAGTAGAATACCTGAACAGTGACGTAATCTACGTACGCATTGGCGTTCGACCCGGTAGCCTTGATGGCAAACCCAACGCCAAAGTCGGCGTCATTGACAATGGCCGGGGTGAGTGTTGTGGAGTTCAACCCCCACATGTTGTTGGAGCCGCCATAGGTGGCGACACCATACGTGGTGTCTGGCCAGGCGTCTGCGCTTGCCAGGTTGGAGCCAAATAGCGCGCCACTGGCATCCGTGAGTTGCACGCAAGCGTCTATAACACCACTCGTGGTACACATCCGCTCGATCTTGACTACCACGCCAACGATAGTCGCGTCGGACGGGATCGAGAAACCCAATCCACTCAGTTTGCACAGGAAACTGATGATGTTGGTATCAAAAGAGTTGCTGGTGAGGCTGGCTGTCGCTCCATCGTCGGCGTTGAAGCCGACCTTATCGTCCCAGTCCAAGTCATCGTAGGGTGAGACGGTGTTGGTCGTTACGCCGGTGTCATTGACGCCGGTTGGCCCCTGCGACAATACATCTGACGTGTATTCTATAACCAATCGTGGTCGCCAAGTGTCATTACCGTTATCGGATGATTTTAGGACAACATAAGTAGCAGCGCTTGACTTGAGATGGAAACCATAGTTTGCGGCGAGCATCGCCTGAATGGCTGAAACCGTGAGGCTCACGCTGTGGCTGGTTCCGTCAACCTCATCTGCGGCGACATCAAACTGCCCAACGGGGGTACTGTCATAGTCCGTGCCACTGACCGAGCAACCGGCATCGGCTCCACCATTATTGCCAACGTCCCCCGCCCACCTGACCGACGACGCTAGGGCGTAGTTCCACGTAGCACCAAGTTCCGTCCATGCACTGTTGGCAACTTTGATCGTACTAATGGTAATCGTAGAAGCTGGGCGAGTGCTCTGGTTGCAGAGATACAGGATAGCGCTGGTAACTATCGCATCGGAGGGAATCGTACTGTAGTCAAACTTGATGAGACTGTTTTTGAAATCGGTCGCGCCCTGGAGTACGATACCGGTACCTGTGCCATAGTTTGTATCAGTGGCAGCCAAGGCGGTATAGGTATCCACCCCCGCCGCATCATTGGGTTGTACATCAAACGTCGCCATGCTACTTCCACCAATGTCGCAATTCTTGCTCTGCTGGATAGCCTAGCGGCTGATAGCCCATTTCCTCATTCGCCTCTGCCTCTCCCAGTGTCCCCCACTCCCACCAGAACATGCCCAGCATCCAGTCCTGATACCAGCAGGCCCCCAGTGTCGCGGCATAACAAAGCCGCTGTTCTTGTGAGTCCGGGGTTCCCTCTGCCTCCCAATCTACCGGGTCTATGTTGGTGCCGTCCTGGTTGCGGAATCCAACCTCCGTGAAGATGATCTTCTTCCCCCACTTCGTTGCTAGAGCCCCAAGAAGGGCCATAGACGGTTGCCAGGCTTGAACCAGTTCGCCATAGGTCGGGTCGTTATAATCGGTCAGATGGTAATAGGCATTCACGCCGATCACGTCGAGGGCATCCCACCAGTCAAGTGTGTTCTCGTCGCCACCGTGTAATGAGGCGTAGGTCATGGGTCCGGTGAAATGCAGGCGTGCGGTGGTAATGAGACTGCGCCAGCGGGCGGATTGCAACCTCAGAAAGTACATTCCCGTTGCCACGCAGAATAGTTCTATACTGTTCGTCTCAGCTATGTCCGCGAAGTGGTTGACCCAGGAGCCGTAGGAGGCGAACCAGGCGATCATGTCTGCCTCATCGAAGTTCTGGCCAATGGTCTCGGTGCCATCCACACACACTATGTGAATCTTCACCATTACCTTGAAACCCAAACCTTGAGCCACTTGGATGACATGGTTCAAGTCCACATCTGTTGGCGTCCTATCCCCAGCCTCGACAACGACGGAAGTAGATTTGGCCTGATAGACAAACACGGTAATGGCAACCGTGTCAACGCCGGTCACTCGCAGGAGAGCCAACGAGTCATCAGACTCGGAATCCCCATACGCCCCGGCCCACCAAGCCCTGTAGTTCATCCCCTTATATCGGGTCAGCCCCGTGACGTTGCCACCCGATGAACGGCGTCGTGCGCCTCTTCCTACTGGCATCTCACCCCCTAGTCCTGCCGGATGAACAACCGTACCGTCAAGTCGCCGCTGGCATATCCTGCCGCCGGCGTGCCACGGATCACATAGCACCCGAAGATACTCGTTGCCAGCGCCTTGAAATCCAGCCCGCCGTTGGGCATACTGCCATTCGATACGCTGTTGAGTGCTGAGGCATAGTAGGTGTTGAACGGGATCACGCCGATACACCGCGCCGCATCTGCGTCGGTGATCGTGAAAGCATCCGAGTCATGGCCCAACCCGGCAGGCGCAGTGTCGAATAGCCACAACTCACCCGCGACGGACTGTAAGGCATAGTCTATCAGGACGGCGGAGGTGATAGTCCCCGTTCCACCAGTCACCCTGGCGGCTGCGGCAAACTCCATTGCGGTGTGGTCTACCCCCACAAAGTCGTTGGAGATGTAGGAGGCGTGAGTGGTCATCGTGACCACAACGTCTATCGGTATCGCTCTGCCGTTGATTGCCACAGCAGGAACGTACGGGTCTCCGTCTGTGCCCACGCCGGATTCCGCCAGATATTTCGTCGCCGCATCCGCATCAAGAACTTTCAGGTTTGCCATAATTGCTCCTTCTATCTAATCACTGCCCCTGCTGTGAACAATCTCGCCATAAGTCTTACACCCCCGCGTTCGTATCGCTATCTATCAAAGTCACCACCCGAACACACATTGAGCGTGGCGCGATGTTGCACTGTGCCACTATCGCGTCACGCTCAATGACGAAGTTGAATATAGGTTGCGAAAGGACAACACCGTTATGCTGGTGTAGCCCAATATGCCTGATCTTCGCAATAGTTCTGGAGCCAGAAGTCGGCAGCGTGTCCAGTACAAGTGGCTGCCATTTGTGCAAGAGTGGCAGAGAAATAGTTCTCGGCCACAAAGTTCATACCCGTAACTCCGCCCACCGTATCAAGAAGAGCGCCTCCTATACCTGCCGCATTGAACACATTGCCCTTGACCGTACCGTAGTTCCACAGCGCCAGGTTCGCGGCAAAGGTTACGTTGGCAATGAACAGGCAATCCAAAAGGCGGTTCAGATCGGGCTCTGTGGCGTCTGCGGCAGCTGCGGCCAAGATACCAGACCCCACGGCCACAAACTCACAATCACTGATCGTAATACTGTCCGCACCCAGCATGTGCAACCCGACCAGCGACACTTCGCGCCCAGCGCGAAACTTGCAGAACTGGATCACCGAGCCATCAGAGTAGTACCCTAGGGCTACGTTGGTGTTCACTCGCACACACGCGGAAGCGGCGGCGGAATCACAGGCAAACTCGAACCCCGCGACATATACATCGGGCACGCGGATGTCCATATTGATACCACCCACACCACCGGCAGTAGTGGACGTGTCCCAACGCACACCGGAACCATTGTACTGAAGCCCAATGATGCGTATGCCTGGGACCGTGACGATCACGTTCTCAGTAATCACTGCCGAGCGCACGCCGGTAGTGAAGCCTACCTGCCAACGCCCGTTTGGCGCGACCAGGATCGTGTCGCCAGAGAAGCGTGTGCAACGTAACAAGGCAGCGCCGATCGTGGACAACGGGGCATCAGGACTCGTACCATCATTGCTTGTATTCGCCAAAGGATGGTTCACGTCCACGTAAAACACTTTCCCAACAGTATGTTGCCGTAGTCCCAATGCAGTATCAGAGCCGACGATCCCAAGTTGCCCAGTGAAGAACGGCGGGAACTTGAGCATCGGCAAACCCATATTGATTTGAAAGCTCATCGATTGACCTCCCTCGTACTTTTTCAACGACCCCTGATCTTCTTCCAGCCTTTGCGAGTCGACACCACCACGGGCCTCGTCGTGAGCGCGGCAAGGAACGCCCTGGCATTGCGCCTTTCCTCATTCGTAGATTTCTCATTCGACAGAACGTCCCTCGCCTCTTTCTCATCCGAAAAGTCCGTATAGCCCGAATGGAGCAACTGTGCGTGTTCCTTCGAGCCGTAGGCAACGACCCTGCCCGGTGGCGGTAACTCGCCATCCTTCAGTTGAATCACGTTTTTCTCAGCCATTCTATCTCCCCTTTTCTATTACGGCGTAGTGCCGGATGAGTAGTACAAGCCTTGGTTATCGGTGACGCCGACCCACGTACCAGAATCCCAACCACCGATGATGTCCTCCACCTCAAACTCCAAGTCCTTCGTGGCGAACGACCCGGCCCACGGATCAGCGGGGCCAAGCCCGCCAGCAGCGGTCATCGGCAGGCGATCCCCGGCCTTCATCCACAACTTCGGAGTATCGCCCCAACCCTCGAGGCGGCATACAGCGACGGTGGGATAGGTCGCGCTCGGCGCAGCGAACAGATACCACGGCACGTTCGGCGCAGCAGTAGCGATGTACGGATCAACGCGATAACCCTGAATGAAGCGGGGCAGTACGTTGACATCGTTCGTCGCCACGCCAGGCAGTTGCGTGGAACCCATGATGGTGAGTGTCTGCAACTCTAGCTCAGGCGGGATGACCAACCAGATCGCCGCGGGCATGATCGGATTGCCTACTGCATCCAAACGCTGGCGGAAAGCGTTGATCGCGATAGCCAGATTCGGGGCAGTCAAACGGCCCGTGCCGCCGTACAACGCACCTGCGGCGATCATCGAGGCCTGCGTGACCGCATTGTCGTACAGGGCGCTAACGAACGAGTCCTCGAACATCACCGCGGCATCCACCATCTCGCTGATAGCCTTGCGGATGAAGCCGAGATCGTCGTTCACGATCACTCGCCAGGAGATGTCGAACTGGCGAGAGAACTCGGACACACCGTAATGGATCATGGACTCAGTGATGCTCGTCGCCTCAGACTCACCCTTCTCGCCTCTCTGATAAAGGGTGCCGGGGCGAGTGGTGCGGTAACGCTCGACATCACGGAAGTCGGGCGCGGTGTCAGGATAGGTGTAGTCCTTCCACGAACCTTTCTTGGTCTGGTACTGATCGAAAAGTTTCCGGCTCAGAGTAGTGACCATGAGCAGAGGGAAGTTGGCCGTGGTCATCGTTTCAGCGAGCTTCGATTGCGCAATGGTCTCTGGTTCCATGAAAAGCTGCTTGAGTGCCGCGATCTGGGGCAGGGCGTCGTACTTATCGCGCTCGCCGAGAGTCGTAGCTACCTCACACAGCATCGACAAAATCTGGTGTCGCATGATTACTCTCCTTCTTGATTAAATCTGCATCACAGCAATAGATTCGGTAGAACCCGTTGCGATAGTCGTCGGCATGGTCTGAACATTAGAATAGACTGCGAAACCGAACAGTACGTTGGCCGCAGCCCCGTGGTCGTTGTAGTTCGACAACGGGCTGGTGGACAGGAAACAACCGGCGGGCAGAGTGACAAGGTGCGCGTTGCGGTCGTAGTAGATCGGATCGCCTATCGCAATCACGCCCCACGTCAACTCCACGTGGTTGGCAGCATGGTTGTTGTACGTCCTGACGTTGCGCACCAGGTGATAGAACACCTGATCGCGGTGGAAGTCAACAATCACGCAGTCCACACCGTTGATCGTCTCCTGAGACAGCACCGTGCCACATTTCCCCACCGCGCCGAGCAAACGCGAGATGAGCAACGTTGGGTAGTGGTTCAGCGCCAGGGTTACACCGGTCTGCGCGGCGTTGTCCAGTCTTGCGACGGGCACAATCCAATGATTGCCGTGCCCATCATCACTCGAAATCTCATAGTTATTAGCCGTTCGGGTCATTGGTTCCTCCTATTATACTTGTTGAACGGGCACGGAAGCGGTATTCGCACCCGCAACAGTTGTCGGTAAGGGCCATGCTTGCGAGGACGCGGCAAAACCGAACAAGGGATTTGCTACACTCGCAGCGTCTAGCGGGCTCGTCGAGAGATACACACCTGCAGGCATGGTTCCCGACCTATCATAGTAGATCGGATCACCGATATTGATCACCCCCCACGAAAACTCACCCTGCCTGTAAGACGTCACATTGCGCACGAAGTGATAAAACACCTGTTCGCTGTGCGTATCCACCACGACGCAGGGCACACCATTGATCGTATCTGCGGACAAGATCGTACCGGTCTGTTGCGTTCCTGGCAAGAGTCCCAAGATCGCAGTCGGTGCGTGGTCAGCGGCAAGCACCGGCCCCAGGATCGCCGCGTTCTCCAACCTGGCAACGGGCACGATCCAGTGTTTGCCCACCCCATCCGACGAAATCTCGTAGTTGTTTTCCGTTCTCGGATCTATACTTGGCGATACACTCGGTGATGCCGAAGCGCTTGGAGATAACGATGGCGATGCACTCGGACTCGCTGATGCTGATGGACTCAGGCTCCGACTTGCCGAGGGTGATGCCGATGGCGATGCTGATGCACTCGGTGACAAACTCGGACTTGCCGATGCCGATGGACTCAGGCTCGGACTGGCCGATGCCGATGGACTCAGGCTCGGACTGGCCGAGGCCGATGGACTCAGGCTCGGACTCGCCGAGGCCGATGGACTCAGGCTCGGACTCGCGGACGGTGACGCCGAGGGCGATTCGCTTGCGCTGGGTGACAAGCTCGGACTTGCCGATGGCGACTCCGATGCACTCGGTGACAAGCTCGGGCTATCACTTTCTGCCATTTATACCTCCTTATACCTGCTGTACTGCGATAGCGGCAGTATTCGCGGTGGCGATAGTCGTGGGCATAGTCTCCGTGTACGTGAACATCGCGTAACCGAACAGCGGGTTCGCTACACCGAGCCTGTCGGTGGGGGCGGTAGAAAGATATACGCCAGCGGGCATAGTGATGGATCGATCGTAGTAGATCGAATCACCGATGTTGATCACCGCAAAGGCGTTCTCCACATTACCAGCATAGGCCGTCACGTTGCGCACCCAGTGCTTGAAAACCTGGTTGTGGTGCATGTCCACGACAACAGTTGGTACAATACCGATATTCTCACTTGACAGGATCGTGCCGATCTGTTGCGTGCCGGGAAGCAAACTCAGAACCGCGGTGGGCGCGTGATCGGCGGCGAGCACCGGCCCCAAGATCGCCGCGTTCTCCAATCGAGCCACTGGGACAATCCAGTGATTGCCCTGATCATCAGACGAAATCTCGTAGTTATTCGCATTTCGGACCATCGATTATTACCTCCTACAGATACTTGTTGACAACAGAACTCAGTTTCTTGTCGGCTTCCTCGACACTCACCCCAAGCGCACTTTCCTGAAGAGACTGCCCCCCGGTGCCGAAGGGTTTACCCGCCTTGGTGATCTCTTGCAAGTAAGCCAGTTCCTCGGCGATGGCCTCGGTCAACACGGCTTCGGTATTGTACACACGATTGCACAGATGGTCACGCGCCCTTTCTGGCAGGCGTGAGGCTGCAAGGATCTCATCAACGCGGTCTTGAGGCACTTGCGTTTCCTCCAACATTACCTCCTTGATCGTCTCGATGATCGCCTCAGCGGTTGGTTCGGTCTCTGGCGTGACGGTCACTGTATCCGTAACAATCGTCACAGTCTCGGCGACCGGACTAGTGATCGTGGTAGTCTCGGCAGCAATGGTGACAGTTTCCGCACCGGTGATACTTTCCACCAGATCAAGCGCGTGCCCCCCTGCGCCGGCCTTCGTCACCCAGTCCACCGAATTCGCCGCCGTGATCGCCTCGACGATGTTCCCCTTCTTGCCGTCCACTTCCCCAGACTTTACCTTGCCCGTAGCCAAGATTGAGCAATCCATTTTGTCAAGGAGGTTGGCTGCTTTAAGATTGCGGATGCGCTGTGCGAACTGGGGATCGTGAACGGCGACCCTGGCTATGGGCGCGCCGGTTTCGGTAAAGCCATCGATGTCGGTAATCGTTGAGACCCACGTGCGCGTGGACTTCTCTGCCTCGCGATGATCGGTCTCGTACATCTTGATGCCCTTGAACACGCCGGAATCACGCGCAAGAACCTCGATAGGATAGTAGTGGTTGTCCTTCGAGTTGCCCCACCCAGGCTTGATGATCTGCACGCGCATCTTGAGCACGTCGCCGGCCATCGAGTCGGCCTCCTCAAGGATGTCTGGCATACCATCAAAGGTCTCGATCAGTTGGCTCTCGGATTCCTGCACTACGGCCTCGGCAACCTCGGCGGCAGGTGCTTCCTCAGTGGCGGGTGGTTCCTCGTCCTGTTCCACGGCACTCATCGCTTCTTGAATCAGGCTCACGTACTCATCACAAGCGCCTTTGATCGCCGCAACCTTGTCAGTCACTTCCTGCGCATACATAATGTTAGTGATGATATTGTTGAGTTGCCCGGTATACCTAGACACTTTGAGCACAGAATCATTGGCACTCTCGGCAGCGCTTAGATCAGAAAAGGAGATCGCGCCGTAAGTCGGCGAATAACTACTACCGTACATTCCATCAGGACACTCGGCAACAGTGCCTTCCTGCTCCTCGATCTCATCGCTTTCCTTCGCCTTCACATCCTCAGTCGGTGGCGACTTGCGGGCTTTGTTCACGGCAGCCGAGGCGATACGAATAGCGTGCTTCTCACAGTCCGCGCCCCCTTTGGCCGTACACGCCTTCAGTGAACTGTTGGCTACCGATACCCACATGCGCTTCTCTTTGCTATTCATGCCCTTCTTCAAGGCATCAACATCACCAATTTTCCACGGCATAGATGCCTCCTTATCTTACGATACTATCACTTCTGACCGGCACGACTGGCAAATGAACGAGGATAAACTACGCGCCGGCCACTCATTATTCAAAGGGCACACGATACGTTTGACCGTACCCATACACCGCAAAGGTATGCGAAACGTCGGCATCAGCGTTCCCCTCAACCGCTACAGAGCGCACACGACAATACGGTCCGAATATCGCCGGGCGTACCACACCGGAGGCGGCGTCGGCAGTCACGTTGATCACTACCGCGCCTGGGGCCGCAGGATCGAGGACGGCGATCTCTCGAATGGCCGCAGTATTACCCGCCTTCTGCGTGAAATGCACCGCGTTGTACCAGATAAGATTGTCCATCGAGAAGTCAACATACACATCCAGGGTATCGGCAGCCTCATGCGTGGAGGCGGTAATATCCAGCAGAATGATCATCCGTTGCAATTGCCCAAGTCCCTGTATCGCCGCACCATTCACTGTACCCACGGTCTGCGCAGCCAAAGCTCTCAAAGTGAACATGGATGCTCCTTAAACAGACAGACGCGCTACCTAACGTGGTAGCGCGTCCATTTCCGACGCGAGTGCGTTTGTGTACGACCTATTTATCTCATCATAGCGTACTTATGATAACTTGTCAAGAGCCAGTTTCTTCACTCGTGAACTGAGTCAGTAAGGCCTCCACATCCGTTGACTTTGGCTCGATGACCTGCACCGATGGCCGACCCCAGATGCAGGGTAAGCCATTCCCATTGACCAGGATGCGTATAGTGATGATCGACGACGCCTGACCATGACGCGGGGCCACGCTCATCAATCGGCGCATGACGTTCACCCAGGCCTGAGGCAGATCGTTATCCATCGTTGCCATCACCCCCTGGTTTCACAGTCGTCTTCTTCGCCGCCGCATTCCTGGCCAACATCGTCGCCGCATCCTTGTTGCTCGCCCCCGGCGGGGCCATCCCCTGCGCTTTCGCACTCACCGCCGCCGCAGCCCGCGCCTGCGCAGCCGCAGCATCGTCTATCGCCTGACGCTCCTTGCGAGCCTTCGCTTCTTCGGCTACGATAGTCGCCACGTTCTTCACGCCGAGCGCAGACAAGAATCTCTCTAGCGCGATGTCCGGCGTCACGAACTCTTTATCCACGGCCATACCCAGAGCCATCGAAAGCAGGCGAATGTCCGTCTGGATGATCGCATCGGAGGCGATGTCCACTTCCTCATCCTCAAACGATCCCGCGCCGTACTCGGTCTTGGCCCAGAACACCACCTTGGCGATGTCCCGCCAGGCGTCCTCCCAAAATGCCTGGTAACGAAGGAATTGACGGTAGGTTGGTGACTCCATCGCCGTCGCGGTGGCCAGTCTGAACGCCTCACCTCTGCCGAGCCAGTGCGCATAAATACCTCCACTCAAACCCACCATCCCCAGCAGCGCCGCGCCATCGATCTGCGCATCCCCGGCCCCCGTACTCAGCGGCATCCTCTGCCGCGATAAGGCCTCGTTCTCGATCCAAGTCGAGCCGGCAACCGGCGGCGGATTGGTCTCGTAGGTGCTCGTGGCATTCATCAACGACGACTCCAACCTGCGGCGTATCGCCTCGATCCCCCGCGAGCCGCCCTTAGCAGTGAGTTTGTCCACCACCGAGGCTACCGCCTTGGCGACCGCGGCGCGATCTTGCAAGAAGTTCTTGTACGCCCGCGTCCATACCGCACCGGCGGTCATCAGCGGCCAGCCGCGATTGGCCATCTCATCGTGTGCGATCTGCATCATCACCACATCGGTCTCGGACATCTCGCCATCGGCCTTGCGCGCCTCGACAGGCAATTTGATCTGCGCCAGGTCTTTTTCCTCAGCCTGCCAGTCGCGGTAGTACAACACCTGGGGCATGGTCTCGCCGGTGCGCGTCCACTCTCGTTTATAGTAAAGTATGGAGTCCTCGTCGTCCACGTCGGGCACTAACTGCGTGATCTGGTCGGTGTTGATGCGCCTCACCGTGCAGTCGCCGGTGGTCTTGTCCACGAAGAACGCCAGGTATATCTCGCCGTCCATCAACACCGTGTCGGAGAGCATATGCACTCGCCGCGGCTTGAGTATCGGCGCATTGCGCTGCGCATTGACGAACTCTTTCCACACCGCAAGCGCCCCCGCATCGCGGGGGATGACCTCCATCTGCTTGCCGTAACCGAAGTCGGTCCACAGTCCGATGATCCGCTTGGATACCACATCATAGCGGTACAAGTGCCGCGACTCTTTCACCGCCCGCAGCCGGTCTAGCTCGGCCTCTTGCGGCGTCCAGGTGCGGGTCAGTTCTCTGTCCTGGGCGTGGCGCACCAGCAAATCGATGGTCTGCGAGTCTAACTCTTTCAGATCATCGGCGCTGAACCACTGCGACCTCCGCGCCATCACATCGCTCAACGCATCCATCGTGCCGGTCAATCTCTTGAACTCCGGCCGCAACACGACGCTCGCGAAACGCTCTCTCAATGTGGGCATGTTATGTCATCTACTTTCTTCTCCCCGACACTTGCATAATGCTGGCAAACCAGATCAATACATCCACAACGACGATGAGTCATTCGCCCTCCATCTTCCCCGCCACCCAGTTGCCGATCGCCGCAAACCAATCACCAATCCCCTCAATTATCACTACCGTGTACTCTACCCCCATGTAAAAGATCACGCCCAAGGATAGCGCCAGAAGGAATAGACAAATAATGGCGATGCCTTCGATTGCCAGGTCTGGGGTCAAGTTGCCTCCTACCACTCAGATTTTCCCGCCGAAGTGCTAGTTTCCGTCGGCACAGGACAATCACATTGACTGACCCATGGGGCGTGAACCACCCCGCAGCGGGGGCAGATCCAACCGTACTGGGGAACCTCCACCGGAGGCGGTT
>Ga0315285_10006167_pt1 | contig 12346 bp, 9 predicted proteins | sample YL17G09_36_MG_FD_203698 | JGI IMG/M metagenome (GOLD analysis project Ga0315285, IMG submission 203698) | Sediment microbial communities from Yellowstone Lake, YNP, Wyoming, USA - YL17G09_36 | ecosystem: Environmental > Aquatic > Freshwater > Lake > Sediment | place: USA: Wyoming | collected... | reverse complement strand
GGAATGACATATTGGGAGGTAGGGGCGTGATTTATCACGTCCATTAACACACCCCTACCCCTCTCAAGAGGGGATTATTTGGGTTTGATAAATCAAACCCCTACAATAAGACAATGTTAGGAACTATTCTCAAAATACTTCTCGGTGATCCAAACAAACGAGTTCTAAAAAAACTCATACCAACCGTAACTCAAATTAATCAATTTTACGAAACTCTTCAAAGCATTCCTGATGAGGAATTAAAAGCAAAAACTACTGAGTTTCGTAGACGATTGAAAGACGGTGCAACTCTCGATGAGATTCTACCCGAGGCTTATGCGGTTGTCAGAGAAGCTTGCAGACGTCATCTCGGCAAACAGTGGGAAGTAACGGGTCATACCATCACCTGGGATATGGTTCCCTTTGATGTTCAATTAATGGGCGCCATCGTTTTGCATCAAGGAACAATTGCCGAAATGGCAACAGGTGAAGGTAAAACACTCGTTGCTATAATGCCTCTTTACTTAAATGCATTGGAAGGCAAAGGCTGTCATTTAGTTACAGTTAATGATTATCTCGCAAGACGTGATGCACAATGGATGGGAAAAATCCTTGAATTTTTAGGTCTCACTGTCGGTTGTATTCAAAACGAAATGGAACCCCCTGAAAGAAGGACTCAATATGCTTGTGATGTGACCTATGGAACCAATAACGAATTCGGATTCGATTATCTCAGAGATAATATGGCTCTATCACTGGAAGATATGGTTCAACGTGGGCATTACTACGCCATCGTTGATGAAGTTGATAATATCCTGATTGATGAAGCTCGCACACCTCTGATTATCTCAGGACAAGTGGAACGTTCCACTCATCGCTATGACAAAATGAAGCCACTTGTTGAAAAGCTTTTTAATAATCAAAAGATGCTCATCAATAGATTTCTTCAGGAATCAGAAGACCTTCTACAAAAAGAACCTGATTCTCCTGAAGCGGGAAAACGCTTATTACAAGCCAAGCGCGGTCTGCCAAAAAATAAAAAACTGATGAAGATGCTTCATGAAGTTGAGAACCAAAAATTAGTCAATAGAATTGAATTGGAATTCCTTAGAGATAAAAAAATGCCAGAATTGGATGGCGAGTTTTATTTTATCATTGATGAAAGAGGACACAACGTTGACATTACAGAAAAAGGACGTGAATGCCTCTCCCCTGATGCCCCTGATAGATTCTTAATTCCCGACCTTGTTGAAGAAATACAGGTAATTGATTCAAAATCAGATTTATCAACAGAAGAAAAAGAAAAGAAAAAAGAAGAGATACGAAATCTCTTCGATATTCGCACAGAAGAGATTCACAATATCTCTCAACTCCTGAGAGCTTATTGTCTTTTTGAAAAGGATGTAGAGTATGTTATACAGGATAACAAAGTTATAATTGTTGATGAATTCACAGGAAGATTGATGCCTGGCAGAAGATGGAGCGATGGTCTACATCAAGCTGTTGAAGCAAAAGAAGGCGTTCAAATCGAAAAAGAATCTCAAACACTTGCCACCATTACTCTGCAAAATTATTTCAGGATGTATAAAAAACTTGCGGGAATGACAGGAACCGCTGAAACTGAAGCAGCAGAATTTTTCCATACTTACAAAACCGATGTCGTAGTAGTACCAACTAATAAGCCAATGATACGAATGGACTATGATGATGTTATATACTTGAGTAAGCGTGATAAATATAACGCTGTTCTCGATGAAATCGAAAAATGCTATAATGAGAAGCGACCTGCCCTTGTGGGAACAGTATCTGTTGAGGTCTCGGAGACTTTGAGCAGGATGTTGAGGGCAAGGAAAATTCCGCACAATGTCTTAAATGCGAAATACCATCAAAGAGAAGCGGAGATTATTATGCAAGCGGGTCAGCCCGGCGCTGTTACGATTGCGACCAATATGGCAGGACGAGGAACTGATATTAAACTCGGTCCCGGTGTGGTAAAATGCAAAGCTTGTTGTGTCCGCTGCAAACTTGATTGTGCGAAATGTCCTGATGAAACAAAAAAATCTAAATATCCTACTTGTTATAAAGATGTTCCCTGTGGCTTGCACGTGATTGGAACAGAGAGACACGAGGCTCGTCGAATTGATAGACAATTACGCGGACGGTCGGGTAGACAAGGCGATCCAGGCTCTTCACGGTTCTTTCTATCCTTAGAGGATGATTTGATGCGTTTGTTTATTCCTGAGAAAATTGCAAATCTTATGACCAAACTGGGATTTCAGGAAGGTCAGGATATGCAGCATACTCTTGTGACTCGTTCAATTGGTTCTGCCCAGAAAAAAGTTGAAATGATAAATTTCGAGCGAAGAAAACATACACTCGAATATGACGATGTTATGAATAAACAGAGAGAAATCATCTATGGCATTCGACGAGATGCCCTCGAAGGAAAAGATATGAAGGAATTTCTCCTCGAAGCCTGTATGAATGCAGTCAATGACGAATTCGAGGTGTATTGTAATCCTTCTGAACCCGAAAATAAATGGAATAAAATTGGATTCAAAGAATGGATTACCCGTGCTATTCCTCACATTGACTTATCAGGACTGAATGAGAAATGGAATGATAAAAAGACAATTACCGAAAAACTGGGTGAGCTTATTGAAAAATCCTATAACTTTAAAATGAAACTTATAGGCGAAAATCTTGTTAAAGAAATAAGTCGTATTACTATCTTGAGAACAATCGATGAGAACTGGGTTGACCATCTATTGGCAATGGATGAACTTCAAGAAGGCATCGGATTACGGGGATATGCACAGGTTAATCCTTTGCACGAATACCAGGCAGAAGCCTTCAAGACGTTTGAAGAGCTAATTCATAATATCAAAAAGGCGATATTCGAAAGATTCTTCAGAACACAGATTATGGTTGAACTCCCTCAGCAAGTAAAATCAAAATCTCTCCAGAGTCATCCTGATTACGTCTCATTAGAAGAGGTTGCGAGACAAAGAGCAATGATGATGACAGCCGGTCAACAAGGAGAAGAATCATCCGTTGCCTATTCTCGTCGTCAAAGAAGACATATGACAAATGCAAGTGAATCCACACCCAAACAACAACCTGTTGTAAAAGGAAAACGCGTCGGACGCAACGACCCCTGCCCCTGCGGAAGTGGAAAAAAATATAAAAAGTGCTGCGGACGATTTGAGTAAACCTTTTAACAATACCTAACCACGAATTTCACGAATCTTTACAAATTAAAAAATTCATTAAATATTATTTTAATACATCCATCATACTATATAAATTAGGTGTTTTGTCTATAATCCACTCCACTGCTTTTAATGCGCCGATTGCAAAAGTATCACGGGAATGGGCTTTGTGAGTAATTTCGATTCTTTCACCAAGTCCAAGAAATGAAATGATATGTTCTCCAACGATGTCGCCACCTCGTATGGCGTGAACTCCAATCACATTTTTACTCCGCTCACCTGTAATTCCCTTTCTTCCATAAATAACATCTTTATTAATATCTCTATTCAATGCCTTGCAGATAAGCTCTGCAATTGTTTTTGCGGTTCCACTTGGAGCGTCTTTCTTAAATTTATGATGTGTTTCAACAATTTCAATGTCATAATTATCCCCGAGTGCCTTTGCAATATCGCCAATTATTTTGTATATTAAATTCACGCCATAACTTATATTTGATGAAAGAAGAATGGGAATTTTTTTCGATGCATTCTTAATAATACTGGTTTGATTCTCAGAAAACCCTGTGGTTCCTATGACCATAGGAATATTTTTCTTCAAACAAAAATTGAGTCTATCAAGCGTTGAATCTGATAATGCAAAATCTACAAGCACGCATTTTTCTTGGAGTTTAATCTCATCGGGATATGAAGTAATTTTTATACCGATTTCACCGATTCCAGCTAAAGTTCCGCAATCCGAGCCTAATTGAGGGGTTTCCGGTGATTCAATTGCCCCAATGACAGAAATATTCGGGAAGTTTTTAGAATTAGCGATAATCCTTGTCCCCATTTTCCCTGCTGCACCATTGACTATTATATTTATCATTATACATTTCTCCTCTTTTAAATTTGTGTGATAAATCTCACCGTTACCCATTATAAAAACCAACTTTTGCCTTTAGTATTAAATTCAGTTGGCATAGAAAGTTCAATGAAATTTATTAGCGTAGTTCGAGATTTATCTCGTGTAGGGAACAGGCATGCCTGTTCCCTACATTTTCTGCGACATAAATGTTGCGTTACAGTTTTAACAAAAAATTTAAGGTTATGAGTGAGAACTATAAAACAAAAAGTTATTGCTAAATAAATTGTTTGCTTTTACCATATAGTTGTTTTAGCAAATTAAGATTTAATGTGTATATAAAAAACAAACATTCAAATATTGTAAGGGATAACAATGGGCAAATTCGAGATGAAAAATAATAAAATTGATCCAAATGATTTAGAAAAACAAATCAATGAGAAATATCAAAAGGATAAAGAATTAATTGAAAAACAGTCCAATTTAGATAGTTCATCTATGAGCGACTTAAATATTGACCTCGAAGTTATGAGAAAAAATATATCAACTATAACAGATAAAATTCCATTGGATACAAGATTTCGGTGGGTAAAAGGGTTCATCAAAAGATTAATTCGTTCTGTAATTATAGTTCAAGAATCTTTCAATGCAGCTACTTATAGAGTTATCAAGATTTTAGCGAACAATTATGAAAAGCTTTCTAAAAAGTGTGACTCCGCTTCTACGATTGAAAACAAAATTCAAAATCTCGAAAAAAAAGTGGACGAATTATCCACACTCATTAAAAAGATTGAAACAGAAGTTAAATCATTAAATCAAAAAGAACACGAAGAACATAAATGAATATACATCAGTTTCATCCTGACTTTGCATCAGGTGATGCCATAAGTAATGAGATGGTTAATATTAAGACTTTTCTCAATGAGTCAGGATATTCATCAGAAATTTTTGCCTGTCATTATAATAAGTTCCACAATTCAGAGATTAAAAATTATAAAAAATATAAAATTTTTACAAACCCAAACAACATATTAATAATTCATTACTCCATAGCATCAGAGGCTTTTGATGAGATATTGAAATTTCCGGATAAGAAGATTTTGTTATACCATAACTCAACACCAGCTCACTTCTTTGATGGATATTCACCAAGACATCAATTGCTTCTTTCAAAAGCCGATGATGATTTGCAAAAATTTGTTGATAAAGTCGTATTAGTATTAGCCGTTTCAGAATTTAACTGTAACAAACTAAGAAGTTTGGGATTTAAAAATCCTGTTGTATTACCTTTCATCTTCGATTTTAGAAAATTTGAAATTACTCCCAATACCAAAATAATTAAAAAATATAAAGATGGTTATACGAATCTTTTATTTGTTGGGAGAATCGCTCCCAATAAGAAGTTAGAAGATTTAATTGGAGTTTTTTACTATTACAAAAAGTCTATAAATACACAAAGTCGACTCATACTCGTTGGAAATTATCTTGATATGGAGGTGTATTATGATAAGCTGTTAACTCTAATAGAAAAACTGAAGCTTAAGGATATTATAATAACGGGATTAGTTAATGATAGAGATTTGATAGCATATTATAATGTGGCAGATTTATTTATTACGATGAGTGAACACGAAGGATTTTGTGTTCCTCTTATTGAAGCGATGTATTTTGAACTTCCTATCATAGCCTACAAATCTACCGCGGTCGAGGAGACACTTCAAGACGCAGGAATCTTGATTACAGAAAAAAATCATTTGAAGATTGCAGAATTAATCAATTTGGTTATGAGCAACCAAATTTTAAAAAATAAAATTATAAAAAAACAATTAGAAAATTTAAGTTTTTTTGATTCCAATAATTCAAAAGAAAAGTTGAGACTCTTTTTATCTCGCATTTAATCATATGTTAATCGGATATGAAGTAACAACAATAAAAAAGGGTAGGTCAGGGGTAGGGTATTATTCGGAAAACCTACTTAAGGCTCTTGTTAAGTATATCAAGAAAGAGGAAATTATACTCTATTCTAATACAAGAGAAAGCTTTTCTGAACTTGGCTTAGATGAATTGAATCCAGTTGAAAAAGGAAAGGAGTTACTGGGAGTAAACGAATATAAGAGAGGTTTTTGTCCGATAAGAGCCTTCTGGATGCAATTCATTCTGCCCAGTATTTTGAAAAAAACTAAACCGGATTTGTGTCACTTTACCAACTATCTTGCCCCTGTTTTTACATCCACCCCAATAATAGTTAATATCTATGATATGACGCTTACACAGTTTCCTGAATATCATTACCTTAAGAAGAGGTTATTATCCCGACCCCTTGTTCCAGTTATAGCTAAAAAAGCAAAAAGAATTATTGCAACATCTGAAAACACAAAAAAGGATATTATTAAACATTTTGGCATTGACGCTGATAAAATTAAGGTTATTTATTGTGGTGTTGCAGAGAATTTTAAAATCATTGAAGATGAAAATAAATTAAATGAGATACGAAATAAATATAAGATTGATCGCAAAATTATTTTATATGTCGGAAATCTTGAACCGAGAAAAAATCTTGTTCGGTTGATTGAAGCCTTTCACCTTCTAATTAAAAAATATGACGTCAATTATAAACTGATGCTTGTTGGTCTCAAAGCGTGGGGATATAGGGAGATATTTCAGAAGATTAAAGAGTTACATCTCGGTAATAAGGTTATATATTCCGGTTATGTCGATGAAGAAGATTTACCTTTAATATATAATTGTGCTGATGTATTTGCATATCCTTCATTATATGAGGGATTTGGATTGCCTGTGGTTGAGGCACTTGCTTGTGGAATACCTGTGTTAACATCTCTATCACCATCGTTAGATGAGGTTGCTTCAGAATCTACTTTACGTGTGAATGAAAGAGACACAAATGCTATTACAGAAGGATTACTAAAACTGATACAAGATACGCGCCTACGCAAGAATCTTATCGAAAAAGGTATTGAGAGAGCAAAACTTTTCAGTTGGGATAAGGCAGCAAGGAAAACCCTTGAAGTATATAAAGAAACATTATCGTAGCCCCATACAGAACGGTCGCGACCGTTCTATATGATGCGACATAAATGTCGCGTTACATCAGTAGGGGCAGGGTAACCCCGCCCCTACAGCTTGAGGTAATAATGAAAACAGCGATTGTCCATGACTGGTTAAATGGGATGCGTGGTGGTGAGAAGATTCTCGAAGTTTTGTGTGAACTCTTTCCAGACGCCACTATCTACACCTTACTTTTTGAAAAAGATAAAATTTCAGATAAGATAAAAGGATTGAAGATACACACATCATTTATCCAGAACCTGCCCTTTGTCTTTAAAAAGTACAGATATTATTTCCCCCTTTTCCCTAAAGCTATTGAAAGCTTTGACTTAAGTGGCTATGACCTCATTATATCGAGTAGTCACTGCGTAGCAAAGAGTGCCTTGAAACCTAATGGTAGGCTTCATCTATGTTACTGTCACACCCCTATGAGATACGCTTATGACAAATATAATGATTATTTCCCGAAGAACAAAACGAATCCCATTATGAATATAATCATCTCAAATGTTATTAAAAAAATGAGAGCTTGGGATGTAAAAACCGCTAATCGAGTAGATTACTACGTCGCCAATTCACAAAACATCGCTAATAAAATCAAAAAGTATTACGGAATTGCGGCTGATGTGATTTATCCTCCTGTAGACACTGAATTTTTCAAACCGGTTGACACAGATGAAGATTATTTCTTAACCATCTTAGCAATGGTCCAATATAAAAGAGTAGATATAACTATTGAAGCGTTCAAAAAAAATAAAAAGAAACTGATTATAGTTGGAACGGGTCCCTTGTTAAACGAACTTAAGAAGTCAGCTCAGGGATACGACAATATACGATTCGAAGGCTGGGTCAGTCAGGAAAGATTGAGAGAATTATATGGGAAATGCCGAGCTCTCATATTCCCTGTTGATGAGGATTTTGGAATTATTCCCTTAGAAGCCCAGGCTTGTGGACGACCTGTCATAGCCTTCAAACAAGGGGGCGCATTAGAATCGGTTATCGAAGGCAAGACAGGGTTATTCTTTACAGAGCAAAATGCTGATTCTTTGAATAAAGCAATTTCTGAATTTGAGAATCTATCTTTTGATAAAGAACTAATTCGGGCAAATGCTCTCGGATTTGATAGGAAAATTTTTAAGCAGAAGATTTCTGATTGGATTCATAATAAAACCCAAAGATTCTTAAGCAAAGACAGATAGTTTTTTGCTCTTCGATGCGGCTTTCGAGATATATATTCATAAACAATCTTTTAATAGTTGCAATTCGATAAACCCCTTTGGTAAATTATATAATAAATATAAAAGGGTGAATATCTATGAGATGTTCACATTGTGGAATAGAAGTTAAGGAATTGGATCGAGTCTGCAAAAATTGTGGCAAAATCATTGAAAAGAAAAAATACTGCCTGAACTGCAGAAAAGAATACCCAATCACCGAAGAATTCTGCGATGATTGCGGTATAAGGCTTGTGGATTCTCTTGAAACATCCGGAGAACCTACCCAAAAAAAACCTGAACAGCCTGAGAAGAAAGAGACCATTGTTCCTGAAACTATAAAATCCGCAAAAGTTGAGATACCACCTCAATTAGAAACAACCACAGTTGCATCCGAAAAACTTGCCCGCATAAAAGGATTACTTGCCAAAGCTCGACTACTCGAATTAGAAGGAAAATTATTAGAAGCAAAGGATGCCTGTCTGGAAATCTTAGCATTAACTTCTTCAGAGAAATATCCACCTTCAGAGATAGACACTATCAGCGAATGTAGAAAAATTCTCGAATCAATAAAAAACAAGAGAAAAGAAATGGGACTCGAGACGGTAAAAAAACTTCTTTCAGACGAGAAGTATCAAGAGGCTATCAAGATTTGCGATCAGTTATGTAAAGACTATCCTGACGATGAGGATTTAAAGCAAATCCATTATGATGCAATGGAATCCGCCTTTCAGAAAAAGAGGGAGGATGAAGAAGAAAAAATAAAAGGGGATAAAACAAAAAGAAAAGAACAAATAACCAAAATATCTCAAACGAGTCAGAATTTTATTAAAGACGGTAAGATTGTAAAAGCTCTTAACTGCCTGAAGGAGATATTAAAAATCGAACCAGAAAATAAAGAAATAAAAGAACAAGCAAAAAGTTTAAAGAAAGAACTAATCCGATTAAGAAGAAAGAAGCTTATCAAATTCGCAATAATATCGGCAGTTCCAATAATTTTAGGAATAATACTCTTTGGACTGACTTTTCTTACAACAGAACTTCCTTTAGGAAATGAAATATGGTTCTTCGTGGGCATTACAGGTATTGCGATTGGCATTTGTATACTTTTAATAGGAATCATCATAGCCCGTCTTCACGGGTCAAAATAAAACAATCACAACCCCTCACCTTAATCCTCTCCCCAGAAGGGAGAGGGAAGGGTGAGGGGTTATGTTCATTAATTTTAAAGTAGGGAACGGTTTGAAACCGTTCCCTACATCCATTTTTTTCTTGCCTTATCATTAACTCATCAAATATATTACACCCCAAAAATTAAATTAGAAAGGAAAAGGTATGAAGTTTAATAGAAATAATTTAATAATTTTAGTCTCAATTATTTCAGGTTTACTCCTTATTAATGTTTTATTTGCCCAACAGAAAGAGATGCTACCCAAAGCCAAAGTGGAAGTTATTTCAACTAAGAATCCTAAGGAATTTAAGATAGGATTTATCGATGCTGAGAAGGTTACACACAATTCAAAATATCTCCAGGAAATCTACCAGAAATATGAAAAAGACCTGACTTCTCAGGAAAGTTCCATCAAAGAGCAACAAAGCAAATATCAGGATCTTTCGGAAAATTTGAAGAAGCAAAAAAATATTTTATCACAAGATGAGATTACAACTAAACAAAAAGAAATTGACGACTTAAAATATCAAATTGATGAGATGCTCTATAAAATAAGAACAGATTTCCAGAAAAAGAACGATGAATTCGATAAACTTCTTGACCCCTTCTATGAAGATATGAAAGCGATTATTGTTGAAATAGCGGAACGAGATGGTTTAAGCCTGATAATCGACAAGTCAGTTGTCCTTTATGGCGTTAAAGAATACGATGTGACAGATGAAGTTGTGAGTAAACTCAATAAAATTTACGATGAAGGAAAAACTTACGGGAAACTGAGCAAAGAACCTGCTAAAAATTAAATGCGTAAATTAAATAAATTAAAAATAATAAATGTATAGCATAGAAGATAGATGCTATCCGTTTATCCCATAATTTCTTCCGGCTTCTAATTATGCAACACACAATTAAAAAACCCATTTCATTTTCCGATAACGGTTTGCATTCGGGTAAAAAATGCAATCTGACACTTAACCCCGCACCGGCAAATACAGGAATTATCTTCAAAAGAACCGATTTGAAAAAAAATAATGAAATCCCCCTCCGTTTAGATAATGTAAATCTTAGTAAAAGTAGTCGTAGAACAGTTTTGAAAAATGATTCCGGTGTCGAAGTATCAACTGTTGAACACCTTTTATCTGCTCTAAATGGACTTGGAATTGACAATGCAATCATCGAAATGGACTCTGAAGAAGTTCCTGCATTGAAAGGTAACTCTATCAAATTTGTAGATAAAATAATGAAATCGGGTGTGAAATCTCTATGCGAAAAAAAACATTATTTTGAAATTACTAATCCAACCCTTTTCTTTGAGAACGATACCGCTATTATAGGTTTACCTGATAAACACCTTCGCATAACATATATCGTCGACTTTCAAGATAATGTCGTTGGAACCCAATCAAAGTCAATCATTGTAACTCCCCAAAGTTATATAAATGAAATCGCTCCAGCAAGAACCTTCGGATTTATAAAGGAAATCGAAGAACTAAGAACCAAAGGACTCATAAAAGGAGGAAGCCTCGAATGTGCCCTCGTAATTAGTGATGATAGATACATCAACCTAAACAAAAATATGCCTGACGAAGTAATTCGGCACAAAATCCTTGATATAATCGGAGACCTTTATCTCATTGGTAAACCAATGATTGGTCACATTATTGCTTATAAAGCAGGGCATTTCTCACACATTAAATTCCTCCAAAAACTTTCAGAGACACACTCCAGAATAACTGTTAAAAGCCACAAGCCGATGTAGAGACGCAATGCATTGCGTCTCTACTTTACAAAAAATAATAAACTGCTTGACAGAGAAGGTAGGCTAACTTATTTATTACCTATCATAAAAATTATTTTTTTAATATCTAATTATAAACTGTAACGTGACATTTATGTCGCAGAAAATGTAGGGAATAGGTATGCCTGTTTTCTACATGAGGTCTCCGAAAAACTGGCAAATTTTATTTAAAAGCGAGATTGCCACGCCTGCCTAACGGCAGGCTCGCAATGACATAATAAGAACCTGCGGGGTGTCATTGCGAACAGTCTTACCGTGAAGCAATCTCGTTTTTGAAGTATTTCAGAGATCTCTACACGAGATAAATCTTGTGTTATATTTTATTTTTCTAATAAAAGGAGAAAAATATGAAAGTGATTTTTAGAATGGCATTGATTCCCCTATGTTTCCTAATTGCTTCCCCTGTTTTTGTAATGGGACAAGAACAAGAGCTTCCTAAACCTCCTCGTGAATTTCGTGCTGTCTGGGTTGCTACAGTTGCTAACATTGATTTCCCTTCTTCCAAAACTTTATCTACTGATGAGCAAAAGGAAGAACTGATTAAGATTCTTGATAAGTGTGCAGAGTTGAATATTAATGCTATTGTCTTTCAGGTTCGTCCAATGTGCGATGCCTTTTACAAATCAAACTTTGAGCCCTGGTCTGAATTCCTTACAGGAGAAATGGGCAAAGCACCAGAGCCTTATTATGACCCACTCGAATTCCTTATCGAAGAAGGTCATAAACGCGGAATCGAGATTCACACCTGGTTTAATCCTTATCGCGCCCATCATCCAGCTGCAAAATCTCCTATCTCCGCAGACCACATTAGTAAAACAAAGCCTGAACTTGTCAAAGAATATGGTAAGCATCTGTGGCTTGATCCAAGTGAACCAGGGGTTCAAGACCATTCTATTAATGTTATTATGGATGTCGTGAAGCGATATGATGTTGATGGTGTCCATATGGATGATTATTTTTATCCATATAAAGAGAATGATGCGAATGGGAAAGAAATCGAGTTTCCTGATGAGCCGAGCTGGAAAAAATACCAAGATTCCGGTGGAACCCTGAGTCGTGATGATTGGC
>Ga0315285_10006157_pt1 | contig 12351 bp, 8 predicted proteins | sample YL17G09_36_MG_FD_203698 | JGI IMG/M metagenome (GOLD analysis project Ga0315285, IMG submission 203698) | Sediment microbial communities from Yellowstone Lake, YNP, Wyoming, USA - YL17G09_36 | ecosystem: Environmental > Aquatic > Freshwater > Lake > Sediment | place: USA: Wyoming | collected... | reverse complement strand
GGCCCCGGCCAGGCTCCTGCGATCGCCTGTCCACCTGTGTCGCCCATCCTCGTCCAGCAACCCTGCGCCAGCCCCGTACCCGCCCGCGCTATCCCAGGACGTGTACGAACTATGCCAGGCAGAATTCAAAGCCTCGATGTTCTCAGCATACCGCTTCTTCAGGAAGTCCCTGAGCGCAAGCTTTGTGTAAACGGTCGCGTCGGAATAGGTGACGCTCTTACTCAGGATCTTGCCGCTCGTCAAGCTGGGAGGAGTCGCCAGCGCCGCCCAGCCGAGGTGAATGTGCGTCTCGGCGGGGCCGGAACCCGTCAGCTCATCGGACTCGTCCGTGATGTAGCCGATAACCCACGGCGAGCCCCACTCCGCCTTGAGTCCCCCCGTCGTTTCCCTTGTGTTCTCCGCCATGTACCTGAAGGCATACTGCTGGAATCCAGGGTCAAAGACGTCGGGGAACATTCCCGCCTTCAGCTCACCCAAGATATTCTTGACCGGGCTCCCCAGGTATCCGCCGGCGTTGATCATGCTGTGATACGCAAATCCGGGACGGTCATTGAAGTGCGGCATTAAGGGTTCGATCGGCTTTCGGCCAAAGCTGCCGTAACTCCTTACCTGGCCACTCTCGTACATCCCTAGCCCGTTGAAGCCCCACGAAAGCAGCCGTAGTTTGACTTGCGATGCCCACACCTCTTTCTTCCCGTACCTGGAAAGCACATATTCGTCGTACGTCCTGCCGTCCGGATCTCTACCTGGCGTCGAAGAAACCAAGGCCACCCCGAGATACCAGAAGGGGTGGTCGTCGGGCGTGACCAACATCCACCGATTTCCCAACTTTTCCAGGCGAAAGTACCCCGCTCCCCGACTGGGTAGGACAATGCTGTTAAGACCACCATACTTGTCCAAGGCAACGGCACTATCGCTAAGCGAAACATCGCCCGAGGTGGGCAGGCCGTCCCCGCCCTGACAGAGCGACCCATAGAGGAGACCCAAAGGCAAGAGGAGAATCGCTTGCCTTCGAACGGAATGGCCGATTTTCCCACCGACCTTCACGCGCACCATAGACCCAACTTCTCCGCACGGCACTCGACGGTTCACGCAGCCAACGTGCTTCGCCCCAAAAGCGACGCCACGCGGTTCCATATGAGTTCTCGTTCATCGCGCTTGAGCGAGAACCTGTAGAAGAAAAGCAGGTAGGCTGCCCCGATTGAGAGGCTGCCTCCCAAGACAACCAGAACCGGCGACAGGTGTACTTGAGCAACCAACATTGCTAGCCCTGCACACGGGACGAGTGGCAGCAGGGCTGCCCCAGCCCCGGCCCAGTACTCCTTGAAGCTCTGGCCAAGAACTCGACAGGCATACCACGGGGCAAACCAGAAGCTAATGCCTAACCGACTGATCAAGGTCCCCAGCGCCACCCCGAGTACGCCAATGAACCGCAGGAGCACTACTGAGAGGGCGACGTTGACGAGGCCCTCTACCATTAGTAGCCAAGACAATCGGCTATGCCTGGCCATTCCCATCAATACCACGAGGCTGGACTGTACGACGGTATTGACGGGGATCAGGACACAGAAAGTGAGCAGCACCGGCAGGCCCGCGAAGTTCTCAGGCCCAACCCAGAGCTCGATCACCTTCTTCCCGAAGGCGGCAGTAATGGTGAAAATCGCTAGTGCCATCAGGAGAGAGTACTTGGTCAATTGTGTGTGGACCATCCGCAGTCGGGCAACATTGTTCAAGGCATCCAACTCCGAGATATGCGGGAACAGCACTCTCCCCAGACTGAAGATCAACCCTTGCGGCAAACGGCAGAGCTTAGAGGCAACGCTGAAAGCTGTAACTGCGGAGACGCCAGCCAGCGAACTTATTACCAGGTTGTCAGTGCTGAATATGAGCAGCGTGGACACATTGATCGCGAGGTAGTGAAAGGCAGGAGTAAGAAGGTCCTTCAGCAGCTTTCCGTCAACCCATCTCAGACGCACACTCACCGCCGGGCATCGCTGCCGCACAAAATGAATCAAAAGCAGCGTGACCACGGCACGGGCCCCGAGCGTGCCCAGGGTGACGCCGACCAGTCCGTAGCCCAGCCTGACCACGACATAAGCCGCCAGCAGATTCAAGATGTGAAAAAGCGTGTCGAGCCAGTAGTTGATATGCACCTTTTGAATCCCGTACAGTAGGCCGCCCAGAACACCACAGGGAAGAACGATGGCGAAATTTGTCACCGTAAGGAAGACAACCACCTCGGCGACCCGGACCAGCCCGGGGGACGTCTTGAAAAGGTGGTGCACGTAGGGCAAACACAAGCCCCCCAATAGAATCAGGATTAACGCCAGAGCGAGAAAGGCGAAGAAAAACGAAGAAACTAGTCTTCGTAAACCGTCGATGTCTCTCCGGGCCCAACGTTCAGCCACATATTTTGGAACGGCAAATCCTGTCCCCAGGTTGAGAACAAACAAGTACGCCATGATGGAGCCGGCTGCAGCATAAAGGCCATAGGCTTCGGTGCCGAGGTACGAGATAAGTAGAGGCGTGAGGAAAATACTGCACAGAATTCCGGTGATGATGGCGAAGTTGTGAGATGAAACACCCTGGACCAGAATTTGAAATTGTGTTCTGAAGCGTTCAGTTCCCATACTCGGTGCTACGGCCGCCCCTTCCAGTCTCTCGCCAGTGCTTGTGTCTCCTCCCCCCAGTGAGTTACCCGCGTGATCAGACCGCTTCCGGGGTGTGCCCGGCCACAGTCGACCGCAGCAATGATCCGCGCTACTTCAGAAACATCTCATACCAAAGCTGGAAGCACACCAGCGCCCACAGGGCACGGGTTTCCTTTTCTCCTTGTCGTCCACGATCGAAATAGATTCGGAGTTGTTCCTGGACTGCTCCTGCCTCCAGCAAGTTGTGGCACTGAACGTTCTGTGGGGAGAGAACATCGTACACGAACGACCTTAGCGGACCACTGAACCACTCGCGGTAGGGCACCACAAACCCGTGCTTCCCACGCTGCCAGATCGTCTCCGGCAGCAGAGAACGACCCAAACGGCGCAGGATGTACTTGAATACTTTCCCTCGTACCTTCAGCGTGTCCGGCATGCGGAAGGCACCTGCAACCAGTTTGTGGTCGAGATAGGGCGCCCGCGCCTCGAGCGAGTTGGCCATACTCATCTTGTCCACTTTCATCAGCAATTCGTCCGGCAACCACGTCTTGGTATCGACATAGAGGGCCTGATTGAGGGCCGAACAATCACCCTGATTCGCGAAGTAGCGTAGCCTTGGGTCCCGGCCGTTTTCCTCCTGCGCCTCGAGCAAGCGCTTGAATCCCTTCGAATACAGCCGGTCGCGCTGGTGGCGCTCCGTAAGGAGACCATACTGCAGATAGCTCTCTGAAAGGGGCGTGAAGAGACCCAGCAGCACTTTCCGAAGGCGCTCCAGCCAAACGCCTCCTCGTTCTCCATTCGGGAAGAGCAAGAGGGATTGCCGACCCAGGCGCTTCAGGAATCCCGGCAGCCGAGATTGAAGAGCATTCAACTGCTGGACGTAGAGGTAACGTCCGTAACCGGCGAAAAGTTCGTCGGCCCCTTCCCCCGTCAAGACCACCTTGACGTGCCGACTGGCTTCTTGGGAGACCAAGTAGGTTGGGACTGCGGCCGGATCCGCAATAGGCTCGTCGAAGTGCCACACAACTTTGGTCAACAGGTCGGGCGGGGATCCCTTCGCCACCAACTCATAGTGGTCCGTATCGAAGTGCTGAGCAACGGTTTTCGCATGACGCCGTTCGTCGTAGTCGCCCAACTCATCGAAAGCCACCGAGAACGTCTTGAGAGGTCCGGTGACGTACCGACGCATCAAGGCAACGACAATGCTCGAATCTAATCCTCCGCTCAGGAAGGCCCCGAGGGGCACGTCACTGATGAGTCGCAACCGGACGGCTTCCTGCAGTTTCTCACTCAACCACTCAAGCCACTCGGGCTCTTGCTGAGTCCTGGGTGCATCGGTGCCTTGGGCCATCAGATCCCAGTACTGGCGTACAGTCAGCCGACCTTGCGAAAAAGTCATCAGGTGGCCGGGAAGTAGTTTCATGATGTTACGGAACATCGTCCTCGGCGCTGGGACATAGCCCAAAGTGAAGTACTGATCCAAGCTGACGGGATCAATCTCCCGCGAAATATGTGGCGAGCACAACAAAGCCTTGATCTCGGAGGCAAGAAACAGGGTGTCACCCAGTTGCGTGTAATACAGCGGTTTCTTGCCCAAGCGATCGCGCGCCACGACCAGCTCTTGCCGAGCCTCATCCCACAATGCAAACGCGAACATGCCGCGGAGCCGTGCGCAGAGGTCCTGGCCGAATTCTTCGTAGCTGTGAACGAGCAACTCTGTGTCGCTGCGCGTGTAGAAGCGGTGCCCTCGCTGTTCCAGATCTTTCCTCAAGCTCGGCAAGTTGTAGATCTCGCCGTTGAAAACCGTCCAGAGCGTGCGGTCTTCGTTGTGGATCGGCTGATCCCCGCCCACCAGATCGATGATGCTGAGGCGGCGCATCCCCAAGGCGACCCCAGGGCGAAAATAGAAACCGTCGCTGTCGGGGCCGCGATGCACAATGGTGGCGCACATCTCCTCCACTTGTTTGCGGTCAGCTTGTGGTCCCACCATCCCAACGATGCCGCACATGACGAGGTTTTTCCTCTCTTACGCCGTTAGATGTCTGCAGAGTCTAAGGTAAAGCTGCTCGGTTTCGGCTACCACTCGGCTGAACGAGTAATGCTGCACCACATATTCGCGCGCGCGTTCGCCCAAGCGATGGCGCAGGTCCGGGTCGCCCAGGAGACGACACATGGCCTTCGCGAGCTCAGCGCTGTTAGCCGCTGGAACCAACCAGCCTGTCTCCCCGTGAAGGACCACTTCCGGTGTTCCATCTACCGAGGTCGCCAGGATGGGCTTGCCCAGAGCCCCTGCTTCGATGGCCGTCAGAGGTAGACCTTCCCAAAGCGAGGGCAAGACCACCAAATCAGAAATTCGCAGGATGTCATAAACATCTCGCCGATAACCCGTCAACACTACATGGTCCCCCAGCCCGCGCCGCCCGGTCTCGGCAGCGATCTGAGCACGCAACGATCCCTCGCCAACCAGCAGCACGCGGAGACTGTGGAAATGAGCGAGCACTTCGGGCAATGCTTCCAGCAGGTACGCGTGTCCCTTTTGGACTTCCAACCGGCCAGGCACACTGATGACCAGCTCCTGAGGTTGCAGGTGGAATTCGCCTCGCAAGTCGTTCAGATCACAGCCCGAATCCGACACGACACGGGAAAGCTCACGGCCGTTCCGAATGACTACGACTTTCTCCGGCGGGAAACGCTTCTCCTCAGTGAGGTAGCGACGCAGGGATTCCGATATAGCAATATTGGCATCCACGAGATGGTTGACCCATCGGTCGATTCGATAACTTTTCCAGATCCCCCGCCGCCAGCCCTCGTGAATCCGGCAGCTTTCAATCACTAGGGGCACGCCGCACAACTTGGCCATGGGCGCCACGCACAAGGTGGCCACGAACAAGTGTGTGTGCACGACATCTGGTGAAGCGGACCGGAGCACGCGGGCCATTCGCACCATGGCTCCTAGCTGGTAGGGTCGGCTCAACGGCGGCAAAGAATAGACATTGAGGTCAAGCTCCTCCAGCTCACGCCCGTAGGCGCTTATCAGCGCTGCTGGACAAGCCAGCGCGGGAGCAAACTCATCCCGGTCAAGGTGACGAAGGAGAGAAAGGACCCCCTCTTCGATCCCCCCGCGTACCTCGGTAGTCAGGACATGCAAAACGCGAATCTTGCGCCGCAGCAGCGACCCCTCAGCTTTGGGCGCTGGCTGTAGAGCATCAAGGGTCCGGTTTCTACGCTGATCTTGTGCTATACGCATTGTTGCTTGTTCCGTTCCCTTGGAGATCCAATCAGTCGCAGACTCCATCAGCTCCAACGCACCAACGGCTGTCCAGACCGGCTCAGCGGTTCTACGGCGGCAACCAGCGTTCCCGACATGCACGAAGCCTGTGGAGGAGTGCCGAGCACTTCCACCAGCCCCATTCTCTCCCCGGATGAACGCATCGGGGCATCCCATTTCGCTATGAGAGTGACCTCACAAGGCTACGGCACCGGTTACCCCTTCAGGCCGTAGGAGATTCAGATTTGTGGCTGCGACCTGTGCCGCGCAAGCCGGGCCCTCCAACTGGGACGTCCCTTTTCCAGGACGGCCAAATACTCCACGGTAGCTTTCTTTATCGGCGTGCGGTCCGGTCGGAGCTGCTTGAGTCCCACGAAGCCATCCCACAAGCCCCGCACAAAGGCGCGGTAGCATCCGGAACGCAATGTCAAGTAGAACATCGTCGCCATCTTCACAAAAAGGTATCTGATCCCATCAAGGACGTCATAGTCCTTGTACGAGATCCATATGAAGTTGCGGGTGTAGAAGTAGTACGGCCTTTCGGCCGTCCGCGTCTCGACGGACATGTCGTGATTGACGCGGATTCTTGGGGAATAGAGGAGCCGAAACCCGCAGTCAATAATGCGCAGAGCGAGATCGCCTCCTTCGCAACCGATAAAGAACCGTTCGTAGAAAAGACCAGCAACTTCAAAGACCCTCCGTCGGTAAGCGCAAGCGCCTTCACCGAAGTAATTGGTCTCAAACTCTGATTGGCTGAATTCTTCTCGGCTCTTTGGGTGACACCATTCCCGCTGACGCACTTCGCCCGTTCCCGCATCGCAAATCTGGAAAGCCAGAACATGAATGTCGGGCCGCTCTTCGAAGGTACTCACTATCCTGGACACCTCGAAAGGGGAGACAAAACTAACATCGTTGTCGAGCGTGACAAGAATTTGACCGTGGGCCTCCCGAATTCCCACGTTGCGGCCGGCGCAGCTTCCCAGATTATGAGGAAGCTCCACCAATCTGATCCCTGAATCCAGCGTTTCAACCAGCCCCTTAATATCCTCTTCCGAATGGTTATCAACAACGATGACCTCCAGATGGGGGTATTCTTGTGCCAACACCGACTTGAGACAGCGCTTGAGCGCATCTTGGCGCTTGTAGTTAAGGACAATCACGCTTACTAGCGGTGCGCCTGCGTCGTACCTATCCTGCTTCATGGGTCTCATCTCGACCACTGGGGCGCGCTGAACTCTCTGGGGAAGGACGGGTGTGCTCGCAACTTGCTGAAGCCAGCTCGCACCCACATTGCAGAAGACGCCCTGCGCGCCCCGGTCTCAGTCATTAATGGTGTGCCGCTCCAATTCCCGGCCAGTGTCCGCCTCAGCCGGGGGCAGTCTGTAGGGTCAGCGCTGCTCGCAATATCGCCCCTTGGGAAGTAGCCACAATCGCATCGGGTACTGGCCGTCCCCGAACAACCGCGCTCGAGAGAGGCAGCGTCGGATTGTCTCGCTCATTCATCCACCTTCTTCAGCCACTGCATGACACATGCATTGATACACATCGGCAATCGTGTGTACCGCTACAGGCGGTTCTCGGTTGCTGAGAAACACTGCGTCCGAATAGGAGTCGTCAGGGTGGTAGCCATGCATGCCAGCCGGCATCCAGCGCGGCCCGTTGAAGTCACTGCGGGAGAGCAACCAACCGGCATCGAGCAACAGGATGGCCTCCCCATAGCGGCCATCAGGGAAGAAGACCCCGAGCTGCTTCAACTCTTCGTCTGGTAGGATGCGCCCGCACGGCACTGCTTTCAGCAACTCGACAATCTCGCGCCGGGCACGGTCGGAAAAGAACCAGAAGCGTGCCATCGTTGAGTCATACACAGCCAAGTAGTCATCCGGCATTGAGAAACCCAGGGCTTCGACGTCCTTCATCAGGTCATAGTGATGGTACACCGGGGTCATCCCATGATCAGAAAACACCGTGAAGCTTGCCTCAGGATCAAGCCCCCGGGTCACTTCGAACACCTCACGCAGGCCAGCACTGTACCAGGCCAATCGCTGCTCTAATCCGCTGGCATCCTGACAGTAGTCGTGCAGGAAGGAATCCAGCTCACGGAGATACAGGAAAAAGAAGTTGGCTTGGGCTGCGTTGAGGTCCTGCCTTGCCTGCTCGATAACCTGCCTGTCGGCCCAAGCGTGGTGAGAGTACACGCGATAGGGAATCCCCATTTGCGCGAGTTGGTCGAAAATGGAATCCGCCCCTGAGATCCCCCGCCGGTCGTAAATATTGCGCTTCTCAACCCAGTTGAACCAAGGCAGCAACCGCGGACTTACGCAGCACTCGAACATCGGGCCCAGTCCGAGTACCCGGCGCCCCAGCTCTTTCAGGAGCTTTCGCGTCACTCGGTGGTCGAGCACGAACTCAGGAAGGAAGCGGAAGTGCCGCAACCAGCGGAACGGCGATCCCTCCGGGTCATAGTAAAGAAGGTTCCAGTGGCCGCTCTGGGCCGGGGACAGACCGGTGAGGATAGTCGGGATGGCGCCGGAGCTGTAGCCCAGCACCGTGCGCAATGGCTTGCGATACGGCAACACGTCCGAAAGAAACTCCCGGCCTTCCAGGAAATTCCATCCCAGCGCGTCGATCAAAACGAAGAGAGAGATTCGGCGTGTGTGACTCATTTCGGCTCCTCCAGCACACGCACACCGACTCGCGCTGGTTGCCAGCGCAAGAGAATCCACCTGGGGAAATACAAGGGCTTCCGTGCGATGCGTGCCAAGTAACCCACAGGGTTGCGGGCCAGCAGCCGCTGGTAATCCCGCGCCGTCATGCGGGGAGAAACTACGATCCGGTTCACCGTCGGCGCCCCCGGCTGTGCCGGCCAACATCGGCAGTTGCAGATAGCCCTGTAACCTGTCTCCTGGGCCACCTTGAGAACACGGTTGTTGACGAGCCCGTAAGGAGCTGACAGAAAATCAACCGAGCATCCAAGACGGTCCACTAGAAGCTGTCTCGACACTCTCAGCTGTCGTTCCAAACCAGGCAACGACAGCCGCGTCAGATCCACGTGGTCATGGCTATGCGACTGGAATGACATGCCTGCGCTCTGCATCTCCATCATTTCCCGCCAGCTCAGGAACTTGTCCTGGCCAACGGTGGCCGTGTTAACGAAGAAATCCGCACGAACGCCCATGTCCTTAAGAAGAGGAAATACGAGCAAGTAGTCAGAAGCCCAGCCATCATCGAACGTCAAAACGACTCGGGACGATTCGTTGTCGAGGGTTGACGTAGCGTCCCACAACTCCCGCAACAGCGTGACTAGATAACCACCCAAACGGATGCGGTCGAGTTGTTCCCTGAATTGCGCCTCTGTGATCCAATACTCTTTCTCAGGCGCGGGGCCCGCGACTGCCGCCGACGTGCTCAACCCATGGTATGCGAAGACGGGGACACCATCCAGACGCAAGCGCGGGCGGCGAGAATTCTCGGGGCCTAGATGGGCTGGCATGAAGTCTCCCTCCCACCGACAAGAAAGCGAACTGAACCGGTGATTCCTCTCAAGTGCACCGCCAGAAGGAGACGATCCGTGATGGGTACTGAGCTAAGACGCGACAAAGTCATAGAACACGACGCCGAATCTGGCCCTCACAATCCCCGTCGAGAACGACCGCATTTCCCTGCTCTGCGCCAGACGAACGCGTTTTCGCGAAACCAGCCACTAGGGAGTTGGCAACCTAGCGTCCATTCCAGATTGCGCCGGGCTTCCTCCCGAAACCGCTCCTGCTGCGTAATCGCGTGAAGTTCCAGAAGAGCCCAGCTCGTCCGGGCATTGTAGGCGCGGGGCCGAGATTCCCGCCCCCCTGGAACCACATCGGACCATACACCCTCGGGAGACAGTTGCTTCACAAGCCAAGTTCCGGCACGCTCGGCCGCGCTAAGGAATCTCTCTTCCCCCGTCTCCCGGTATATTGCACACCAGCCCTGGAGGACTTGCCCGGTATCGAAGGCGACACTTGGACCGGCCCCGTCGCGCCCCAGCGGGCCCCCCGCGAATCCGCCATCCGGAGCCTGCACACTCAATTCCCATTCCGCCATGGCCCGAGGCCGGTCAATGAACTCCCGCTCTCCCGTAAGCTTGGCATATCGCAAGAACGTAGGGATACAGTAGCCAGTGGTTTCCGGATACGGAGGCCCCCAGCCATCCACCAGCCCGTATCCGTACGAGACGCCCCCCGTCCCCGTGGCTCCTGTGCTCGACACAACCACTCTATGGCAGCGCGCAAGTGCTCAAGGGGGCCCCGAACCGGCCCGCCTCCTCGGCGAACCACTTGGAACAAAGTCCGTATTCGGCGGTAAGAACACAAGCCGGACACCATGGATTTGACACGCGCTCGCCTACCCAGCCCTTCCATAGGACCTTAAACCCCGACGGGAACAGGCTCGGCCACACGTCCTTTGTCACCGACTTCCGTCACTCGCACGAGCCTCTTCAGCACCGCCGAAAGAAAAACCACAAACCAGAAGTATCTCTGATATTCGGCCGTAATAAACAAAGCCGCAACCATAAAGGCCAGCAAGCTCCCCTGCAGAGCAAGAGACAGTTGTCCCAACTCAGAATCCAAATCAGGGTGCAGCAGGACTTGCCGCAGATTCCTCCAGCTCCCGTAGATCAGGAGCAAAAACAGGGCGAGCGCTGGCACACCCAGTTCAGCCGCGACCTCAATGTACATGTTGTGAGCCGTCAGACCGACTCCTCCCCTCAGCGCCTCCGCTGATTCCGACTTGAAACTTCCCAGGCCGACACCTCCGATCGGGTGAGAAACGATCATTTCTAAGCCTGATGCCACCAGTTCTTTACGATATTCGGTGGAGCCCCGGTCGGCCCTGCCCGGAGAAAGCAGTCTGTACAAGGGAGACCGGGGGTAGAGAACCAGGAGGAGGAGCAGGACGATGCCGAACGCCACGATCCTCTTGCGCCATTTTCGCACGCGCAGGATGGCGAAAAGGCCGAACGCGCCCACGGCCACCAACCCGCCGCGCGAGGCAGTCAGCAAGAAGGCAATCCCCGTCACGCCAAAGCACCCGAGGACCAGGAGGCGAAGCAGTAGTCGCTTCTCCAATTCCAGCAGGACCAAGCCCATGGGCAGACAAACGACCACACTGGCCGCGTAGTAGTTAGGGTTCCCCACGACCCATCCCGGGCGGAATGATCCGCCCGTGCCACGGTAGAGTTGGAACTCGCGAATAACGTACAGGCCGCCGAGCGCCACGCCGACCCAACACGCCAGCAGCGCCCAGCGGATCTTGGAACGTGAGTCCACCAACAGCACGGTCGCGATCATAAGACCTAGCATGGACAGGTAGGTGTTGAAGCCCGAACTGCTCGTTTCGTCGTTGTTCAAAAAGTAGCTCAGGTGGGACCTCGTGGCGACCAGGAAAATGAGAAGAAAGAGTACCACGACTCTGTTCCCCAGGGCGTTCAGTCGACCACGCCCAAGACCATACACGAGCGCCCAAGCCACAACCACAAGACCCAAGATCTTGATCACCGTAAGATAGCCCACTACACGCATGTTCCAGATCCGCTGGTTTTGAAGCGCAAACACCGAAAGCATGATGTAGTAGAGCCACATATTCCTATGCCCAGTTTGGCTTTAGGCAACGCTCCCACCCAGCAACGACCCTGTGGCAAGCCTCCAGCCAGGCGGATCCTTCCTTGGCATCCGCTGCAAAGGGGAGGTAGCGGGCCGCCCGCCTTGCCACCTCGTCAGCCGCCTTCGTGTCCCCTAACAAGCAGTCCGCCCAAGTGAAGTAGAGTGCCCCGGCAACAGCGTATGCGAGAAACCTGGGGCTGCCATGCCTTGTTAGTCTCAACAACCTACCGCAGAGATTTGGCCTCAGCCAGGGTCGTTCGGTGAGCACCCATCGTAGCCAACCACGCACGCGCCAATGCCAATCCTGCGTGCGGGCCAGCTCCAGGGCGAGATCGAGCGGGGCTTCGGTCCCCGCAACACTGCGCTTCAACAGCCGCTCGGCACCCCACAGCCACGCAGCGCGAACCAACGGGATGACTTCAAGACACTCCTCTTGTACAAACCGTACCTGGTCTTCGAACGCAGAGAGGTCTGCGAAAACCCCCCAGTAGGGGGATGAGGGACTTGGTTGAAGCTTGAACGCCGTGCAATCATTCACCCGCGCGGCCAGGTTCGGAAGCCAAGGAAGTTGGCCCCGGGAGGATCCCTCTTCCTTCAGGTGCTCGAGCGCGTCGGCTCGACCCCGGTACGTGGGAGAGTACGCCCCCAGAAAATGAAGAACCATGGTGGCCAACTCAAGCTGCAACTTGATGGTCCGGTAGAGAAGCTCGCGTAGCGCACCCTTCTCTCTCGTGACCAGCGCGTCCGCACAAGCCAGTTGCTCTATCATCCGATTCGCCACGCTCCGCCACGCATC
>Ga0315285_10006153_pt1 | contig 12353 bp, 4 predicted proteins | sample YL17G09_36_MG_FD_203698 | JGI IMG/M metagenome (GOLD analysis project Ga0315285, IMG submission 203698) | Sediment microbial communities from Yellowstone Lake, YNP, Wyoming, USA - YL17G09_36 | ecosystem: Environmental > Aquatic > Freshwater > Lake > Sediment | place: USA: Wyoming | collected... | reverse complement strand
GGACAGCGGCCTGGCAACGCCGATCGCATATGAGAGCTGGACCGCGCAGTGGGTCGCGAGCCCTGCGGCCACGATGTTCTTCGCCACCCAGCGCGCCGCGTAGGTCGCGCTGCGGTCGACCTTGGACGGATCCTTGCCTGAGAAAGCGCCGCCGCCATGCGGAGCGTAGCCGCCGTAGGTATCGACCACGATCTTGCGGCCCGTGACGCCGGAGTCGCCATGCGGCCCGCCGATCACGAAACGGCCGGTCGGGTTTATATGATACACGGTCTTTTTGTCGAGCATCCTTGCCGGAATAACTTTCTTAACAACCTTTTCGATCATGTCTTTCCTGATCTTGGCATAAGCGACTTCAGGAGCGTGCTGTGTCGAAAGCACCACGGTGTCGACGCGCACCGGCTTCATGCCGTTGTACTCAACCGTCACCTGCGATTTGCCGTCGGGCCGGAGGTACGGGATCCTGCCGGACTCTCTCGCTTTTGTCAACTCTTCCACGAGCCGGTGGGCGTAGTAGATCGGTACCGGCATATAGGTTTTCGTTTCATTGCAGGCGTACCCGAACATGATGCCCTGGTCGCCGGCGCCCTGCTCCTTGTGCAGGCCCTGTCCCTCGGTCACGCCCTGGGAAATGTCGGGCGACTGCTGATGGACCGATATGAGGATGCCGCAGGAATCGGCGTCGAAGCCGAGCTCCGGATCGTTATACCCGATCATGCGGATGGTATCGCGGACAACGCCCTGAAGGTCGACCTTCGCCTTGGTGGTGATTTCACCGGCCACCACCACAAGCCCGGTGGTCACCATGGTTTCGCACGCCACGCGCGAATTCGGGTCCTGCGCGACCATGGCGTCGAGTACCGCGTCCGAGATCTGGTCGCAGACCTTGTCGGGGTGTCCCTGGGTGACGCTTTCAGACGTGAAGAAACGGCGCATTGAGCCTCCTGGAAAAAAGATTAAATAAAATTTATGATATTATTGCCTCATTAAAGAGAGGTGAAAAATAGTTTTTGGGGAAATCAGAATAAATATATCATAGCAAATAATTTTATTTTTTGTTGTTTTTATACCTCTCAACAAGTTCAATCACCGGAAGTTTTTTTTTCTTTGAAATTTTCACCAGATCATCGTTTTCAATTTTTGAAAAAGTGTGTCCCTTATAGCTGCACCGTTTTTCAGAAACCCGGTAACCGAGAAATTTCCTGGACTTTATTTCCCGTTCAGCAATGACCCTCTTAACGGTTTGTATCCTCACCCCGAGCGTCCGCATATGGATCATGATCAGGTCAACCAGTGTGGAAGCGGTTCCCGGCTTGGCGATGACCGATAGCCGGTACCCCGGCCTCCCCTTTTTCATGAAAACCGGGGTCCACGAAACGTCGAGCGCGCCGTTTTCCAAGAGCAATGCGCCGGCATTGCCCATGATTTCGCCTGAAATATGGTCCATGTCGGTTTCAAGCACCGTGACCGTATCGCGGCCGTGCGCGGGCCCGGCCTCTTCGGTTTCGATGAGCATGGCCCGCAGATAATTCGGGTGGTTTTCAAACACCTTGGCGCCGCAGCCATGGCCGGTCTTTCTGACCACGCCGGCCGGGCAGGCGAGCGCCTGGGTCCCGAGTGTCGTGAGCAGCGCGGCGCCGGTCGGCGTGAGCAGCTCGGTCGGAATGTCAAGCCGCGTGACGTGCAGCCCCTTCATTAAATGGACCGTCGCCGGCGCAGGCACGGGCATGATGCCGTGCCCGGTGCGTATGGTGCCGTGGCCTTCGGTGAGAGAGGAAAACCGGATTTCATCGGTCTTCAAATAATCTATGGCCAGGCATGTTCCCGCAATGTCAATAATCGTGTCAACCGCCCCGATTTCATGAAAATGCACGCTGTTCTTCGGTATACCGTGCGCCTTTGCTTCAGCCATGGCAAGGCGGTCGAGCACCGCCCCGCATTGCAAAAACACTTTTTTATTGAAACGCCCCCGTTTGATTATCCTGAGTATATCGGGCAGATGACGATAGGTTTCCGGCGCGGCCCAGTGTATGACCATCCGCTTGCATATGATTCCGTTCCGGCGGGTATTTGATGCGGCGATCGAAAGCCCCGGAATACCGAGCCGCTTCATCCGCGCGTTTAAAAATTTTACCGGCACCCCGAGATCGACAAGCGAGGCCAGGATCATGTCCCCGCTCGCGCCGCTTATGCAGTCGAAGTAAAGAGTTTTCGCCATAAATAATAAGTCTAAAATATATTAAAACAGTAAGAATTAATTCTCTGGTCGGAAAAACGGTTTCCTGCCCCTTCTCAATAACGCTCGTTGCCTTGCACTATCGCCACCCCCTGCCTGCGCCGAGGCTTCGGCCTAAAGGCCTTATAAGGATGAAAAATTTCATACTTAGAACGGCAGGCAGGTCCGCATGCCTCAGGCAGGCAAGGGAGGCTTCCGAATAATTAATTTGTTATTATGCCTATCTCCGGAAGAATAATCGAGGAACAGAAAAACTACTTTATCATTGATACCGCCCAGGGCGCTGTCAGGGCAGCCACCAGGGGCCTGCTCAAGAAGGACCCGAAGAGCGTCTGTGTTGTCGGCGACATGGTGGATTGCGAGCTTACCAACAAAGATACGGGTGAAGGAATTATCCTGAAAATCCACGAAAGGACAAGTTATCTCAACCGACCGCCGCTCGCCAACCTCACCCAGGTCATCCTTGTCTGTACTGTCAAGGAACCGCCCCTCGACCTCGAAGCCACTGACCGGTTCCTCGTGTGCACCATGGCCTACAGCCTGGCCCCGGTGCTGGTTTTCAACAAAAACGACCGGCTCTCCCCTTCCGAACAGTCATCGCTGCAGGAAATATCAGCGACCTATGAACGGTGCGGCTACACAACGCTTTTAACCTCCGCGTTCACCGGCTCGGGTCTTCGCGAACTCATGGAAATCTGCGCCGGCAAGGTTTCGGCTTTCGCAGGGCTCTCGGGCGTGGGGAAGAGCGCGCTGCTGTCGAAGATCTTCCCTGACCGCGCGTTCACCATGGGCGAAGTGTCGGGCCCGACCGGCCGCGGCACCCATACGACCACCTGCGTGACCCTCCTGCCGCTCCCGAAGGGAGGTTACATCGCGGACACGCCCGGGCTCACGTTCGTCGATCTCCCGCTCGTTCCCGAGGAGGACATAGCGGGCTATTTCCCCGAACTCGAACAGCAGATCGGCAAATGCAAATTCAACAACTGCATCCACGAGAATGAGCCGGGGTGCAGGGTGCTGGAACTGGTTGAGTCCGGAGAAATAGCGGGCTGGCGGGTGGAGCATTATCTGAAAATATTCAAAGAAATGAGACAAAGAAGAAGGCAATATAAAGGCAACGGATAATCTTTCCTGGCAGTATTGCTTTATAATCGAATTGCCTTGTGCGCCGTTTTGTAATCCGTCCCCCCGTTTTCAAATCGTAAGCATACTATTTCGTCATGACTTATTTTGCTGACGGCTGTTAAGCGTTTTCACCCCGTTCCCACGAAAGCGAGTTGCCATGGACTTTATAAACGCCGTCATCCTCGGGATCGTTGAAGGCATTACCGAGTTCCTTCCCATCAGCAGCACCGGACACCTGATCATCACCGAGCACCTGCTCAAGGTGCATAAAAGCGATGCTTTCAACGTGCTCATCCAGGTCGGGCCGATCTTCGCGGTGACGCTTGTCTTCTGGAAAGACATCCTCAGGTTCGTTACCGGGTTGGGGGACAAGGAGACCCGCGACGAATTCGTCAAGCTCGTCGTCAGTTTTGTGCTCACCGGCATCGCCGGTTTTATCGCAAAAAAGTCCGGTCTCACGCTGCCGGAAACCGTTCTACCGATCATGGTGGCCACGGTCGCGGGCGCGTTCGTCATCTTCTGTGTCGAGTGGCGGGTCAAAGGCAGGACGCTCGGGGATACGGTCACGTGGTGGATGGCCATCGCAGTCGCGGCCGGGCAGATGCTTGCCGCCGTTTTTCCCGGCACCTCACGCTCCGGCGCGGCAATCATCGCGGCGCTGCTGCTTGGCCTGTCGCGGCCCAAAGCGGTACGGTTCGCTTTTCTGGTAGGCATTCCGACCATGTTCGCGGCCGGAGGGTTGCAGATAAAAGAGGCGATTGATGCCGGGCAAGTCGCGGAACTTACCAATCCTCAGGCCGTCGCCGCATTTATCGTGGCCATGGTGACCGCCTGGCTCTCCGTGGTCTGGCTGCTGCGGTTCGTTCAGCGAAACACGTTTGTCCCGTTCGCCTGGTACCGGCTCGTGCTCGGCGCCGTTATGATCGTGCTCCTCGCACTCGGCGTTATAAGCGGAAAATCTTAAAGTTGATACATGACAAGAGCCCGGGAGTATTCCCTTCCGGCAGCCCTAACTCGCCTTCCTCCGCCGAGCGGAGGAAGACTTCAGACAGGGGCCCCCAGCCTCCAGAGAACACCCCCGGACTCTTGTTAAAGATTTACCGGATTTTTCTTTAAACGAAAGTATACTTGGGGGGGGTACGGGTTCAAATCCGCGCCGTACCTTCCTGGAAGAGGCCTTTGGCGGCCTGAGCGAGGGAGGCGGTAATTCGCGCGAAGCGAGGAAGTTGGCAGGATGCTCTAAGCTAGAAAGCCAACCGAGCGAAGGGTGTTCCGCATCAAAGGGCTTTGGAAGGAAGGTGCGGCGCGGAACATATAAAACCTAAAATTCTATCTGGGAACCAAACTCTACCACCCGGTTGGGCGGCAGTTTGAAGAACGAGGAGGCGCCGGTCGCGTTCCTGGACAGGAAGGCGAATATCCGCTTCCTCCAGCTCCGCATGGCAACGGTGTTGGAAATCACGAGCAGTTCCTTGCCCAGGAAATAGGAGACCTGCATGGGGTCTATGGTCCGGCCGTCAATCGTGATCGTGCGCAGGACCGACGGCAGGTCCGGCGTTTCCATGAACCCGAAGGTGCAGTACACGCGATAGATCCCGGAGCCGAGTTCGGTAAGCGAAAACCGGTTTTCCGCGGCCACAATGGGGATCTCTTCGTTGTGTACCGTCAGCACAATGATCCGCTCGTGGAGCGCCTGGTTGTGTTTGTAATTATGGAGCAGGGCGCGCGGCGTGCTCTGGGCTGAGCCGGCGAGAAAGATCGCGGTTCCCCGGACGCGCGGGGGTTGCTGCGCCAGAATGTCGGCCACAAAGGTATTGAACGGGAGGGACTCGGATTCGATTTTCCTGCCGAGAAGCGCGCGTCCCTTGAGCCATGAGGTCATGAGAACAACCATGACGATCGAGATCAGAACCACGATCCAGCCTCCGGACAAAAGTTTGGTCATGTTTGCCGCGAACAGCAGAATGTGCAACAGCAGGAAAGCGGTGAAAAGCGACATGAGCAGAAACGCCGGTATCTTCGGCCAGAGTGAACGGGCAATAAGGAAGATCAGGGCAGTGGTGATGAGCATGGTGGTGGAAACCGCTATGCCGTATGCCGACGCGAAATTGCCGGAATGTCTGAAATAGAGAACGAGCAGTACCGTCGATACAAAAAGCACGATATTGACAAAAGGAACATAGACCTGGCCGGCATGCTCGAGCGAAGTGTATTTAATCTTGATGCGGGGCCAGAAGCCGAGCTGCACCGCCTGCTTGGCAACTGAGAACATGCCGGTGATCACGGCCTGCGACGCGATGATGGTCGCGATCGTCGCGATAACGATGGCCGGCACAAGAAACCAGGACGGCGCGAGCTGGTAAAAAAGATTTGCCGTGAGGTCAGGCGACTGGAGCAGGTGCGCTCCCTGGCCCATGTAATTCAGGATCAGCGCCGGAAACACGAGCGTAAACCATACGGCGCGGATCGGGGATTTGCCGAAATGGCCCATGTCCGCATACAGGACTTCAACGCCGGTAATGGCCAGAAATGCCGTGGCAAGAAGCGCGAAGCTTTTCCAGCCCAGGGTGGACAGCATCTTTACCGCGTACACAGGATTGAGCGATTTGAGGATTGCCGGATATTCCACGATGGCCGCGGTCCCGAGCACGGCAATCATCACGAACCAGACCAGAAGTATGGGCCCGAAAAGCGCGCCGATTTTTGCCGTGCCGCGTGACTGCAGTGCAAAAAGCCCGGCCAGTATCACCAGTGAAATGGGTATGATGAAAGGTTCGAAAGCCGGCGTGATCACGGACAATCCCTCCACGGCGCTCAGAACCGAAATGGACGGCGTGATGACCCCGTCGCTGAACAAAAGCGACGCGCCGATGATGCCAAGCATGGATATTACCGCAAGGCTCCTAAAGCGGGCCGGCCCGAGGCGGTGGACCAGCGCCATGAGCGCGAGGACCCCGCCTTCGCCTTTATTGTCCGCATGCATCACGAACACGACGTATTTCAGGGAAACGAGAATCATCAAAAACCAGATGATAAGCGAGGTCGCGCCGATAACATTGCCGGGTGTCGCCGTAATGCCGTGCTGGCCTGCAAAACACTCGCGCAGCGCATAGAGCGGGCTCGTACCGAGATCGCCGTAGACAACGCCGAGCGCGGCAAGCGAAAGCCCCAAAAATCCGGAAGCCACAGTTGCGCTCTTGGAAGTAACGTTATCGCTCATATTCGTTCCTCCAGCTTGTCTGGAGCCTGTCTATCGGAGGGAGAATATAATGAAAGACCCTGTTCATTGCCAAGTAATGGCCGTTGATCGATATACTGTTGTAAATATTCCTGCAGAAGCAGACATGACCTGCTCTGCGACGCCCTCACCGGATCCCTTTTAATAAAGAAATATTGTTTTTGCAAAAATCCGATTTTTGTGCTATATTTCTATATAGTTATAATAATTTGTTTGAAATCTTCTTTATTTAAACGTATCATATTATTAGGTACTGGCATAAGGGGCCCAAGGGGTTATTAAAAAAGAGGGTTGGTATCGGTATGGCCGGAATAAAAAAAATCTCAGCCACAGCACTGTTGCTTTTCGCTACCGCATTGTCTGCGGCGGTACCGCCTGCGCCCCAGCTTTACAAACCGGCCGTGGATTCAACGGGCGTTGACACCCCGGTGATATTCATCTGGCACCGCATTTCAGGCGTCGATACTGCCGATTATTATGACCTGCAGATAGCGAGAAACGCGGGTTTTACCGTCCTTCCGCAGTTCTTCCCTGCCATTTATGACACGCTCGATACGATCCACGGACTCACCTATAGCACACGATATTACTGGCGGGTACGAGGGGCCAATACTGACGGCTATGGCGCATGGTCGGCCATACGGAACTTTACCACCATCATATACACACCGCTTGCGCCGGTCCTGACCTTTCCGGCAATCGGCGAGATTGAGCGGCCCACCAGCACCACACTCCAGTGGGACACGGCAATTGGGGCGACCTCCTACCGGGTGCAGGTGTCACTTGACCCGGCCTTCGGCTCGACCACTGTCGACCAATCGACCGCTGCTCTGTCATGGCCGCTCAGCCTGCTCGAAACTTTCAAGACCTATTTCTGGCGGGTCAACGCAACTAACGGCGCAGGAACAAGCCCGTGGACAATAGGGAGGTTTACGACTTTAAAGGAGGATTACTCTTCATGGAACCACCATAAAGACCTGGTGCTCAATACCGGAACTTCCGGCGGAGGGGCCGGCATTCAGAATCAGGTGTACAATTTCCCTGTGCTGGTGCGCCTCACTCCCTCGACCTTCGGCTGGTTCGACTCGACGCAGGCCGGCGGAGCGGACATCCGCTTTGCAAGGGGCGCCAAGGCCCTGGCTTACGAGATCGAGCGGTGGGTTGACGTGGGCGTGGGTGGTCCCAACGATACCGCCGAAATCTGGGTGCTGCTCGACACGGTACGGGTGTCGCCCGACACCATCCATATCACCATGTACTGGAGAAACACAGGCGCCGCGAGCCGGTCTGATCCTTACCGGGTCTTTGACGCCTATACCGGCTATTCGGGCGCATGGCATATGAATGAAACGCCGACAGGCGCTGATACCATCAAAGACAGGACCCAGAACGGCTACAACGGCAGGCCTACGGGCATGACTTCCGGCAACTCGGTTGCCGGAAACATCGGAAAAGCGCTCTCCTTTGACGGAACCGCGAGCTATCTCTCGCTCGATACCATAAAGACCAATTTTACCGCAGGGCTGACCGTGTCGGGCTGGGTATGGTACGACAGTTTTAACAATAATTCGCGGCTGATCGACTTCGGCGGAGGCGCGAGCAATAATAATATCCTTGCGGGAAATGTGGGCACGAACAACACCTTCCGCTTCAGCCTGCTGAATGCAGCGACACCCGCCACCCTGGACAGAAACAGCTATGTTTTTACCGGCGTCTGGGCGCATATCGTGGCCACCTATAACGGCAGCACCATGTCGATTTTTAAAAACGGCGTGCGGGACACGTCGCGATCCGCTCCGGCTGCACTCGCCGACGTAAACAGGACGATAAACTATATCGCACGGAGCTCAAACGCCGGAGACGGCTATTTCGACGGCCAGATTGACGAGCTGGAAGTGTCGAAAACCGCCCGCGACTCGAACTGGATCAAGCTGGCCTATCAGACGCAGCGCACCAACCAGACCGCGCTCTACTACCCGCCCTCGATCGCTCAGCCGCCGCAGAACGATTCCGTGACCTTCCTTAATCCTCTCGACACGGCCCGGTTCAGCGTCATCGCAAGGGGCAACAATCTGCGCTATCTCTGGCAGCGAAGCGACAACAACGGCTCGACCTGGAGCGCTGCCCCGGGAACTGACACCAATGCCCAATATAAACTTGTCGCAGCAGGAACAGACACAAGCTCGACCTATCCCCCGCGCTTCCACTGCATTGCCTATACGCCCTATTACAGCGATACGAGCTCTGCGGCCACGCTGACCGTGTGCATACCGACCGTGGTCACCGTGGATCCGAACCCAACGACCCAGTTTGTCGGCCTTCCCGCGAGTTTCAGCGTGACCGCGCAGGGCAGGGGCCTGAGCTATCAGTGGCAGCGGAGCAACAACCTCGGCAGTTTCAATAATGTGTCGGGAGCAACAACCAACCCCTATCTCTACACCCCGGTCGCGGCCGACACCGTCTTTACAAGCATAAAGTTCAGGTGCATCGTGAACGGCATGTGCTTAAGTCAAGCCACGAGCCAGCCTGCCGCGCTCAGCGTCTGCACTCAAATAACCTTCACCCAGCAGCCGCGTGATACCGGTAACGGCGTGACCCCGAACCCGGTTGCCAATACGAGCGCGCGGTTCACCGTTGCCGCAAGCGGCGGGAAATATGCCCTTTTATATCTGTGGAGATGGAAAAAACCACCGGACACAATGTGGCGCAATGTAGACTTCGGAACCGGTTACAATACCTCGACCTTAATCCTGAACCCGGCCAGCAGCGACAGCGGGAGGTTATTCCGGTGCCTTGTCTCGAACTCGTGCGAGCCCAGCGGAAGGTTGAGCGACACGGCATGGCTGCGGGTGTGCACACCGCCGGCAATAGACAGCAACCCCAACAACACAAACGTGACCATCGACTCAACGGCCACGTTCCGCGTTGTGGCGCACGGCACAGGAATCTCCTACAGGTGGTACAAGAGTATTGACTCCGGCGCTACGTTTGACACTACTAAGGTCGGCCTGGGCGGAACAATCCCTGTCTACTCTTTTACCGTCACGGGTATCAACGACACCGGCCGTAAAGTGTTTTTCCATTGTGTAGTCAGCGGCACCTGCGGAAGTGCCACAAGTCAGCCTGCACAAGTGGTCGGCTGCGGCCCGGCCCAGATTACAGGGCCACCGCCGTATCTAGGGCAACCGCAGCCCACAGGGGTCCTTGACGGCTCTACGGCGACCTTCACCGTAGGCGCCACAGGCACAGGCCTCACCTACGAGTGGTGGATAAAACCTAGCTGGTCTATGATATTCAGGAGCACTGGTGCCACCGGTCCGACTTATGCCGAACCCGTTTCTATTACCGACAGCAACTCATATCTCCGGTGCGTCGTAAGCGCAAGCTGCGGGAGCCCGGTGACAAGCGATTCAGCCCTGCTGCAAGTCTACACGCAGGTGGCGTTCAGCGACACCTCGTATCCGATGGACGTTTCTGTGGCGGGCGGCTCTGGCAGCTCTTCAGACTTCAACGTATGGGTGAACGGCAGTCAACCGACCTATCAATGGTGGCGGAACGACAGCGGAGGAATCAACCTTGGCCCGATCACCGGCGCCACTCTTCCCATAGGATGTTACGGTACTACTTATACAACCGCTAACCTCCATCTGGCGAATGCGGATACGATCAACAGGAACGCGCAGTTCCGCTGTGCTGTGACCGGCCACTACGGCACCCAGACGAGCACCATCACGAGCAGGGCCGCGACGCTTTCGATGTGCTTTGCTCCGCTCATTACCAGCCATCCTTCAAACCCCCCCGGTTTCCGCGCGCCGGGCAGCTCGTGGCAGTTCTGCGTTTCTGCGAATGTCCTCGGCAGCCCGTCTTACCAATGGGAGGAGAGCAACGACGGCGTGCATTACGGCGACATTACCGGAGCGACCAGCAGCTGCTATATGCATACGGTCCAAGAATTCCAAAACAACTACAAGTATCGCTGCAAGGTATGGAGCGACTCCTGCATAGACTACCTCGCTACCAGCAATGCGGCAACGCTCATGGTATGCGCGCTGGTTAACATTACCAGCCATCCGGCAACGCAGGCGGTCATCGAGGGGGACTCCGTACTTTTCCACCTCCACGCCAACGGCAATGTCGTTTCCTATCAGTGGTGGCGGAAGGCCAGGACCTCAGGCTCCTTTTTCCCGGTTTCGGGCGCGACGGACAGCACGCTCCTTCTGACCACGACGAATACCGTGTCGGACGACAACGCCTCTTATCAGTGCTGGGTCTACGGCCTGTGCGGTGACTCGGCGTTAAGCAACACCGCCGTGCTCCGCGTTTACGCCCGTGCGTACGCCGGTTTAACAATTTCAAACTCGCCGCTCGGGCCATGGACCACCTCCCTGAACGATTCAGGGCCGTTCACCGTACATTTCCAGGACTCCTCGAACGGATACATTGATATGGTCACCTTGAACTACGGGGACGGCACCAAGATCGACACCTTTACGTCGCTCTCCACCCCTCCCCGGTATCCTCCTGTGCACATTTACGCCCCTGTTACTTCCTTGAAAATTTATCCGGTGACGCTCATCGTTTCGTCAGGCGTTATCGCCAACAGGGACACCTGCAGGGATACGGTCATCGTCTATCCTGCGGCCGGCAATCCTATCATATCGAGCGGCCGGTATCTTGCAGATACGCTGGTGGAATTGGCGCTGACAAACTTTGACAGCCTGAGGAGCGGCAACCCGGCGCCGTACGTGGCTGATTCCGGAATCAGACTCTGGTATCAAAGAGGCACCTTGCTGCCGGCAGATACCATTTCTCCGGCGCTTCTGCTCAAGACTTACGTTCTCGACTCACTTAAGGCCCGGCTCCCCTCCTACTACTGTTATCTGGACACGGTACAGGTGCCGCGGCTTACGGGCACGGATTCGGTGTACGGCTTCATGACGCAGCTACGGTGGGATTACGGCTACAATACTCCGCCGTTCGACTCGGGCAACGGGTTCAGCGTGCTCATGAGAGACACGTTTCCGCCCCCGAACCCCCTTGGAGTTCTGGCGGATTACAGGCCGTGGGACTCAGTGATCATTTCTATTTACAATACGGACATCCTCGATACGGCCCTATCCGATTCGGTCGGACTATGGTGGGGACTGGGCACTAGCGATATACCTGACTTTGCAACAAGAAGCGATACTATCCATTTAAAATGGTGGCCTGTCGCTGAACTGCTCCCGGTGCACATTTACAAGGTCCAGATAACGAACAGTCAGTTTAACGTTGGCCAGGAAGAACAGGCATCCATCAGGTACTACTTGAGGGTGCTGGGCAAGAACAAAAAGTGGACTGATATAGACCACTGGCATCCATTAGGCCGGCCAAGACCGAATACGCCGATCAAACTGGCCGCCCAGGCCCAGAGTGCCAGCATCATCCATTTGTCGTGGAGATGGGACACGCTGGGGATGAACTCGCTGGCGCTGAAGCCTGACAGCGTAACAGTGGACAGCTTCCGGATATGGTACGCCCCTGACACTGCCGTGCCGCTGAGCTACCGGTTCGACACTGCCATTTACAAGCGGGTGACGCCTGAGCCGAGGCCAAGTGATAGTAATGCGTGGGTGTACGGGCTCCAGGAGAACACACTGTACCATTTCGGCGCCCAGATGTTCCTCGGCGGTTCCCAGGATTTTAATTATAACTCCGGATTGTGGTCGCTGGTGACGCCGGAGATGATAACGGGGTACTATGACACGATCCTCCAGG
>Ga0315285_10006152_pt1 | contig 12355 bp, 14 predicted proteins | sample YL17G09_36_MG_FD_203698 | JGI IMG/M metagenome (GOLD analysis project Ga0315285, IMG submission 203698) | Sediment microbial communities from Yellowstone Lake, YNP, Wyoming, USA - YL17G09_36 | ecosystem: Environmental > Aquatic > Freshwater > Lake > Sediment | place: USA: Wyoming | collected... | reverse complement strand
CAGCAACGTATATGCCCCTCCTGAACTCAGACGGGAACATCGGGTTGATGTCCTTCATGAATTTGTCGACGTCAGTCTGGAGGTGGAGCATCTTCACTATCTTGTCGCTTCCGTCAGCGGGCTCCTGCCCAACGGAAAGGACCACGAGGTCCGAGTCAATGTTCAGGAGCACATCCGCATCGGTGTCCACCGCACGGACATAGATCTTGCCCCTGTCCTCGACAATCTCCGAAATGCGGCCTCGCACGAAGTTGATGCCCTCTTCCTTGGCGGCCAGGTAGAACTCCTCGAACCCTCTGTAAGGTCCTCTGAGATCGATGTAGTGGATGTACACGTTCGTGCCCGGTAGGACCTTCCTGATCTCCCTTGCCTGGCCAATTGCGTATGTGCAGCAGACGAGCGAGCAATGCAGGTTACCTTTCGTTATGTCCCTCGAGCCTACGCATTGGATGAAATTGACCGTCCTGGGCACCTTTCCGTCCGAAGGTCTCCTCAACCCTCCCCCCTTCTCACGCTGCTCGACCAGCAGCCTCTCAAGCTCAACTGTGGTGATGACGTCCGGGTTCCCGTACCTCAGCTCTGGTATCCTTTTCGGGTCGAAGGTCTTTGTTCCAGTTGCCACGACTATGGTCCCGACATCGAACTCCTTGACGCCGCTCGGCGACTTCACCTTTACGTGTCTAGAACCAAAGCCGCCGGTAATGTCCTCTATCTCGGTGTTCAGCATGACCTCGATGTTCTTGTCCTGGAGCACGTCCTCGATCTTCGGCGTGAACACGCACTCCTTGCAGTACTGCATGCAGCATATGCCGCAGTTGTGCGTTGGGAAGGTCATGCTGAGCTTGTAGGCTCTCCCTCCGAGCTCACCGGTCCTTTCGACGAGGTACGCTTTGTATCCTTGGGCTGAGATGTCAAGAGCCGCCTGCATTCCGGTGACCCCGCCTCCTATCACGAGAGCCGCGCCCATGACTGGAATCTCGATGTCCTCCAAGGGTACGAGCTTTTCGGCCCGTGCCACCGCCCCTCTCACGAGGCTCTTCGCCTTCGATGTGGCGGCCTTCTTGTCGTTGTGCACCCAAGCGCACTGCTCTCTGATGTTCACCTGCTCGATGAGATACTTGTTGATACCCTTCTCTTCCAGGGCCTTACTGATGATGATGCCTTGAACGTTGGGCGAGCAGGCACCGATCGCAACCCTCTCGAACAACTTGGCAGCGGCCTCCTCTTTCAGAAACTTCTGGCCTTCCTTTGAGCACAGCGCCTCGTGGATGCCGACCGCCATAACTCTTGGGTCCTTCTTCAGCTCAGCAGCGATGGTCTCTAGGTCGATCCTCTTGCCGATCTCGTCCCTGCATGTGCAGAGATAGACGGCCACACCCTTGCGTGGCTTGTCCTTGCTCTCGGGCTGGATTGTCATGTTATCCCTCCGCTCAACTGTGGTCAGTGGTTCCTTCAGCACGAGACGAACTCGACTCCCTGCTCCAGCTTCGCTCTCCTCAGCGCGTTGTAGACTCCTTCGAGGATGCACGCCTCGGTCACATACCCATAGAAATCGCCTTTGTCAAACACTGCTATGGTTGACACCCCCGAATTGGCCATCGCTTTGGCCACCCATCTCAGGTCGAGGGAGAGATTCGTCAGGATCACGAGGGGCTTGGACATGATGTCCTTCACCTTCACTTTGTCCGGGTCCTTCCCCTCCGCGATCGTTTTGGATATGATGTCTTTCTTCGTGACTATCCCGTAGGCGTCACTCTTGTTCTGCCTTGGCACCAAAAGCGAATACCTGTTCCGGTCCAGCATCATTTGGATGGCCTTCGACACTGAGGCATCCCTTTCGATCGTCGGGAACTCGAAGGTCTTGACGACGTCTTTGAGTATCAAAGGTGTTGGGCTCATTCCTTCTCCCCCTTTGACTTCCCCTTTGCCTTCGATTTCGCTGAGATAGCCTTCAGAATGTCCACATCTGAGATGAAGCCTAGGAAGTTCTCTTTGTCGAACACAGCGATCTTGGAGACGTTCTCATTCGCCATTTTCTTTGCAGCCCATCTGATGTCCAGGTCCAGGTTGTTCATGACCACCAATGGTTTCCTGGCGAAGTTGAGGACAGGAGTTGTAGCGAAGTCAACGCCATTTGCGACTGCACCCTCGACCAGGTCCCACCTAGTGATTATCCCATAGGAATCGTTCGGTCCCTTCCGGTCAATCAGCAGGAAGTCAGTCTTGTTCTCGACCATTGAGACCAGAGCCTCGCCGATTGTCGCGTCTGGAGATATCTTGACGTGGTGCGAATCACCGAGAATGCTCCTTAGTTCCAACTATGTCCCCCTCCTAGCCAGCGTCTAAACAGCGCTATTGTCGAGAGCGTATATTAACGTTCGGAGCTCTGGACCCTACAGATGCCCTAGGTAGGAATCGTGCTATCAAAGAGCGGTCGTTGGGGAACTCATAATACTCGGGAAAACAATCGCTTGGATGATGAAGCAGCCACTTGATGCGCTGTTTCGGCCGGAATCGGTCGCTCTGATAGGTGCGTCTTCGAATCCTGCGAAACTGAGCCACATAGCCCTGAAGAACCTCTCTAAGGGTCACTTCCGCCTCTATCCCGTCAATCCAAAGGAGACGAACATACTTGGCCTCCGCTGCTATGCATCAGTCCTTGACATCCCAGAGCCAATCGACCTCGCTCTGATATCGCTTCCTGCTCAGGCGACTCTGGGGCCGATGAAGGAGTGCGTCAGGAAGAGGGTCGGAGTCGTAGTGATCACGTCTTCTGGCTTCAAGGAATCGGGTGCGGAAGGAAGCAGACTTGAGGAGCAGCTTGTCCGGACGAAGAAGGGCACGAGCACTCGCATCCTGGGTCCGAACACTATGGGAGTGTTCGTGCCATCTATTGGTCTCGACACACTCTTCGTCCAGACCGAGAAGAGCCCTCGCCCAAGGGAAGGTTCGATCGCGATGCTGTCTCAGAGCGGAGCTGTGTCGATATCCTTCTTGGAGAAGGCAGAAGCTTCTGGAATCGGCATTTCGGCCTGTATAGGCCTCGGCAACAAGAGTGACATCAACGAGAACGAGCTTGTAACCTACCTGGCATCGGATCCAGCCACGAAGTGCATCGTGCTCTATCTCGAATCGTTCTCATCGGGTCAGGAGTTTGTGGCGATTGCCAGGGAGGCTTCCGGGATCAAGCCGATTGTTGTGCTGAAGTCAGGTAGGACTGAGGCAGGTTCAAGAGCGGCAAGATCCCACACTGGTGCGCTTGCAGCTTCTTCTGATTCCATGGTCGACGGAGCGTTGAGGCAGGCAGGAGTCATCAGAGCGTATGATGAGGAGGAACTCGTGGATGTCGCAAAGGCGCTGGCATATGCTGGCCAGATCCCCGGTGACCGGATATGCGTCGTCGCTAGCGCGGGCGGCTTCGGTGTCATAGGCGCTGACTATGTCGAATCGCGCGAGCATGGAGCAGGCATGAGAATGGCGGTGCTCTCCAAATCAACTCAGGACTCCCTTCGTCAGGTCGTCCCTAGCTTCGCTTCCGTGAGGAACCCAGTTGATCTGACTGCAGGCGTCACAGACGAGATGTACGAGTCTGTGCTGACGGTTCTCCAGAGCGACCCAGGCATCGATGGGATAATGATGTCCCTCGAGCTCCAACCTCCGAACATAACCAAGAAGCTGATAGAAGTTGCAGAAAGGAGATCGAAGGCCAAAGGCGCACGCTTAGTGATAGGCGCGTTCGGCGGCGACTACACGGAGACGATGCTCAGAGAATTCGAGCAGAGAGGAATCCCAGCGTATCCGACGATCTGGCGAGCCATCAGAGCACTTCATGCGCTTGCCGAGAGAGGACGCCTCCTGAGACGAAACAAAACGCTCTCAGAAGAACCCCGTTGATGGTGTATCTGTGGATCCTCGTACGGGGTCTTCTGGAATTGGTTTAGGAAAGCGGTTTCAGCCGCCGATTCTGAAGACCTTCGTGCCGCACTTCGGGCAGATGCCCTTAGTGGCAGGCTTTCCATTCTTCAGCTTGACTTTCTTCGGGTCTTTCATTTCGACGGACTTCTTGCACTTGACACAGTATGCCTTCGTCAAATATCCCACCGCCCCTGTATCGTCTCGTGTTAATATATATTCTTTCCGATGATTTCCAGTGCACGGGACCATCCGCCGGTTTTCCTCCATCTGGCATCGAGAATTGAGCGTGGATTATATTCTCGCGCGATCCGTTCCGAAAATGAAATATACCTGTCGACCACGATTCCCTGGCAAGGGATGCGCTCAATGTGAACCCAGCGAATGCGGTGAGAGCAAAAGGGAAGAAACACCCTCAAGCCAGGATACTCTCCAGGATGACCTCTAACCAGGTAGGGGTTAACCTGGCGAAGGGCATGGCTGACCCATACGTCCCTTACTTGGCGATCAGCCTCAATGCCACGCCGGCCGAGCTCGGCTGGCTGCAGGCGTTCACGAACCTGTTTCCCACGGTGATGCAGGTCCCCTGGGGGAAGTTGAGCGATTTCTTCGGACGCAGAATCCCCTTCCTAATCATGGGCGGCGTGCTGTCCTTCGCCCTGTACTTCTTCATGGTGGGCGCGATGAACGCCTGGCAGCTGATTATCTTGGTCGCAATCCAGATGTTCATCGGCTCGATGATGATCCCGACCTGGTCTGCGCTTGTGGGAGACGTCACCACACCGAAGGACAGAGGATCGGTCATGGGCAAGTTCTTCGCGGTGTCATCCCTTGCCAGCCTCATCGGCACGCTCTTCGCTGGGGCAGTGATGCCGTCCAGCGGTGGCTCGGTCGAGAGATTCGCGATCCCGTTCTTCATCGCTGGCGCAAGCGGTATTGCGGGGTCGCTGATCCTTTTCGAGATAATGGAACAGAAGAAGCGGCTGTATGCGTCGCCGAAGACGTTGTTCAAGTTCAGCCTGAAGTCCTTCATTTTCATCTCCGACCTCAAGGAGAACATATACTTCAGAAACCTGGTCGTCCTGAACACGACCTTCAACTTCATCATGTCGATCATCTGGCCAATACTCTACCTGACATACGTCAAGGTGTTGAATGCCAGCGCATTCGAGATCGGGATAATGACCGTGATATCGACCGGAGGGACGCTCTTCTTCCAGACCAAGGTTGGGAAGCTCATCGATGTGATAGGTCCGATGCCACAGATACTGATATCGAGGTTCGCATTTATCTCGGTGCCCATTGTGTATGCCCTGGCCACACAGGTGTGGCACATCTACCTGCTGAACGCTCTTCTCGGCTTCGCGAACGCGATGGCGAACGTAGCATTCTTCGCATACATCTTGGACGTCGCCCCTACGGAGAAGAAGGGCGAGTACTTCGCCGTCTACAACACTACTATTGGCATCGCCACGTTCTTCGGATCGGTCATCGGGGGATATCTTGCCTACTACTTCCTGGATTTCTACTCCCACCACGCGGTCACCTATTCGCATGCAGATTGGATACTGGGTCTCGGAGCGGTGTACGTAATCTCCGCGGTCGGCCGCATAGCATGCGCCGTGTGGTTCTTCAAATTGAAGGACCCCGTCAAGTATCCAGATACTCTGACTGGGGTAATCAGAAAGGCATTCAAGCGTTGGCGTGCAGGCCGTTGGTCTCCTGATTGAGAGATCTGACAACGATCACAGCGCCCGATGTTGAACGGAAAAATCAGATTGAAAGGGGTTTGTGGACCTACCTCGTCCGCTTGCCGGCGACGTAGGCTCTCAGGGCCTTCCTCTCCGTCCTCGGGACGGCGAAGAGGCTCTTCTCCAGGCGCACGCGCCTGTATGTGTTCCAGAGTCTTGTTGCTCGCATTGCATCCACCTCCTCAAAAGTGAAAAATCGGCTAGTTCCGCTTTCGCAGATCTCGCCTATCACTCAACAGGATGATCGCGATAGCCTGCTGTCAATGGGGGAAGAATCCAATCCTTTGCAGGTTTTCGCGAACATACTTATCGATACTCTCTCAGGCGCCGGGAATATAAGACCCTTTGCCCGTTACTATCCAATCGAATTCAAAGTATATTATAAAAATGTGAATATGGATTGAAATCGAAGGTGCACTGCCGTGTTTCGGAGTCGTTGAGCACATTGCTGGATATAGTGGGTTCTAGAAGGAATAAATGTCATATAATAAATATAAATTAAATACATATTGTAAGTCGGATTTAAACCTTCATTCAGTCGAGATTCGTCCGTGCGATGGCAGTTTTCGAAACTCTGCACTGCGCGAGCGGAAGAGCGCGTATTGGCGGCTACCCCGATAGCCAAAACATTATCCCGATGACAGCGAAAGCACTGGCCAGGACGACGAACAAGAACCACAGCGCTCTCTTGTCTATCATGTTCTCGATTGGTGTGTATGATTCTCTGATTTAACTCTTTTCTGCCGGCGGACAAATCCGGTGAAAAGCACGATATACTTGTTATTGGGATTCCCTTCGACATGTCCCTCGAGGAATTGACCTCGCTCACGAGCAAGGACCGCATTCTTCTCTATCTGACGGATTTCCAAAACATGGAAGATAGGTACGAACTTCCTGCCGATCTTACACAGCAGTCCATTGCATATGGCACAGGAGTCCAGAGGAAGCATCTGTCCCAGTATCTGAACGATCTCATCGAGGAGTCGCTCATTGCCGAGAGGAAGGCACACGTGCAGGGAATGAAGCAGAGGATGAACGGCTACTATCTGACGCCAGCTGGTTTCGCCAGGGCGTCTTCTCTTCGGCGCAGAATCGGGGACGTCATCGTTCCCGTGAGGATGACTGGGAAGCTCACGGATATGATGGTCAAGGAAATTGACGACGCCACTTCTGTTCACATAACATTCTGCGACATAGTCCGAGAGGCGATCCGTGGGAATGGTCTCGAGATGGAATCACTGGAGACCCTGGAGTCCCGCAAGCGAGAGGCTTTGGAGGAGAAGGAGCAGGACACGGACATATTCAGAAGGGCGCTCAAAACCGCATGGCGAGATGGTCGCGTCACCGCTACTGAGAGGTTCCTTGTCGAGGAGCTGAGGAAGCATCTCAACGTCACGGAGGAACAGCAGCGCGCTTTGGAGTCCGAGATCGTCAGGAAACTCGCCCAGGATCACATGGAGTTCCGGCGCATCTACAGGACCGTTCTCGAGGTCGCCCTCGCGGATCGAGTCATCGCTGGCCCGGAAGAATCGATCCTTGAGCAGCTGAGAAGTGTGATGCGGATCTCCAGGAAGGAGCACGAGGATATGGTCAAGGATGCAGAGGCCTCAATATGCGGGCCACCCGGCTGCGAAAAAGACCTACTCAAAGATGCAATGAAACTGTTGAGGGATCAGGGCGACTGATTCTGGATGAACTAGCCAACCAACCTGTATACCTTATCGTGTGGTCTGACTCTCTCTCTGACCTTGATCCCGACTGACTGACCCGCAGATGCGTTCGGGACAGGTTTCCTATCGATCTCCATGGATTCGATCCTCTGATCGAAGTTCGTTGTAGCACCCCTGAATCTGACTGAGTCTCCGACAGTCAGCGTCCCAGATGTGATTTCTACTGCCGCCACGCTCGGCTTCGCGAAGAATATGCTAACCTTCCCAACCTCAACCTCCTCGGCCATGCTTACCCTCAGCTTCGAATCACACTACGGATATTTATCAGCTATTGGAGCGTTCTTGGGTCCCATCTTCGTCTCCCCTCGCAGGGCCAGCGTCTCAGTGGGATTATACCCAGCACATTCGGCCCGACAACCGAATCGCGACAAGTTATAATAGGCAGGAGTATTTCACTCACTCAGCATCAGTCAGTTCGGCCAAGGGATGGATGATGCAGAACTCGTCAGCCAGGATCAAGAACAGGCCAGATGCGAAGGCCTGCGCACCTCCCACGAGATTTACAGGGGAGATACTCAGCGTTCTATCCGACATTATGTCAGTCGGTCACGTCGACGCCGTGCTGAACAAGACCGCATCGACGATTGCAGAGCTTTTCTCGATGCGCGCACTCGTGATAGGGGTTTGGGATGAAAGCGAGAACATCTTCCGTGTAAGGGCAACCTATGGCTACAGTGGGGACAGAGACAAGAAAATCAGGAAGTTCACATACACGCACGAGCGCCTGGAGATGGACCTCAACGAGAACTGGAAGATTGCTGATGGCGTCTACTTCATCAGGCCCAAGCCAGAGGATTTCATCAAGGGTGAGGAACCATTCTACAATGTCATGGACAACATCACGAAGCCACGGACCGACCCTTCGATCTGGCACGAACTCGACTACATCAGATTCGTCATCAGGAACCGAGAAGGGAAGTACATAGGCTTCATCGAGGTGAATGAATCTGAAGACAACAATACGCCTGACAGCTCCACGATCGAAGCGATGCAGTTGTTCTCCCAGTTGGCAGGCGTTGCCATAGAGAACGCCACGATGTTCCAGAATCAGGTGGAAGAGGCGAAGCGATCCCGATTCCTTGGGGACATAATCGCACACGACATCAACAACTACAACCAGGCGGTCACGGGCTATCTGCAGATGGCTCTCGAAAGCAAGGGCGTCCCCGAGAAGACCGCAACCTATCTAGAACGAGCATCGTCATCTGCATGGAGCATCAGCGAGCTCATCCAGAGGGCTGACAAGCTCATCAAGATCGAGGAGGAGGGCGCTCACAACCTGGGGCCAGTCGAGCTGGGCGAGGTCCTGAAGGAGAGCGTCGCCGAGGTCATGCGGAGTCGCACCGAGAAGGAGATCAAGTTCGATCTCAAGCTCGGGAGCCACAGGTATTTTGTGACTGGCAATGAGCTGGCGAATGAGATATTCACAAACATCCTTGAGAATGCGGTCATGTACGACCCGCACGAGAAAGTATCGGTGGAGGTCAGTATCGGTGAGTTCAGGATCGAGCCGAGGAAGTATTGGTGCGTTTCCGTAGCCGACCATGGTATCGGCATCCCAGATTCGAAGAAAAACGTAGTGTTCGGCAGGATCCAGACGGGTGATGAGCGTCTGTCCGCAAGCGGCTTGGGTTTATCCATAGTGAGGGCCATCGTCGAAGGGTACCACGGCATGGTCTGGGTTGAGGATCGGGTCTCGGGCGACCCGTCTAAGGGAAGCGTCTTCAGGGTGGCCCTTCCGATGGCTTTGTCGAAGTGATTAGTCGTCGTTTCCGTCCCCGACCCGTCCGAGAAGGTTTATTCATTGTTCTACGATAGGGGAGTCCGTTGGGAATGATGAGACTTCAGGGCAGAGTGGCTTTGATCACGGGAGGCACGGAGGGAATGGGGTTCGCCACGGCAGAGCTGTTCCTTGAAGAGGGCGCTAAAGTGGTGATCACCGGTCGCTCCGAGGAGAAAGGCAGAAGAGCGCTCCGAAGACTGAACAAGCTGGGAGCAGTGGAGTTCGTCAGAGGTGATGTCTCTCGCTCGGCGGATGCCAGGCGAATGGTCGATAGGACCGTGAGGCGGTTCGGAAGGCTGGATATTCTGTTCAACAATGCAGGCGTCTATCTTAAGAGATTTGCGGAAGACACGACCGAGGAGGAGTGGGATAGAGTCCTCGACATAAACCTCAAGGGGACTTTCCTTGTCACGAAGTTCGCCATACCCCACATGAAGAAGCAGCTCCGTGGGTCGATAATCAATAACTCGTCAGATGCAGGGATCATCGGCAACCGTGCCTGTCCAGCATACTGCGCTTCAAAGGGGGCCATAACGGTGATGACGAAGGCGATGGCGCTCGACTATGCCAAATTCAACATCCGGGTCAATTGCGTGAACCCGGGCATCATCGACACGCCAATGCTAAGGCGCGACGCGCGCACATCTAGAGACGTCGAGGCGTATTTGAGAAGTGCAGATGAAGTACAACCGATGGGTAGGGTCGGCAGGCCAGAGGAAGTGGCGAATGCAGTGCTGTTCCTCGCCTCTGATGAGGCCTCATTCATCACTGGGACCGCGCTTTCGGTCGACGGCGGCACTACTGCTCAGTGATTGGTCAGAGAAGTCAGAGAACGTAGTAAATCAGATAGATGGCTTCCCCTGAGAGAAACGTGACAAACCAAAGCAGATAGAGCGGATTCGACAAACGCTTGTGCCACTTCATCGGCTTGCGGGTCCTCCATTGGATGATGCCGGTGCCTAGAATGGTGAGTTCCATGGCTATGACGATGACGGCCACGATGCCGTGCACTGCGAAATAGACGACTAGTCCTGGTGTGATGTCCAGTATGTTTCCTTCGACACTGGTCCCAGCCAGGCGGAACAACATGTAGAATATCGATAGGCTGAGGTCCCAGACAATCCCGACCGTCCCCGTCAGCTTGTGATATGGGAGGTTCCTTCTACCGCTCAGGTACGCGTGTGTGAAAAGGAACGCGACAGGAATAAGGGCGACCGCGATGAATGTGCTGATCCAAGGTGCGTCTGGCATGAAGCTGCGAAAGGGGTTCTGACTAATCCATCTTCTGCTTCATTCGTCAAAAACGTTATATCGATTGTATGATGTGTGACATGTCCGAGAGTTGTCTTATGGAAGACGGCAAACGGAACCATCTGAAAATCCTGAGGAATGCCATATCGATGGAGATTGAAGGAAAGGAGTTCTTCGAGGAAGCTGCGGGAAAGGTCAAGCACCAACGTGCGAAAGACACCTTCATCAGTCTCGTGAAGCAAGAGCAAAGGCACATCGACATACTGAGCGCTGAGCTGTCAAGGCTCAGCGACGGCAAGGGCTGGGCTTCACTAGCCGAGATGAAGGATAACGCATCGGCCTATACCCCAAAATCCGTCTTCAAAGACAAGGATATCAGAAGGATTCGGCTAAGCGCCGATGCGGGCGAGCTCGAGGTCCTGAAGGTCGGAATCGAGGTTGAGAAGAAGTCCATAGAATACTACAGGGATGCAGCGAACCAGACCACAGATCAGAACGCGAGGGGGATCTTCACCTGGCTCGTGGGCGAGGAAGCCGGTCACTTGACGATCCTAGGTGCGGAGTACGAGAACAGAACGAGATCGGGGTTCTACTATGACGATATGGAATTCAGCCTCGAGGTAATGTGACATCGTCAGAGTGTCCCGTTCCTTATGGATTCCACCGTCAAAAGCAGATCTGAAAACACTGCGTACGCGGTCTGCGTGATCCCCGGGTCTCTCTCGAAGATGGTAAGGTCACCCATCAGATCTGTCTTCAGTGTCAGGGCGCTCGAGGTCCCGTCAACTGACCAGAAAGGATGTTCGGAGCCTATCCTGAGTGGCTCCACCTTCAACTTGACCTTGCCGTCCTCCCGCCCAGCAGACGCAATCAGCTTGATCTTCTTTCCCTGAGCGCTCGCGACCTCGACGTCCGCAATGGTGATTTCCCCCACTCCCTTTCTATCGACTGCCCTCGGGGTCGTATCCGCCCCCATCAGGACGTTTGCAAGAGCAGTGATCTTAGCAGCTGCATCCCATCCGTCGATGTCGAGCGAGGGGTCAGCCTCAGCTATGCCCTTCCTCTGGGCCTCCGCTACCGCCTCCTTCATGCTTCTGCCTCCTGACATCTGATCGAGAACGAAGTTGGAAGTGCTGTTCAGGATGCCCTCTAGACCGAGTATCTCGCATCCAGGTAGCGTTTTCTCCACCAGATTGAAGATCGGAGTCCCGTCCATGACGGTTCCCTCGAACCTCAGATGAACGCCCCTTGATCTCGCCATGTCCCTCAGCTCATGGTAAGCGAATGCGATCGGCCCCTTGTTCGCCGTGATCACATCCATCCCGCAGTCGATAGCTGCCTTGATGTGCTCTATCGCTGGCTTCCCGTTTTCGATGTTCAGCGTCGTCAGCTCGATCATGAGGTCTGCGTCGCACTTCTGGATGATGCCGATGGGCATTTCCTTTGTCGTCTCGGGACCAAAGTCCGTGAGTGTCCCGCCATCTTTCAGACGCTCAAGCACATTCCCTAGATCAATGGCGTTCTTCGAGATCAGGGAGCCCCTTGATCTCGTGGCTATGGCTAGCACCTCGACGTCGAGCCCCTTCTTCTTGAGCAGCCAGTCGCGCTTCGAAAGAAGCAGTCTGGCGAACTCCTGTCCAACATTTCCGAAGCCGATGATGGCCACTCGAAGTATCATGTCCAATCGCTTCCGTTATCGCAAGGTCTATGCCACATATTTCCGGAGACTGCATTCGCCGAGGATGGAGCTCTGATCAGATCTTTGTGAACTCATCTTTCCCTGCGCCGCATTCGGGGCAGGTCCAGTCATCAGGAAGGTCCTCAAAGGACGTTCCTGGTTCAATCGACTGGGTCGGATCTCCTTTTTCCGGGTCGTATACGTATCCACAGACATTGCACTGGTACTTGTCCATGTTCCTCTCCTCCTC
>Ga0315285_10006150_pt1 | contig 12358 bp, 10 predicted proteins | sample YL17G09_36_MG_FD_203698 | JGI IMG/M metagenome (GOLD analysis project Ga0315285, IMG submission 203698) | Sediment microbial communities from Yellowstone Lake, YNP, Wyoming, USA - YL17G09_36 | ecosystem: Environmental > Aquatic > Freshwater > Lake > Sediment | place: USA: Wyoming | collected... | reverse complement strand
AAGGGTAGAAACAGCCTTTTGATGGGGGTTTGCAGTTGATTCAACCGCATCTTTATACAACAACGGGGTAAACATAAGGAGGGATGGGTTGAATGGCATGTAAGATGATAACCTTTGCGTCATACCTTCTTGCCATATCCGTGGCATATAGGAATGCATAAGAAGAGTTTTTACTGAGGTCTGTTGCATAAAGAATCTTCTTAAATTTTGGAATCATGTCTCTCCTCCTTGTCCTCCCCCTACTTCCTTTAAAATACACCGGTTAAGGATTGGGATTCATTCCAAACATATACACGCCACCACCCCTTGATGGCTACTCATCTCGGAGAACCATCTGTCCCACCTAACAGCAGCAGCAAACATCGCCGCAGCAAAGATGATAGCAAGATGGATCATACCAGCAACAATCATACATCGTGGAGATTCTATCTTTTGTCTTTTTTGTTTTTGCTTTTTTATCATTTTTGTTCATCATTAACACCTCCATTCAATTTAAATTTAATAACGAAACATAAATATTCAAGGTTAAAATGTTGATATAATCAATAAAATAATAGATCAAGAGACCCTCTTTGTACTCGAGATCTGGAATTTTCAACCAAGAAAGAGAAACTTAATCCCTTATATCTTGTAAAAACCACTCCGTCGGCAGCTCCTTTCCCATCCCCTTTTCTTTCGCCAGTTGGTAGACCTTGCCAGCACAGGCAGCGAACTGGAGCCCTTGAGTACCCGCGTTGATAAAAAAGGTAATCTGCTTGGAGTTCGTTCTCCCAGGTACTTTGCCAGCCTTCAAGTCCATAAAATATTTGAAGAAGTCTCCTTTGTAGTTGTCCACAGTCGGGTTAGGAATGCGTTTTCGCTCTTCCGGCTGGCCGGCGATATAACCAACATTACCGTGAAGCCGAATCATTCCCTCATCCATAGTTTCCACAGTATTGCGCCCTAATTTCACAGAAAGGTCACAACGCTTGACGACTTTGGGACCGATCTCGCACGCTCGGACGCAAGTGATATGCGCGCCTTCTTTTAACCATTCCGGTCCATCGAAAACGACGCGAGTGGAATCCGTGCATGTCGATACGATATCGGAGTTTCGAACAACCTCTTCCGGGGAATTGACGGCGCCAACTTCCAAACCGAGTTTCGCGCTCATCTCCTTAGCATAGGCTTCGCGGTTTGCCTTGGTCGGACTGTAGACTTTAACCTTTTTCAGTTTGCGCACTTCATGGAAGGCTTCCAAATAGGTTCGCGCCATGCCCCCGGAACCGAACATGCCCACAACAGAAGCGTCTTCACGAGCGAGGTACTTGACGCCCAAACCACCGCAGCCCCCAACGCGCATATGCTGCAAAATGCCGTCGTTAATGATCGCTAACGGCTCGCCATTTCGCACGCTGAACACCATTACCAAGCCGCAAAAAGTACCCGGTTGCTTACAATACTTCTCCTCGGTTTCGCTATTGGGCCAATAAACAATGTCCGACTTCATACGAATGGCGAAAACGCCAATCTTGCGGCTCGCCCCTTCCATTGTCCCCCAACGGTAATAACCATCGGGTCGTTCGCAGGGAACCCATACGTCAAGACGCGGCCGATAAACTGCATCGCCTTTGAGCAAGTCGTCATAACCGACTTCCAACGCCTCGAGACAATCTTTCATATTGAAGAGTTTTTCCACTTCTTGGTTGTTGATAAGCAGCATAAGCACCTCCTGTGATTGATTTACAACAATAAGATTGATATTCTTAATAAGAACTCGTTTTGTGTGGATTGAATATATGAAAAAGGGCATTGTATGTCAAGCAAAAGGACTACTTCAATTTCAGAATGGCATTTGTCAATTGTGTAGCATGATAGGATGATCACCTATCAGCGGGGGCGTTTCACGCCGTTCGCGGGATGGCCTTGTGATACATAATTTATTTAAAAATCTTTTGCGCATTCTCATGGGCAATCAACCTTGCAGCGTTAGGATTTAGAGCACCCAATATGCGCCTCATTTGTTCAATCTCTTTTTTGTACTTTGAAACTTCAAACCCCTCGCGCCCAAACTTTGCATCTGTTCCAATCATGAACTTCTCCGGCATTTCTTCAAAAAGCTGCGCCCAATCTTCGTATAATTCTCCTTTTGGATTGGTAACAGGTTCAAGATTTCTCCATTCATGATGTTTCATTATTATTTTAATGTTCATCATAACATTTGGATATTTGATAAGTATTTTACGGGCATTTGTAGGATGGGTCATTGCTGTATGCGAGAGTATCAATTTTAAGTTGGGATATCTATGAAACAATAATTCTATGCCGCCAAAGACCTGTGACTCATAGGATTTTCCATTAGGGTCGACTGGTTCTGCATGTATGTCCAGCCACGCCCCCTTATTGGCAACCATCTCAACAATCCTGAGGAATGGTTGAAAATCAGGTGGATATTCAATCACTGGCTGGCTGCCGTGTTTATTAAAATGATAAATTCCAATTTCCCCGACACCGGCATACGCTCCGCTGTCTAAATCATTTGAAAGGTGTTTAAGAATATGCTTCAAACCCTCCTCTGAATATCTCTCATGATAAGCCCTGTGCAGCCAGTATGTAATATAATTACTCCCGCAAAAAAGCCTTATCCTATTTTTATCTAAATTCAGAAGCCTCTTTTTCTGCTCTGCGCCTTCCTCATGGTTGTCTTCGCGTCCTTCATTAGGCGTTGGCATAAAGATGGCAAATTCAACATCAGCAGCTTTTATGACTTCCACGATTTCTCGAATATCAATATCTCTATCTCCTATGATACCCCTGTCTTGCTTATGGTCACGCGGCAGTGGAGGGTCAAGATGAACATGCGTATCTATCATTGGACTTTTATATTTTTCGCTGATAACCCGTGATGACCGTCGTGGATTAGATCTTGTGTGTTCTACTTCAAAGGCAGGTGGGGGGAATTTAATTACACTGGAGGCAATACTCTCTGAGAAAACGGGTGGGGACGAAAACCAAAACAAAAAAACTAAAAGGTATACAAGAGCACTCATATATTCCACCTTCCTATCAAAAGAAATGTGGACTCTGAACCTCAGGATCGGGGTTATTCATCGTGAAATATACACTGTTTTCAAAAGTCACTGCTTCCCGCAATCTTCCTGTCGGGAGAAAAATCAGTTATTCTCGAACAAAAGAAAACCTTGGGAAAAACCTCTCTTTCCAGAAAATAGAACTCTGCTTCCTTGAGTCTGGAAAGGATTCTCAAAGATTTCGTCCCCCTATTTCTTATCGAATAGCTCTCGTGTCTTCCGGGCGATGCGTTCTCCAAAGATTCTTGCTCTTTCCCTTTGGGCTTCATCGCCGTCATTGATCGCGACAGCCCCGTAATGAATAAAGGGTTGACCCCAGGATGTCCCCCCCGAGTAGACCAGCATCCCCAAGACGAGGAGATGTGCGATCAATTCCATTTCAGCAAAATCAGCCCCTCCTCCAATATACCCTTCCGTGACAAACACGCTTCCAACTTTGCCGGCAAGCTTCAGCTTTATCGTGCCAATCCACTTCTTCATTTGCCATGAAAAGGCTCCGCGATGGGTGGGACAACCTAAGATGATCGCTCTTGAGCTTTCCACAAAACTGTCGTCAATTTCGTCAATGCTCATACTTTTCACCTCGACCTCACCGCCCAGTCTCGCGCCTTCGGCAATCCTTTCCGCTATTCTTTTCGTATTTCCCGTTTCGCTATGATATATCAGTGAAATCTTCATTGAAGTGTTCTCCTTTCACGGGATGATAAACTTTAACTCCTTAATTATCGATTTCGAGGAAAGAGTTTTCTTCGTCCAAGTTCTGCAGATTTGAATGGCTCATTTAACACTTTGCGCAGGAACGATAACATTCTATCCTACCCCCGTCAAGCTCTAAGAAAGGCTTCTTTAGGATTAATGAAGCTCCCCGCCGCAAGCGGCGGGGTATCAAGCGGAATTCCGCCGAAGCAAACCCGCCTTCGCTCTATGAGCTTCGGCGCGGTTCGCCTCGCCATTCATCCCTGTGGCAAACCGCAGGGTATTCTGGCGGAGGCGAATAAAAAAGGTGTCGGGCCTAAACTTTCATTTTATTATTGTATCTAACAAGGGAGTTATCTGAGGGTTAATGACTCATCCACATGTTTGATGAGGGGAGTTAAAATATAAAACGGTATTCTTCCTTAGGGAGGGGCTTGCCCTAGGATTTTTCCCATGGTTTTAAACTCCAGCAATCTTTTTCTGGGGTCCGAACTTGACGAAGGCCAGGAAAAACATACCCAGCAGGTAAGAGGCAGCCATGATAGCAAAGGCTGGTATAACGCCGAATTTGTCAATAACCACTCCTGTGACCAGAGTCCAGGCAGGCCCTGAGACAAAGGCAACAGCATAATGAATACTCAACAGAGTATCCAGAGAAGCTTTATCGGTTGCTTCGATAAAAAGTGTCTCTACGAGTGGTCCCCTTGCCCATATAAAGACTCCCGATAGTATAAGATGGGTTACCAGAAACCAGTTTGCACTGGGATAAAAAATAACCGTGAAATTGAAGACAGCTGCCGCCAGTAGCGTGAGTTGACAGATAAATTTGTGGGATATTTTGTCCGCCAGCCACCCAACAGCAACAGGCCCTACAATACCTCCTATCATCATCGCCGAGAAGAAGAAACCCGCCCTGGAAGCATCCATATTGTAAGTATCTACCAGGTAAGTTGTTAGGTAGGTGCTTAGCACATTCGTCCCTCTTCCCGCTGCCCCTGCCATCATAGCCAGAGTCAGAAATAAAATGTTCCTGTTTTTCATAGCCAACCAATAATCCGCTAAACCAGCCTTGGCGCGGCTTCTTTTACCCCCCCCACTACTCTCTCCGGCACCCACGGGTACGATCAGATCTCGAAAAGCAAAGTAACCTAAACCCATAAGAATACTGGCTATAGATATGACCCATACAATCTGGCGCCAGGCAATCCCCATTAAAAGAAGTGAACTTGCCAGGACAGGAGCTACCCAGCCACCTACATTTCCTGCAGATTGGTGAAGCCCCAGTACTCTCGCCCTTTGTTGAGGAAAGTGGCTCGCTAAAATAGCCGCGCCTATGGGATGCTGGGCGCTAATCCCAACGGACCTTATTCCAACCCAGCCCAGTAGACCATTAAAGCCGCGGGATAACCCAATGCCTATACCCCCCAGGCCAACAATGATATTACCCACTCCCAATAGCACACCCCTGCCCATAAACCTTGCTAAAAAGCCATAAATGACCTGTAAAACGCTGGCGACAAGTTGATTTGCAGTAGTGAGGAAACCCAGCTCAAAATACCCTATCCCAAATTCTTCCCTGATCAGTGGGTAAAAAACATTCAATACAATCGACTGGAGATGATTCATAGCATGGGAGAGGAATATCAGGGTAAGGATGGCTCCCTTTTTAGCCTGCTTTTCTTCTGGTTTGTCTACTATGCTTTCCAGGTCGCACCTCCCAGGGCAAATTTCGCGTATTGTAACATGAAGGAAAAAGAATGCTATACTATACAAGCTGAAATTCTTCTAAGTAGTTCTGTATATCCTTTGTTCATTTTTGATTATTGAATGGGTATCGCACAGGGGATTATCGTAGCGTCAATGATTCATCCACACAATCCAACTTAGCATCGTAAAAATATGGGAAGCGTACTTCATTTATTTGGAATACATTTTATACGAAGTCCCAGACCGAACACAAGGGCGTTATATGCCTTCCGGGTTTTCTGATAGTTTCCATTCCGATCAAGCGCAAAGCTTCTACCGACACTTGAAGCGATTTGGCCGAGGCCGATTATCTCCATATCACTGGCCAATTTTTTTAGCAAGGTAGGGGCATTTCTGACTTTCGTACTGCGCCCATCTAAAATTACATGAACATATGCCTTTTTAACCAACTTTTCCTTTGCGAGCCTTAATAGGGCCAGCGGATAGTCTATACTGCCATGAGAACTTGTTTGCGACAACAGGCTGATTAGATGAAGAGAGCTGTTTTTTGTTTTTACGGACTCAATGGCATCGAGAAAGACAGGATTCTGGAAAAACGAACCATCTTCAATCGCATTGCTGATACGAACATCATCCTGGGGTACTTCCCGCCCGGCACCGATACACATGTGACCCGCTTCCGAATTGCCGGGTTTCCAGTCCAGCAACCCCACTGCTCTTCCTGCTGCGTTTAATGACGTGAAGGGGTGTTGGCGCAGCAGTCGATCCCACACAGGTGTATCGGCCATAAAAATTGGATTTGTCTCATCTTCCTTGCCTATCCCCCAGCCATCAAGAATGATTAAAAGTACTTTTGTTTTTTTGGGGATCGATGCATCATTTGTCAACAGACTCTGACCGGTCATGAGCGCTGGTTTTGGCAACCCCATGATCTGCAAAACCGTCGGGGCAATATCAATCAATTTCCCATCTTCTCTCAAAATAGGATCGGTTTGTTTTTTGATTCCGGGCCCAATAATTGCAAAAGGTACCGGGTTATGGGTATGGCTGACATTAGGATTTCCGTCCGGCTTGATTGCTTGTTCGAGGACACCGTGATCGGCGGTTATAATTGTTACGTATCCAGCGGCTAAGGCATGTTCCAGAATATTTCCAAGTTGCCAATCCACCGCTTCTGCACATTTGATTTTAGGTTCAGGATTTTCAAGGTGACCAATGATGTCGCCATTTGCAAGATTAGCCGTAATAAAATCATATTTACCGGTGCAGATTCCTTTAATCGTCTCTTGGGCAACTTCGGCAGCGCTTAATTCAGGCAGATGTTCGAAAGGGACTCCTTTGGGTGAAGGCACACTCACGTCATCTTCGCCCGAGTAAGGTCGATTATTGCCGCCATTCATAAAGAAAGTGACGTGTGCAAATTTTTCCGATTCAGCAATCCGAAGCTGCCTGAGCCCGCTCCGACTAATTGTTTCACCTAAGTTGTCCTTGATTTGCGACAGGGGCGGAAATGCCACTTTCACAGGCATGTTCAAAAACATTTCGTGGTAGAGGGTCATGGAGATAAATAAATGAAGCTCCCCGCCGCAAGCGGCGGGGTATCAAGCGGAATTCCGCCGAAGCAAACCCGCCTTCGCTCTATGAGCTTCGGCGCGGTTCGCCTCGCCATTCATCCCTGTGGCAAGCCGCAGGGTATTCTGGCGAAGGCGAATAAATTCTTAAATTCATACATAGGAAATTCTTTAAATAGAGGGTCCACAAAGGCCCGGGTTAATTGAATCTCCCGCTCGCCACGACGACAACAGAAGATTACGGCATCTCCGTCTCGTATTAGGCCCACGGGGTCATCATTATTATCCGTTAGGACAATAGGTTCCAAAAAGTAATCTGTTTGACCAGACCGGTATAATTTTTTGATCTCATTAATTATTTCAGGTCCACCGCAGGCACTTTTCAATTTTTTACCTTCCGATGCTCTTCCGGCTATCTGCAAGCAAAGCCATTAAAACCTCCGGCAGATCCGTTAAGATGCCATTGACGTCGAGTTTAATCAGCTCTGCCAATTCATCCCGTCCGGCAGGGCCTGCAGTGATCCAAACAGGTTTCCCGAGCTGGTGTGCCTGGTCAATGAGCGGTGGATACAAACGGATCCATTTAAGCCAGAGCCGGATGAAATCAGCACCGGCTTCAATAAATTTTTTAATGTCGCGAACACCTGGGATAAACCCAAGGATGCGGAAGTTTGGATTCAATGAACGGAAGAGCTTAACATCTTCCACAGATCTGGCCCCCACAACAACATTCTCCACGGCATGATAGCGCTCCACCAATCGGACCACTTTTTCACAGTCAAGATCACTGCTCGATTTGATATCCAACAGCAGCTTTCCACCAAGAGAAGTAACAAGCGCTAACGTCTCCTCCAGTGTCGGAATTCGTGTCCCTGCAAATTCAGGACTCACAAAGCTTCCCGCATCAAGCTTCTTTATCTCAGATAGGGTGAAAGTGTCCACTCCACCTTGCCCATCCGTCGTGCGGTCAACCGTGTCGTCATGAATTATCACCGGGATGCCGTCTTTCGTCATACGAAGGTCCACCTCTATTAAGTCAACGCCCAGCGAGAGCGCGTGTCGAAAAGCGAGCAGCGTATTCTCAGGATATCCCGGCGCCAAACCGCGGTGAGCCACCACGACAATCGTCCCCCGTGGTTTGTCAATAGCCGCTGTACCGGCGGCTAAACTCATACAGAGCATAAAAGCAACGCAAGAGATCATCAAAATGTTACTCAACTGTGTCATGCTCCCATCCTCCCAAAGGCAATTTAACCTAAATGCTTAATGATGCCATGTTGTGTCCAAGGTGCTAAATCCAGGGCTTCGGCTGGCAGTATTAAACAGGATGTTATCGACAGTTTTATGACCCAACAAGAAACCGGAATCCAGCGTCTTATCTTACATGGCACAAACATTGAGTCAATGATGATTTGGGACCGTATTATCCTAACTGAGTTTCTTTGTAAAATAGTTGTCTTCAGGCCTGACGGTCCTGTTTTTGGCACAGCCACATGACCAAACCTTGAAGTGTGTAACGCCATTGCGGGGTGAGTGCAGAAAAGACACTCACCCCAAATCAAATGTTGTGCCCGATATTAACCTGCAAGAATTGAGAAATTACCGGCAACCTAAGGGACAATACTCATATAAAAATTTACGTAATCAACCCTTGTCTTGAATACATATTCTGGATCGATCGACCACAGTTTAACCTTCTCAAAAGGTGGAACGTTAAACTCTTTCACCTGCTGGGTTTCAATATCGCTTCGCGCGGCATAGTCTCCGATTACATTCCATGGTCCTATACCTTCGCCCATCATGTAACGAATAAGTAACTTGGCGGCATTGGGATGTGGTGCTTTATCTACTATGACAAATACAGTGGGATAAGCCACACCAAAGACCGGTTCCATATCAAAGAGGGCCGCGGCTTCGTTCGCCCCCTGTTTTACATCTCGCAGTTTGCTGAAAGTGGTGAAACCTATGGGTGGGTTTTTCTGTTTAACCTGTGAGACGCCTTTAAAGATTTGAGTGGTTGAAGACATGGTGACCGGCTCATTTTTCAAGAACTGCATCATCCATTCTTCACTTGCATCCATCATGCCGGGGGATAGCGTGATCGGCTTGCCGAATTCCTTTTTGTAAGCAGCGGCCATCTCGTCGGGGTGCTGGAGAATCGTTTGAAAAACCGACCCCATGACACCTGACATGGGCTCAGGGGTTAAAACCCTGGTTTTCCATTCCTTGCGGGTAAGATCCCATAAGTTGTCAAGGGGGGGACCACTGGGGTTGAGTGCGGTATTATAAACGAGAACACGACTGCTCCAACGCTGGACCAGGAATGGCTTTTTCTCGTTTTCGGCCAAAAACGGCGCCGCAGAATCCGGAACAAAGTTCCAGACCATCTTCTTGGGGACAAACTTTGCAGTCATTTCCGGTGCCGAATTGTTGAAAAGCACATCCACCTGGTGCACGCCGGCTTTGTATTCGTGTTCAAATTTCCGAATTTGGTCAGTTGATTCCAAGTCGTACCCTACGATTTCTACGCCGAATTTTTCTTTGAACTCTTTCTGGATATCAAAAATTCGTGAGGAAACCGAGTAAATCACCACCTTACCTTCTTTGCGGGCGGCTGCTTCTATGGCCGCCCAATCCTGTTTCGATGGTGCGTAGGGCCCCAGTTGGGCCTGTTTTGCCCATTCGGTTTGAGCTACAGCGGGGCTTAAAGCGCCGCAAAGGGCTAAAAGCACTACAGGAACGGCCAGGAGCATTATTAATTTTCCTTTCATTTGCCTTACCTCCTTTTTTCTGTGGTTAGTGGAAATGTTATGATTTGTTTTCGACCTTCGTTATTTGTCATTGCCGTTTTTTCGCTTTTGTGCTTCCTTATTCTGAAGTCAACAGCACGCCACTGATTTGGTCATAAAGATTAATGTCAGAAGGGTTAATTTTGATCCAAATCGGTTGATCCATTTTCAAATCAAGCTGTCGGGTCTCACGAATTATAATGGTTCTAGTACGGCGTCTGGCCTGAATGAACAATTCCGGGCCGGACGGTAAAACTGAATACACTTGAAATTCTAAGGCACCCGGTTCAGGCTCCAGGAAGATACGGACGTCCTCTGGACGCACAGCAGCGACGACACCGTCTCTGGGTGGGATTTCTGGTGCTGAAAGTTTAAAATCATCAATTTCAAGCCAGTCGCTGCCGTTTTGTTGAACCGCACGGGCCGGCAATAAATTAATGCGGGGCATCCCGACAAACTCGGCCACAAAAAGATTGGCGGGTTTATAATAGATTTCCCGCGGCGGGGCAATTTGTTGAATGCGGCCGTCTTTCATCACGACCACACAGCTGGCCAAGGTCATTGCTTCGGTCTGATCATGGGTTACGTATATGGTGGTCACACCGGTGTCGTGGTGAAGTCGTTTTAATTCGGAACGCATATCCAGCCGCAGGCGAGCGTCAAGATTTGAAAGGGGCTCATCCATTAAAAAAACCGGAGGCTTGGTTGCGAGCAAACGTGCTACAGCCACACGTTGTTGTTGCCCGCCGGACAGCTCAGAAGGGTAGCGCTCGCCAAGGCCTTCCATTCCCAGGTCTTGAAGCACCTGGTCCACCCGCTGCTGGACTTCTCTGCGGGGGATTTTTTGCAGCCTCAAACCGAAACCAATGTTTTCATATACTGCCAAGTGCGGCCATAAGGCATAACCCTGAAACACCATCCCCACCTGGCGTTTTCCCGGTGCTACCGTGATGCCGCGTTGGGAGGAGAAAACCACCTGTTCCCCAATTATAATTTCTCCCTGATTTGGCCTTTCCAGTCCAGCGATACAGCGCAGCAAGGTCGTCTTTCCACATCCGGAAGGCCCCAGCAATACAATGAACTCACCCGCCTTAATTGTAAGATTAACCTGATCTAAAGCGGTAACTTCGCCATATGTCTTTTTTAGATCGCTTATCTCTATTGACAGTCCCATATTTGTCTGTATTTACCTTTCTAAATCCATTTGCTTCTCATGCAGACGGGTCAGTCGGCTCTTACCCAGCCACCATACCAGCAGCTCGCCGAGAATGGTGATGAAGGTAACCAGCAGTACCAGTGTATTCCCAAGCTGTATCTGGTCCTCTTCGGCATAACGAAATCCCAGTGTCATCAAGACCCGGGTTGTGGGAGTGATCAGAAGAATAATCAGCGACAGCTCCCGCATGATACCGACGAAGCTGACCATCAGCCCGGCCACCACACCGGAGGTGGCCAACGGTGCGACAATTCGACGCATACGCTGAAACCATGAAGCGCCTTCGAGTTCTGCCGCTTCTTCCAATTCCTGGCCTATCTGGGTGACGGCGCTTGCTCCGGTTCGTACGCTGTAAGGAAGTCTTTTAATAACTGCAATAAGCACCAGTAACGAAAACGTGCCATACAGTGCCGGGATCGGACCGTGCTGTGCGGCAAACATGCTGAGGTACATGGCGCCTAAAGCGATGCCGGGGAAAAGGAAAGGAACAAACGATACCTGGTCCAGTAAGGTCGAAACCCAGCTTCGCCTATCACGGATGATGATGTAAGCGATGAGCAGACCCAGAAACGCACAAAAAACCGAACTGAAAGCAGCCAGCTTGATACTGTTCCAAGTTGCGCCCAGGATAATAGGATTATGCAGGACCCCTGGTTCGCCGAAGGCGATATCCGAATTAGATTGACCAATCCAGTAATGTAATGTCAGGTTGCTCAGGTTGTAGCGGCCGTCTATCAGCATTATCGATTGGTATGTCAGCAGACCTATCGGAAATATTGCGGTAACCAGTGCGAAAGCCCAAACCATTAAACAGAGCGGCCAGCGCCAGCTCCCAAGAAGGGTCGGTTGCCCTTTAAATCCCTTCCCGCTTACCGTTTCAAAACGTCTCAAGTTTTTACCCAAAAAACGGGAACTTAGATAAACTACCAACGCGGTTATTACAATCAGTATCAAGGCCAGGATATAGGCGATGGGTTCCAACCCCAGGGAGAAACTTGAAAACAGCATGGTTGCCAATGTGTGGTACCGAATGGGGCCTCCCAGCAAATATGGAAGGGCGAAGGTTCCAATGGTTTTACCGAAGGTAAGAACAAAGGCGGACAAAAATCCAGGAGCAACAATTGGAAACGTTATCTTTCGTAAGATAACCCAGCGTGATGCTCCCAGCAGTTCAGCACTTTCCTCCAATTGTGAATCAATGGTGGCTAAAGCACCCGATACCAGCAGTAAAACAAAAGGACAGTAGTGAATTGCCATCGTTATAATGATGGGAACCGGGCCGTACGAAAGCCATAAAGGCGGAGCTATTCC
>Ga0315285_10006148_pt1 | contig 12360 bp, 6 predicted proteins | sample YL17G09_36_MG_FD_203698 | JGI IMG/M metagenome (GOLD analysis project Ga0315285, IMG submission 203698) | Sediment microbial communities from Yellowstone Lake, YNP, Wyoming, USA - YL17G09_36 | ecosystem: Environmental > Aquatic > Freshwater > Lake > Sediment | place: USA: Wyoming | collected... | reverse complement strand
GCCTTCCACCGAGCAGCGAAAAGTGCGAAGTCAACCATATCAACGCCATCCGGGCAAAATTCGTCGCCCGGCCTTATCTGCCAGGTGAGCTTGGGATAATCCACGTGCTCGCAGAGCGTCCATCCGCCTTCGGCAGACCAGCCGGCAGCAGCAAAGGTCGCCCAGGTCTGCATTTCTGCCGTTGTCTTTCCTATTCCACAAGCACTTACCCGCTGGCCTGAAGTTTCTATGTCCCAGAAACAGCCGGTACATTCTCCGCTGGATGTTCCCGCCAAGCCTCCAGAATTCTCGCCGCCAACCTTGCCCGCTGAGTAGCAATTTTTCAACGGACCGCTGCGGTTCACGCCGACCAGTCCCCCAATGCAAGTTTCTTGTTGAGGCCCGGAGACATTTGCGACTGAATAGGAGCCTGTCACAAGCCCATTATTTGTGCCGACCAAGCCGCCGACTTGCGTACTGCCGCTCACGTTTCCGCCTACATAGCAGGCTTCAATCGCCCCGCCGTTGAAGCCGACCAATCCTCCTACGCAGGCATATCCGGTTACCGTGACATCACTTAGGCCGAGGTTTCTGATTTCGCCTGTCCCGCCTGTGCAGCCAAACAAGCCAACACAAATACAAGGCCGGTTTATATCCAGCCCTGTTATCACGTGCCCTTTGCCGTCGAAAACACCCTCGAAGGGGGCAGTGTAGCGTCCAATAGGTGTGAAGCCATAGCCGTGGTTCCAGTTTGCCGTAACGGAAGCATCTATGTCACTTGCCAGCTCGTAGCAAGCGGTCAAGTCCCTTTCTATTTGCTGTAGCTCGTAGACGTTTGTAATTATGTACGGGTCATTCTGCGTTCCGCCGCCGCTGCCGGTAAAGCCGCGTATGGTAAAGGTCTGTACGTCTGCCGAACTACCTTCGCCTGCCGAGTTTTTCGCCTGAGCGCTAAAATAATAAGTGCCCGCAGTCAAACCGGTCTGCTGTTCAAAAAACAATTGTCCGGTCGTCTTGCAGTCAGCAGGGTCACTCCACCCGGTACAACACCAAAAGCCCCATGTCCGATAGGTAAACCTATATTGACAAGGCTCACCGCCATCATCAAGCACCAAACCCCGCAACGTAGCAATTTTACGCCCGACATCGGTCGGGGCAAGAGTCATTACTTTTGGCGGCGTCACCGGTCCGGGCGGATCACAAGATAGCACTAAATCCACCGGCGACTCGGCGATAACCGGCACTGCCGCGCCCGGACTCTGACTCAATACATATCCCGGCGGGAGGACGTCACTGTGCTGCTGCGTAATCACGCCGACAACCAAGCCGGCGGAGATAATCGCCGAGGCCGCATCCGCCTGGGCCATGCCCACAACATCGGGGACGGTGACCATCGGCAACTCGACAGCGGTAATGATAAGTTCGAAGCTATTCAATCTGCCGGTGTCGAAGTAAAAGGCATCGTAAATCTGCAGCCGCCAGAGGCCGAAGCAATCCTGGCCATCAAAAGTCGCCAGGCGAAATGGCTCTCTCGGCCTGAATCGGCCAGTAAAGGGTGCTTCACCTTCCTTGATAGAAAGGGACGCTTCATCATCAAATATGGTGTCCGTGTAATTCGGGTCGACGCGGAACTCTTTTTTGAAGTCGTACATATTCAAACAGATTCTGTCGCCGGCAGGGCTTTGAAGAAAAAGCTGTAAATCGAAGACGTTCGTGTGTCTCAGATTGATGCGGACATCCAGGTCGCTGATAGTCAGATGGTCAGGGATTTCTATAACTGCGTCGTCCGTCCAGCCGCGTGTGCTGTCGGGGTCGGCGGGGATCAGCAGGTTGAAACTGCCCGCGTAGGTATGGACCGAGCCGGCAACGGCAGAAAAACCAGAGCAACTGATAATGGCGAAACTCAGGGCAATCCGTTTAGCTGCGGTGCAAGAGTCCATTCCGTGCCAGCGCGAAAGACGACGTATCCAAATGGTTGCTATCCCGTAAGTCCGCGGTGAAACCGCGATTAGCCCCCGCACCTGCCCCGCGGCCAGCGCAGCGAGCTGTGGCGGGGACTGCCTCGGCCACAGGTGCCGAGGCTAAAGCCCTGCGTTTCACGCGGTGTCTCAATCAATGCCACTTATACCTTATCTGGGGTCGGCGGGCAACGCATTATTTGCTCTTGTGGACATTTGCCGCGCCGTAACTACCGTCGGTCTTCGGCTGGGGTATATGGATCTCGGTCTTGAGGATGCTATGATATACATCGGTATTGCTTTCGCCGGGGTCCAGCACACCTAATTCACCGCAGGGACCGTGGTTCAGCAGACTATCAATCAGTCCGCAGGCGGCAGGCAGCCCGTACCTCCAGGGAGCGAGGCTGACGGCGTCAAGCATCGGGCTTGGGCTGTTCTTCTCAGCCGCAGCCAAGGCAGCCAGGAGGACGGCATAATCGCCGGTTAAGCCTGAGCCGCCCTGACAAGACGCAGGCGCATCTATATTAATTTGCCGCTCGCCCGCCAGAGCCCCGCCTGCGCGGGGCCAAGCCTGCCCCTGCGAAAGCAGGGGTATGGCGGGTAAACCTGACGGATAAAGATCAACTGCAACTGCGGTGACCGTATGCGAGGTCATGGCAACGCGTTCGTCCGGGTCTACCGCCACGTAGAGCAGCTGCCATTGTCCCGGCACGGCCAGACCCTCCGGGAGGCTGCCTATATAACATCCTGCCTCGTGTGAGTATGTCAGGTCTATAATGGTATTAGGCCTGGTGACGCCGGCCGGCGGAAAAACGACCGCGTACACGGTGCAGTCCTGAGCGAGGCGACAGTTGCGAACGCCGGCCCTCACACAGACCGATTTGCCCACGACAGCCAACCCTTCCAGACGGATTGCGCCCTGATCCATAACACAATAGGCCTGGCCGGAAATCTGTAAGCAGGGCATCCGCTCGAGCTGCGGACACTGCCCCGGTATAGTGGAGTCCGCAGACATTTCGCCCGTAGTGCTGGTGCCGGCGGCAAAGAATTGGGGATTCTGATCATCGTAGAGGTCCAAGATGAATTGTCTGGCCCTGCTCCAGGCCTGCTCCTCTACAAGCCCTTCTGAAGAAATCTGATTCCAGAAGTGCCGGCTGAAGGACAGCAGGCCGCCGTCCTCAATTATATGAGACTGCCAGCCTCCAAGGATGCTGCCTTGCGATGAGGTGACAATTGTAACGCCCGGGCCGGTGGCAGCTAAGTCATATATGAAGCTGCCGGAGAGCGGAAATTCAAGAACCGCGGTTGCCCGCAGCAACGGGCATACAGCAGCGCCCGCTTCTATCTGCCGCTGCTCGATGCTCGCCTGCAGCGCGCTGAGCCAAGAAGCCAGCTCGCCCGCCGAAACGGCGTCATCCTTATTAATGTAGAATGTGTTTGGCCCGCCGGAGCCTGAGACGACGTAGATCAGAAGTGGGCTGTACCAGGCGTCTGCCTGCTCAGTAATGCAGAGCTTTTCCGCCGCCCAGCTCTCGATTGCAGCTTTGAGATGCTCAGCCGTAGCCAAGGCGTCCACGTCAGGCTGTCCATCGAGATCGCAATCTGCAGATAGGTCAGGATGCAGAAGATAGATTCTGTCGGCAGGCAGCCCCAGCGACGACCGCAGCACTGTATAGGCGTCTTTTGCCAAACTATTAATGCTGTTTTGCAGATCTTCACATTGACCCGTCAGTTGATTCCAAGCCCGCCCGCCGTAGCCGGCGACGATAATCGCAGAACGTGCGGGCGGAAGAATCGGGATAATCGCCTCGCAATAGGCGTCGCCGTAAAAGACGCAGGCGTGATAAAGTCCGGCACTTTTTACCGCCGAGTGCGCAGAGGACGCAGAGATTTTTAATTTTGATTTTTCCTCCGCGGTCTCGGCGTTCTCTGCGGTGGGTTCTACAAGCCGAGTCGAGGGGCAGGACGCCACCCTTAAATCAAACGGCAGATCTGTTAAATCCTGCTGGAAATGAAACTCATAACGGTATGAGCCTTCTACATTCAGGCCGACGTTGCCGTCAAATACCACCTGCCCGTGCGGATCGACAATGCTCATCCGCACCGTCTGGCCGGTGTCGCCCGCCGGGAAGGGATGGACCGACCCGGTGAGCCAGAACCTCGTACCATTGCTCAACCTTTCCTGCTCCAATTGAAGGCTCACAGCGCACCGGCTGGGCTCACACGCTGAAGCTGCGCCGGCCTTCGCCAAGCTCAGTCGAGCCCCGGCGATGATAAACCCCGCTGCCAAGATCGTCAGCAAGACAGCAGGCCGCTTTAGACTTTGTCCCTTTTTGCTCATGATTGGCTTCTCCATTATTTATTTGACGACAGCAGATTAAAAAAAGGAACCTTAAGGCTAGCGCTCTATCACTGATGATTTTGTAGAGCGTCGTTTCCCGCTCGCTGTGGAACCCGGCTTGTTGGGTTTCCGGATTCCTCAGCCCAGGAATAACGCCTATACATCGAGAACTGATAGAGCACTATATGCCCCCTTGATTCAGGAGGTTTACCTTAAGGCTCCCGGGACTAGACCATGAAAAAGCTTTTTCGGGTCTATCGTCCTGGATTTACACATCAAGAAGCGACCTTCGGCCCAGTCCGTGCGTTACTTGCAGTCCCACTAATCGCCCGGCAATACTGCCGGGTTAGCATCAGGGCCCACCAGCAATACTTCCAAAGACGCCTATACCAGCATAGGCGACATTGGTACTAGCTCCGTAGGGAGAAATAACCATCTGCACGTCCAGACCTACAAAGTCCTGGATGCCCACGGCTGCCCCGATGCCGCCGTCCCTTACCAGGTATTGCTCAAGCGTGGGCTTGAGACACTGGTATTGAATCCCCAGGCTCGGATTGCCGCCAACAGTTTGCAATTGCGTGCCGAGCACATTCGCAGTTTGGCCGACGCCAAAGAGACCGTTCATACCTACCGCGTATGCGCCCTGGACGAGCACGCCGTTTTGAGTCTGCAGCGCTGTCACAAAGCTATAGGGATTGTTGGACCGCTGGTTCTGGGCTACCACGCCTACATTCATGTTTTGGGCTGCACCCGTCGGGCCTCCCGCCAGCAGAACAGCGTTTTCTGCCCCAAGCAGATAGCCCTGAGCTTGGCCTACGGCCCCGAACGACGCACAGACAGGCAGAAAGATCACTATAAGAAAAACACCCAATCCTTTACGCATGTTTTTAGTCCTTTCTTGACGAGTTTCGCATTTACTCTGTAAGAGGGAGCCCTAAAGGCGTTACTGCTCTTCTGGAGCGACCGTTCCGCTTCAGGGCTCCCTCCTCACTAAACGACCACGAGCAAAGCTCCTCGTCCCTTCAGCCAATCGAGGTGTCCCTACATATCAATCTGCGTCTGACTTGTCATAACACCCAGACCAGCGATAACAGTCCCAGTTGTGGAGGGGCCGCCACTGACACTTGAAAACTGACCGGCGGCCACCGCGTTCACCTCGCTCATCATGCCAGCACTATTGCCCGCCGCTTGCTGCTGGACGACACCGAGGCTGTGGATGGCGGTAGCAGCGCCGGTGCCATCGTTTTTCATGACGGTTTGAGTTAAGCCTACGTCAAGCCCTTGGCTTTCCAGCTTGGGGCTGCAGCCATCACCTATAAGCTGCATTTGACCGCCTCCGACGAGCGCGCCTTGCATGATGCCCCACGAGCCGCCGCAACTAGCTCCGATGCAGCCATCTTGAATGAACGTGACCACTTCCTGCTGGTTGGCCCAGCTACAGATCTTCTGGTCCTGTTGAGTCTGGTAGATCGTGGCCAGATTCATGTTAGAAGCCGAGCCACCTGCGCCACTGAGAGTCACCAGGTTAGCCGATACAATACCAAAATCCTGCATCTGGAGCTTGAAGTCTAGAGGACAGTCCGGAAGCACCGCCAGCGCAGGACTGGACAACAGCACCATCGCTACTAAAGAGAAGAGAATTGACTTTAACATTTTAGGAACTCCTTTTCGTTACTTTATGCCTTACACATCTCCTTTTCGATTGCCAACCACACATTGGCAATCACTACAAACAGAGAGCTTTTTGTTTCCCGTTTGCCTCCTTTCCCCCCCCAACCACAAGTTCCTCACACTCGTTTCTGGAGACCTTCGATCTCCAACGAAGAAAATTAGTGTATTGTTAGGTTCTGCACCTGGCGTCCTTGCTGAAACCCGGCCATCTCAAAAAGCTCTCGACTGACCTTGACTCCCGGGGACGCATCTTGTGCCGTAGGATCAGCGAGGTGCTCGGCGTTTTGCGTTGTTACGATGGGAGCCTGTGCCGGCCTTGTCATCGCGGCGGAGACTCCCTGGACAGGCTGCCCGGTCTGCTGGACGGCCTGAGGCCTTACGCGGATTTTATCGTAGAGGCATTTGGGAATGCCCCTTCTGAAGGTGGCCTCCGGCCAATACCTGTAGCCTTCGCCGCTAACGAGAGCCTTTCCTTTGCCTTCGGTGATTCCGGTGGAGTAACCGCCAAACATAGAGACCGAGTAATTAACCTGACTATAGCCGACAGCGCCACCCGGGAAAGAAGTATTGGAGCCCACCGTGACGCCCTTCATGCCTCCTGAGACAAGCAGGATGTCAACGTCCCACGGCAAAGCCTCCGCTACCGCAGCGTCATAAGCATGGTCCCAGTTGCGCTCTACCACACCCTCTATACCCACCTTGCCCACATAAACGTAACCCGCTTCCTTAAGCAGGCCCCTATCCACGTTGGAGTCAACAAAGACCAGCAGAGGCTTTTGTTTGGGTCTGCGAACGCGCAACAGCGAATTTGCTATCTCAAAACCCCTGCCGTGATGGAAGTTATCAGGACCGCCAAACAGAGCGCAGACGCCGTTGACCATTGCCGCCAAAACGTTAAGCGGCCCATCGTGAGGCAACGATTCAACGACCTGCTTAAGCTCTCTCATATCATCGGGGTCACCAGGATCGTATGCTCGCTCATAGGCCTGGCTATCTCCGTTGGGGCCGGTGGGAAAGTAAGCCTTCAAAGTCCCCCAGCCGCCGTGGTTCCAATAGGGTAAGTAAGGCGGATAGGAAGTCAGCGGCGGTGTCCGGTTCTTAATGTTGGAAATCGAAGTGGTGCTGATGAGCGCAACAGCGCCGGAATCTGAATCAGAAGTCGCGTCTCCGCTAACAGCAAGAGCGCCGGACTCGGCATTTGCATTACCACCTTCGGCGGTCGCGTCGCCTCCCTCGGCCAAAGAATAGCCCGGACCAATCACGGACTGGTACTGAATTTGATCGTTGGTTTGGCTGGCGTTGATTAGAGTTCCTGAACCATAATCCACCGCGTAAGCGGCGGTGGCAATAAGAAACGCCGGCAACACGCTAACCGACAACATAATTAACTTTAACTTTCTCATGATCAGCCTCCCTGACAGAAACTACGTTTTCTATTCCCACAGAAACTCACAAACACCCCGCTAATACTCCAAAGCAGGTACAATCCCGTTCTTCATGGCCAGCCTCCTTTCCGGATAATTGCGGTCACGTACCGGCTTATTTCTGCTCCACCTCCGGTGTGTGCAAACAAAAAGCCCGACAGAACATTCATCCACTCTGTCGGGCTCACTTTTCGTAAAGTAGAGTCCACCGAAAATCGACAATCCGATGACGCATTGAATTGCGCCAACAGCTAAGCTTTAGTCTGCTCTCATCCTTTCCTTGATTGCTGTAATGTCAACCTGCTTGATCTGGCCCTGATGCACTTGTATTTCGCAGACGAGGCACCCGAAACCAACCTGCTCAGCGCGGTGTCTGAGCTTCTCCAAAATGGCGCCGGATCTGTCCTGGTTCGGTAGAAGTGCCTTCTCACAGTTTTCCGCCATCCCTGCCTTAATGTACATCCTTGCTTCCCCTTCGCTACTGTTGCGTTCGAGGCCACAACTCGGCTGTATCTACTCCCTGCTACAACCTTGCAATCGGCATCTAACTCGTTCCTTCTCAGGGCGTCAAGCTAAACTTTAGCCATTTTAGCCCAAAAACCCGACTGCCCTAAATTACCCCAACACTCTACTCAATGTGATATTGCTTTACCAGATTATCTATCCCTGTCAACAAAAAATTATAGGACTTTGCGAGTTTTTTGCTCACGAATTCCCAAGAGATTCGTAACCTCCGTCACAGACAACTCTTACAAACAGCCAGCAGAGAGCAAAATTTTTCTAAAAAACATGCTGGCAAATCCAGGTAGTCGTCGGGGTTGCTATAAATACGCCCTGACTTCTCAAGTTTTTTCGCTTCCGCCAAATTGCCGCACTTATCAAAAGCAGCCATCTTCGCTTGAATGGCCGTTCATCTGGGTAACTGCGTATGGCTGAAGAGTCGGTATGGGGCTAAAGATGTCGGCGATTGAACCGTGGCCTGTGTGTAATACGAAGGATGCGAACCTTATCGCTGACACAACGGGCGGTTCTTATGAGGCGATGTCACGGAGTCTGTCCCGACCTGTCAGCTTATCGGAAGCGCATCAGGTAACAACATTCTACCAAAGGGATACGTTATATAGGGAATACTGGGCGGAAAACTGAGTGCCTATACTGGCAGCGGCAGCTTTATCGGACGTCTGCCTGGCGACAGGCTATCTCATCCGGAGAATATACTTGCAATTGGGGGCGGCACAATGACATTGGTGTGACAAGCTGTCCGCGCACAATCTGGACCACCGGCGTCTTGAGGCCGACGCCGAGACGCCTTCTCTTTTTAGCAAACAGGCCGGGGCGCGCGCAACAAAAACTGCACGCCGCTCAGCGAGGTCCCGGCATAAACTTCATTTGACTTCCAGGATGGAGTTCAACTCGCCAAAGGGATTCAATTCAGTTAGCTCGTTGTATGGATCCTGCTGCCATTGCCCGTCCACTACCAATCGGTAACGGTACTTGCCCTGGGGCAGTTTTATTTTTGCTTGCCAGACGCCGCTATCGCCGACTCTTTCCAGGGGGTTCTTTTCGGGCTGCCAATTGTTGAAGTCGCTGGCGATGTGCACGCTCTTGGCGCGTGGGTACAGAGTGACAAATGCCACTGCGTCACCAATCTGGTTAACACCATAGTAGTCGGAAAGCTTGGCGTCTATATCTGTCGGCTTTAGCTGCTGCTCGGCTTGCTCATTAGGCTGTCTGCTTTGCACGGCCTGCGGCTGCGGCTCTGTCGCCTCCAGCAGGTCGGTCGCGCTGGTGCTGATGGACTCAAGCTGCTCGGTTAAAGAGTTGACCATCTGGCGCCGCTGCTGCTTGGCCTCAGCGCCAATAATTTCACGGGCCAGACCCGCAAAATCTTTCTGGCCCTTGCTGGCAGCATCATACTCACTAATAGGCTGGCCAAAACTTGACGCCTCCTTGATCTTGGTATTAAAGTTAATGATAGTTCTGAGCATTTTATCGCCGAAGTGGGAGCGCAATTCCGCCAGAATTTCTCTAGCCATCTTTGTCCTTATGTCATACATGCTGGCCAGCACTTTTACATCCACCTGCTGGCTGCACCGTTTGCACAGTATGCTCAAGGTCTCCAGCTGTTTACTAAGCCCGTGCAGCGCAAAGTAGCCCGTCTCTACCGGCACAAGGACGTCGCTGGCGGCCCGCAGCGCGTTGAAAGTCAATAAACTCACTGCGGGGGGGCAATCGACTATGGCATAGTCATAATCATCTTTAACCTCGTCCAGGACGTCTTTTAAGCAGCCTTCGCGCTCGGCAATACCCGCCATTTGCTGCTCAAAAGCGGATAGGTCTATGCTGGCCGGCGCCAGCTCCAGCCCGCTGCTGATCTGCCACAGTATCTCAGCCAGCCTCATCGGCTCGTTTCGGCTCTTGCTTATAAGCACATCGTATATGCTCTGCTCGATCTGCTCCTCGGGCACGGCAAGGCCCACCGCGCAATGCGACTGCGGGTCCATATCCACCAGCAGGACTCGCTTGCCCGCTTGCGCCAAAGCGCTGGCCAGGTTTATGGATACCGTTGTCTTGCCACAGCCGCCTTTCTGATTGACAACTGCTATAGTTCGCATAGCTTCTCTCCAGAGCCGGGTGCTTGTTCTGCAAATCTTCTCGGAAGGAAAATAGAACTCCCTAAAAATGACAGTCCGAAAAAAACCTTTTCACTGCAACTCTCAACACTGAAAAGGCAAATAAACGCCCATAATAGTATTCGGCAAAGGATTCAAAGAAACTTTATCTTTTTATGGGACGGGCCTATAAAAACCCCAGCGACCCTCAAGCCAGCCGGGATTGAGTGTACGCGGCCTATCGCAAATCGCAAATTGCAAATCGACACGCGATAAACGATTTGCGGTTAGCCGGAAACGCATCCCTGCCGCATCCCTGCTTGCCAAACGCACGTCTTTCTTTCAACAAAATTTACGCCTGGGAGTTTAGAAAACTCGGGCAAACTGATATATTGGGCAACTGTAACCAGCAGCTTAGGCAGTTATTGTACTAAGCTGCCGGCAGAAATGTCAACAATAGGAGAAAAAACTATGACAGACAAAATAATGGAGCGTCGCAGTTTCCTAAAGTACGCTGGCGCAATCACCGCCGGTGCGAGCCTGATGGGTAGACCTGTTTTTGCCCAGGACAGTCAAAGCGACACCAAGCTGCGCAAGGCGCTTCAATTAGGCATGCTGCCCAGAGAACTGTCCGACGCGGACAAATTCAAGCTCGCAAAAAAGTGCGGCTTCCAGGGCATCGAGGCCTCCCCCATGGCGGACTTGACGGTCGCGGAAGAGATGGGCAAGATGGCACGTGATGCCGGGGTGCCGATTCATTCGATCGTGTACGGCGGCTGGGACGCGCCTTTGTCGGACCCGAGGCCTGAGGTTCAGCAGAAGGGTCTTGCCGGGATGCGAATGGCTCTGACAAGTGCAAAGGCGTTTGGATGTGACGCGGTGCTGCTGGTACCCGCAATCGTTACAGAAACCGTCGGCTACGGCGACGCCTACAAACGCTCACAAGACAATATCCGCAGCCTGCTGCCGCTGGCTGAAGAAATGCGCGTGATAATCGCGGTAGAAAACGTCTGGAACAAGTTTTTGCTCAGCCCGCTTGAGTTTGCCCGGTACGTAGACGAGTTCGAGAGCCCGTGGCTGAAGGCATACTTCGACGTCGGCAACGTAATTATCTTTGGCTTTGCTCAAGATTGGATTCGCACGCTGGGCAAACGGATAGTCAAAATCCATCTGAAGGACTTCAAGCGCAGCGGCTACAAGTGGACCAACCTGCTCGAGGGCGATGTGAATTGGCCGGAAGTGCGAAAGGCACTGGACGAGATTGGCTACCGCGGATTTTTGACCCCAGAACTATCCGGCGGCGATGAGGCGTACCTGGCCGACTTATCCAAGCGCATCGACCGCATCCTCGCGGTGACGTAGCACCGCGAAGACTGGCACGGCACAACCTGCCCGGCGGGTTCCGGGCCGCATGATAAGCATAGTTCGTCTATTTGGCGACAAAGTCATGCTATTTTAACATCAAGCCAACGCCCCGCTGTCTGTCTGCGTGGCAATAAAAAGTTGACCTTCTTGAAAAAATGTCTTGACTTCGCTTCATGGCAAAGTTACCATTCCCTTAGAAGCAGCGGGCATTACGGCACGAAGTACAAAAAACGCAGGCCTTGAGTATAATTACAACAGACGATTCCAGGTGCGGACTCGACCATCGCGCAAGGCTGTTTGCCAGTTTAGAAAAGCCAATTTTAATAATAAAGAACACCCATGGGCCGAGAAAAAACCTTTATCTACCGGACGTGTGGCGCATTTACCCTCATCGAGCTTTTGGTGGTGATTGCCAGCATTGCGCTTTTGATGGCGATATTACTCCCCAGTCTGCAGCGGGTAAGGAGACAGGCAAAAGCCGTCGGCTGCCAGTCGAACCTCAAACAATGGGGCACTCACTGGGCAATGCGTACAGGCGAGAACGATGGGTATTTTCCAGGCTGCGGACCGGAGAAGAACTACTGGTGGCACCAGGTTCAGGAAGAGCGTTTTCCTTGGAGTGCTGGCCTGGGGTGGGGCCTGGGCTGGTACGGCTCTCCCTATGACGAGCCGGATTGGTACCAGAGCAGTGAAGGTATATGGTGTTGTCCGATGGCCACAAAACTTGCACATCCAGGTGGCGAGCCGTATGGGCCCGGCGGAACCTTCTTGGCCTGGGGCAGATGGTGGCCCAAAGATCAATACCCGTGGGATATGTACGGCAGCTATGGCACCAACAGCTACACTCACTGGCCCTACTGGGGAGAGGGTAGGGAGGAGGTGGTGGAAGGTATTACAGAGGATTATAGACAACACTTCATTCCTTACTACTGGAGCACTCCTCATGTCAAAGGTGCAAGTAATGTACCCATGCAACTGGATAGCTCCATGTCGTATACAGGGTGGCCCCG
>Ga0315285_10006147_pt1 | contig 12361 bp, 13 predicted proteins | sample YL17G09_36_MG_FD_203698 | JGI IMG/M metagenome (GOLD analysis project Ga0315285, IMG submission 203698) | Sediment microbial communities from Yellowstone Lake, YNP, Wyoming, USA - YL17G09_36 | ecosystem: Environmental > Aquatic > Freshwater > Lake > Sediment | place: USA: Wyoming | collected... | reverse complement strand
TCTTTCTAACAACGGTGTTCTTCCTTCCCCTTCAACATTTTCCTCACCGCCCATTTCCGTGACTTCCGGCTTTGCGTGTTGAAGCCAAACATCAATAAAATTTTTCATGTAGCCTGAAATATAGTGATAAGCAAAGGTGGTAAACCTTACACCTTTCGATGGATCGTATTTTTCCAAAGCTGCCATTAAACCCAAATTTCCTTCTTGAATCAAATCCCCAAACCGGGCACCCGAACTTTTGAATTGGTGGGCTATCTTTCCCACCATTCTCAGATTCGATTCAATCAGCTTCTTTGCTGCTTGCTTATTACGGTTCTTTTTATAAGAAACAGTTAGCTTATGCTCTTCATCCGGCGTCAATGAGGGAATTGAACTTATTTGTTTCATGTAAAACTGTTCGGGTTCTTCCACCGCAAAATATCGTGTTCCCATAAATGGTTTAGTCTGCCCTTTGACCGGAACTTTCCGGGCAACTAAACCAGGTGGAATTGCTTTCATAATTACATACAAAAGTTTTGTCATATCAAACTCCTTTTTTATACTTCCAACCATACTCAAACAAAAAGTTTTTGACTCTGCTTTCAGCTAACTTCTTTGGCAATTTTAATTTCTTCCTCACATATTCTAACAACCACTTTTCAAATTTGCTTTCTTGTTGTGGCGTCCAAGAAGATTTCATAAACCATTGGTCACCCCGACAACTTTGGCGTATGCTGCAAAATTCTCTTCCCACAGCCTGAAACATCTTTGCCAACACTTCGTCCACTTGTGCATCTGTCAAATAGAAGGTCATTTTCTTATCTCCACCCTAAGTACATCCCTTGAAAACTTCCGCCATTAAACCACTTGCATCCCCTCATAACTTGATCCATGGTGGGCCCTGGTGCGTTTGCTGTTATGTAAGCAAGTTTTGTAGTAGTCACTGGAACCATAGCCCCAGTCCAAGTTTCCAAAGTAGTAGTTCCAAAATTGTAACGATACATGGAAGCACCACCGGGTTTGAAGTAAACCCAACCACCATATGCTGTTACCCCTCTTTGAGCAATGGGTGGTACATAAGTTGTTATTGCCCCGGTTGCCCAGTTCCACTCACAAATTTGGCTTCCAAGTCCCGATTTATAAACTTTTCCGGTAGAATCGTCTGCTGTCAGCCAACAGTAACTCCCTGTTGCAGGCATCCCCGTTGTCTCTTGAAGCATAGCTCCTTTCCAACCACTGTATATTCTTATCCTCCCAGATGCTTGCCACATGATAACTATTTTTCCATCGGCAAAAGTACACAATCCAAAAGGAACAGCAGCGTAAGGTGTCCAAGTATCAGTAAGCGTTCCACTTCGGTTATATTGTTCAAGTGCATTAGCGGAAGCAAATCTACCGCCTTGGATAACCCTATCTGATGCAACATCGAATGCAAGATTTACAGCCCATCCTGAACTTGGCATAAGACATAGCGGACTGGCTGACGAACCATCCTTCTTGACCCAGTAAAGATACTCCGTCCACCCCGCATCTGCGGCATGCATAAACAAATAGTTTGTGTTACCTCCATCTTCACAAAAGCCACCCGTTCCACCATACCACTGCCAACCAAAGGGCTTATTGTTCCAAACCCTTTGCTGCTGTGTGTTCCATAATGCTTTTGCTAAAGGCTGAGTAGCACCACCTCCATCGTAGGTAGGCAGCCATATGATTCCGTCAAGAGTAGCATATGGCCTATAAACATCAAGTGCTGCAAAGTAATTAGTGGAAGTGGCGGTCAAAGCCACATTGTAAGTTGCTGGCGTGACGTAAATGTGAACAGGGTTCTGAGTTACTCCATGAAGGGTTCCATCCCCATAATCCCAATCCCAGGCTCCAGGAACGGGATCAGACAAATCGGTAAAATTAACAGTTAATGGAGTAACACCAGTTAAAGGTGCACCCAAAAAATCTACAGCCATATTATCTCCATCCTAAATACATCCCTTGAAAACTTCCTCCGTTGAACCATTTACATCCCCGCATTATCTGATCCATTGTCGGGCCTGTGGTCACTTGTCCAAGACAAACTCCAATATAGCAAAAACCCATTGCTACAGGAGCAGTATGAGCTAATGACCAATTTATTCCATTGGAAGAAGTCCAAATTTCTGCTGAGCCTCCAGAATTTCCACCAACTGCTACAAATAAACTAAGGGAAGGGACCCAAATCATATCATTGAAACGCCAAGTTCCATCCCCAATAGGCCCAGGCGTTCCCAATGTCCATATAGCCCCAGTTGGCGAATATTGGAAATGTTTATTTTGACCAGCTATGGCAAAAACTCCAGCCCCAGAAGCAATAGCATTTACATCCCCTGGGCCAGCACTTGTTCTCAAGGCCCATGACGCCAAATCCGTGGTAGAAAAAATGTAACCAGATGATCCACTTATTACATAGGTAGGGGCTTTATATGCAGTATGGGTTAGCCCACTCGCTGGGTAGGGAGGAGCTGAAGGATCAGGATATACATCAGTCCAAGGTCCCCCTGGAGTGCAGTAGTGAACTGCTTGCATATGGTCACCTGTTACAAATTTCCCATTAACATATTTAACGCCATAAAGTGAACCAAACCAATCAGTCGGCGGGGAACTTTCTACCCAACTTATACCATCATAAATAGCTGCCACGTTTGTTGAATACCCATCTCGGTCCCCAACTAAAATAAAATAACCTGCTCCAAATGCAGCATCATGCCAAGTAAGTGACATAGTATATGCAAGTCCAGTATTTAAGGGAACACCCCAAGTTGTCCCATCAGTAGATGTATAATATACATCATTTCCTGCATAACCACCAGCAGCAACAAACAGGTTGTTTCCCCAAGCTACTCCATAACGCTCGCTCAAAAGTGGATCAATTGAATCCGTCCAGAGAACTCCATTGGTAGATGTTGTTACTAACCCTTGCAATCCAACAGCAACAATCAAATCTGCCATCTTATCTCCATCACTTCTTTAGCGTTTCCGTATGTGGATCAGCCAAATCTATTCGTTCTTTCTTGACTATGTAATCTGTTAAAAGTTTTACTGCTTCCCCTGCCACCAGCATATCCTCTATCCGTGATCTGCTTTCCAAATTATGCATCCCACCCATTACGGGAACATCTACTTCTACACAAGCAAACCCCATATCCTTGAACATCCAAGCTTCTGATTCAAGACCCTTCCTGATCAAATACTTTCCTTTCAGTGGAGACAAAGCCCTTCTGATATGGTATTCTTTTATCCCAAAAGTGTTTTCAATAGTAAACTGAGTTTTTTCCCATCGCTTATTTCTCAGTGTGCAATCAACTACTATGATAAAAGTGTCTTTAGGATTATTTCGTTTCACAATGTAACGGGCACCATCTTGATACATTTCCTCATCTTCTGTTAATTCCCAAGTCACGCCTTCTATGCTTGTTAAATATTCTGCATGTTGCGCAACTGCTATAATACCCGCCATATTATCACAAGCACCCTGCAAAACACCTCCTTTGGCTATTCCAAAAGGATGTGTAAAAACAGTATCATAGTGAGACGAAATCACCACTTTCACATTTCACCTCCAATATGCAATTTGGAAAATACTCAAAAACAACTGCCCGAACAACTTCATCCTTAAAAGGTTTGCAAGAAACGATTTCCAACCAGGCCTTCCCGTACTTCGGCCAGGTATGAATTGCTATATGCGATTCTGAAATAACGGTAAACAAAGTCAAACCAAAATCCGTTCCTTTGGGAACTTGGTTGGTTAATGGATCAATGTAATTCACGGTTGGAACCCTTACCGCTAATGTCGGAATGAGCACGGTCATTTCCAATTTCCTTACAAATTCATTTATCAATTCCCTCAACAACTTTTCATCGTTTAAGAATTCAGGTTTGGTATGGACCCAACAGGCCATTAACTGAACCATTGGGCCTTCGTGCTTATCGTTGTGCATTTCGCCATCCTCCTTGAATTCTCAGGCAAGGGCGTCAGGGCAATTATAATTAGCGGCATTTAACACCCTTCTATTCACCGTCGTAGCCCTGCCCGGCTATTGACTGCTCCGGATTAACCTGATTTTGATTCCTCGATGACCTGTCCGGTTTCTTTCAGTCCCAAATCGTAGGCTTTCAAAGTTGCTTTGATAATTGGTTCAGTCAATCGCTTAAATTCTTTATCAAAAGCTTCCATAGCTTTCTTTATGATGTCTTGAACTTTCGGGTTTGAAACCTTAACCCCTTCCACTTGTAGCAACAACTTAAATTCTTCAATTGCCGCTTTCAATGCCCCATCATACCTTTCGTTGGAAAGTCGGATTAACTCCTGTTCTTCATCGGAAATCAAGGCGTCAACTTGTTCAAATACTTCATTTATCAGCATAGTTCAATCCTCCAAAGAATGTCCATATGCTTGAATGTCTTCGTGTCGGGTTATTTTCCTCTCAAGTGCTTTCCTTCGGTTCATTCGCTTACGTTGATCTGTTCCCATAACGGGTTTCCGGCCAGCATGCGTCACCCTACCTTCCCGACCTGTAAAATGCGGGGTTGGGGATGATTTCGGTTTTGTACTCTGCGGCTTTGATTTCGGGTCCGGATTCTCCAAACCCGTTTTTGATTGCCACTTAATTGGTGCTGCCTTCACCACATAATGGTTCGGGTCTTTCCAAGCACAGTCAAGCCAGTCCAAAGTTGTACCGTCAAAAATCCGGCATCCTTGGGGCCTGTTTTCGTAACCCTTACATAGTACCCTTCCTCCGCTTTTTTCCAGCCGAGGACATGGGGAATTCAGCTTAATATACCATGTTTCGGGCTGTTCCGCTACAATTTCCCCGCCCCTGGCCTCAAGCCACTCCAGCATTACGCTTTTTTCCAACGGTTTCTGAACGGGTAGCACTATGCTTTCGCAACACTTCCCGCAATGTTGACAAAGAAACGATTTCCTATCCATTATGCTTGGCCTTCCTGTAAGCCTTCACCCCGGCGTGCCCCAGCTGACGGCCCAGCTTCTTCCCCGGCTTCGGGTTGGCCTTGGTTTCCCGGTTCGCCTTCACCGCCTTCACCTTCTTCACCCGGTTCAGTTCCAAACGGGCTTTCTTCGCCAAAGTCAAACCCGCCACCTTGTGGCTGTCCTGGTTGCTGACCCATTTGGGCTTGCATTGCTTTCTGTGTTATCCACTGAACATAGGCCGGGTTCAGTATCAAATCACCACCCTTTTCTTCCCCCATTGCTTCCATATCGTATTCAGCCCGAACTTCGTCAATAGTTTTGAAGTTTATGAGCTCCTTAATTCGCAATTCAAGTTTCTGTTCTTCAGTCTTCAGATCCAATCCGACAAAGTTCAATTCGTATTTGGAATCATACAATTGGAAGATTAGATTTTTGTTAAGCTGAGATTGCATGAACTTCACAAAAGGTTTTAGGCCCCGGTCACGGGACATCTTCTGTTTAGCTTCATTTCCAGACTCAAACATTGGGGCGTTCTGGGTAGCTGAACCCCGCAGGTCAAAGTTAATTTCTGAGGGATCAATCAAGAAAACCGCACAAACCAACTTAATCAAATATTCGATCCAGTTGCTATACTCCATCTGTCGGTTAGAAATCTGAAGGTTGGTATAGTTCAGTTTAGCTGGTGAGGCAATAATCGGCGTTTTCCAAGCGTTATAAACACCAGACACTTGAGCGTGCCATTGTCGCCTAAAAGAATTCAACTGGTCCTGCATTACGTTCCCTTCAAAATAGATAATTCCTTTGGGTGCAGAACCTTGAGAAAAGAATCGCCTGTTATATTCTTCAGCCCATAGATGAGCTGTTACTGTGTTCACTAAAATTTCCAGTTCGGCTATTCCATAACCGTTCTGTGTAATAGTTGTCCGTGGGTTTCGAATACCAAACGCCAGTTCCCGTTCCGAATACAAGTTCACTACCTTGCCCGCCATCACCTGAACATACTTGATGTCTTCAGGTTTCGGCATTCTTTCCTTTCGGCGTTTCTCAGAATCTTCATCCTCAGTTCCCATCGGCCTATACAAAGATGCTATCCGTTCGCCTTCCGTTGATGGCGTCTTACCAAACCTTGGACTGGAAGCCCTTCGAATTGTAGCTGCATCTATGCCATAAAAAGCAATCGGGAAGCCACCCCGGCCTTCTATAACTTCAAAAGCCATTTGATCGTATGTTAAACTGTCCCGTGATACTTTACGCAGGAAGACGTCAAAGTCATCCCGTTCTTCAGACAAGATCAAATCCGGGTTGCCCGTGTTCTCAATAAAGTTTTCCAACTCCCCAATTGCTTTATCATCCTTGGGGGTTGGTTTCGCATCTTTGTCCCGCATCCGAATTTCAAAGCCTGTTGAATAAGGCGTTTCTGGCCTACTTGAAAAAGACGCCACTTGGTTAACACGGGTTGTAATAACCGCAGCTACAATGGGGTTGCGTTCTGCCATCAGCCTCAAAGTATCATAGGTCATCATTATTGGCCGTTCCTTGTAACCCAAAGCGTCCATCATCTGATACGGATCAAACAGCATAGATTTAGGTTCTATGTCTTCTCCACCCTTCTTGGCCTTTTCAGCCTTCGACATATCCTCTGACCAAAGGGCTTGAAATTCCCCTGCCTTTTCTTTGACCCGTTGATCCGAAATCTCCACCATCCGCTTTTCGATTTCGGCCACCTTATCTTTTATCAACCAATCACGAAATCCCATATTTATTTCCCCTTTTATTCTTTCTCAAGTTCCCCATCAGGTACTGGTTTTTTCGGCAACACGGATGCCGGCTGTTCTGAATCTGTTTTCCACGTTGCTTGTTTACCTTTCTTTGCTTTCAAACCGGTTGCCTTTTCTTCCTGTTCTTTCCGGTGGAACTTCCAATGGGCCGAAATTCGGCGGTCATAGTCATCTTCCATTTCTTCCACCCGGTCAATTATCTCATTGATCTTGGAAATTACAACTTCCATAACGTACGCATCGTCCATAGTCAATTTTTCAATAGCCATTTCTTACGCCCCCTTTTTCTCCAAAATTTGTCTTAAAGCCTTTGTGATAATCATCCTTCGCCTTCGTTGAAGATACAGCGGCAGCTCCGAACTTGCCGGGCCTTGCAGTTCTGGAACATCAATAACCGGCAGAACAATTTTTTGTTTTTCAGCTTCAGGCAATCTAAATTCAACATACATATAAGTGTCTTGAGCACTACCTGATTTGGCACTACCCACAAAAGCATGCCAATGATCACCTGTATCCACTATCTCAGCCCCTGGGTACAACCGTTTGACTTTATCAGCTAACTTTGATGGCTCCATTTCTACCGACATGAAATAGCCCCATTTGGCTATTATTGTTCCAGCCTTCTTACGGCCTACACTGTCTGCATTAAGATTGTGTTTGATGTCTTGAAGATTTATTTTTCCCGGTTTGGCTACAGGATCAGGTTTCTCAGCAACAGGGGAAGAAGGAAAAAAAGGCAAGGACTGCCACCTTTCGTTAAATTCTTTTGCTGAAATATGATCTTCACCTTTTGATTCGTCCCTTGCAATCACAAGCCCATCTTTTGATTTCCCAGTTCTAAGTGCTTCAGCAGTGGCATATCCAAGTATTCCCGGTCCGGTGGCTACATCATTAACATTTTCGTTCTTCTGCCAAAAAGCGGGTCGCAGTTCCCCAGTTCGAACAGCCATTTGAATTGGGGTTCCTTGAGGATCATTCCAGTTGAATGATGAATCGTCATAACGAACAAACCCCCGATCTTTCACCTGTTGAAATTTATCTTGTTCAAAAATTTCTTTTCTAACATGAAGAATTGGCCCATGAGAGCCATAGCCCATGCTGTTAAGCCGCAGAAAAGCCTCTCCCGCCAATTCGTTCAAACCAGCATGGCTAAGTGCTTCTGCAAAATTATACATCTTCTGTGGTTGAGTTATTCTGTCCATTCGTAAACGCAACACTGCTGTTGGGTTATCCTTCAAGCCCGCATTACGAATTCTCATTCCTTCGTGTTCCCATTCAGATTCTTTCAACCTGGGATCATGAAGTTCCACGTAGCTTTTCGGATGTGCTAAACGGCTCGATGAATAGGGATCAACATGAAATCGCAACCCTTTTGGACTTGTACGATAATGCCCCTTGATCTCTGCCTTCACTAAGTCGTTAACCATTATAACGTATTTCATAAATTTTCTTTCGGGAATTTGTCGCCCAAGTTGCGCTAATGCCCTCTTTTTTATTGCCATGGGAATTACAAATTGTTCTTCAGCCTCTAACTTGTCCATATAAACTATTAAATCATCTGTTGATGGTTCTTCTTGTTCAGATTTAACTTGAGCAAAATAGTCATCCAAAATATCGGCGTGGTCCGGTCCCAAATACCGTTCCGGCTTGGACAACCCGGTATTATGTTTTTCATCTTCTTCAACTTCTGCTTTTGTTCTTCCTGTGCTATCAAAAATTGGCTCCCTACTAAACAATCCAGTATGCCTTTCAGCATAAGCAGTTTCCATATCTTCATTGGGTCTTGGTATCCCATATCTTTCCAATGTCGCACGGGCTTCGGCTTTCGTGGGACCACCCATAACTAACGCACCAGCATCCGACATCTTCAATGTTTTGATAGCTATGTTAATCATGTGGCGGGTTGCCACGTCACGCTGAAACGGACCAACATAAAATCGTGTTCCCTGCTTACTGGTACGGTAATGACTTCTAACTCCGGCCTTTGCCAATGGGTCAACCATAATAACATATCGCATTGACTTATGCACCTTCCGGGCATCTCCCATCATCTTCTGAAACAACCTTAACCCTTTTTCCTTCGCTGCAATCAGGTTTTTCAGATGTCCCAAAATGTCTGGTTTAGTTATAGCTAAACTTTTCGAAACGGATTCACGCTCAAACTTTTCCTGAGCCGTTAATTTCTGAAGTGAAGTTTCCAATTTTCGCATTTCCCCCTTTTGCTCGTCACTCAATTTGTTAAAAGCATGAATGTACATATCCTTCCAAGGCACCGATGATCTTGTAAACTGTAAGAATTCATATTCAAATCCGTCTTCATGGAATTTTGCCCTGAATTTGTTTTCCTTCTTCTCCAAGTTTTCTAACTTGGCAAGATAGGGCCTAATCTTCGACATGCTTTCTTCCAAGGCATTCGATTTTTCTTCAATGGAAGCTTTCAAAGCCTTCAGTTCGGCCTGTGTCTTAAAATAGGCATCCAAATCCCCTTTGAAGCCTTCAAACCCGGCTTGCTTCAATTCCTCTTTGATGTTAACAGGCTTTGGCTCTTCCCGTTCCTTCAACACAGTTCCTTTCGCCGGGATGGCTGTTTTTTCTTTTTCTGCTGCTTCTTTTTTCTTTGCAGCAACTTCTGTTTGGCGGGTTTTGAATGATTCTAAAGATGATGGCCTAACCTTTCCAGTTTCATCAACTTCCCAATCTACTGAACTAGCAAATTTTGGCTCATCCCCTGTTTCTTTTACATATTGTTCTGAAGCAATCTTTTTTTGTTCTGAACTAAGATCATCCCAAGACTTGCTTTTCCATTGGGGTTGTGGTTCTGTTTGAATCATACGTTTGGGTTTAGTAGTGGGTACGGGTTTGACAGCCTCAGGTTCAACTTTCTTACCCTTAGTGGATTGACCTGACATATCATAACCCATTCGTCCAAGGCGTTTACGTGCATCTTCCGCTAACCCTTTAAGGGAACTCCCACTCAAAACGGTAGCAAATGCAAGCATTTTCTGAGGGACAGTAATTTTGTCCAACCTTCGTCTCAAGGCAGCCCAATCCATAGTTTGTATTCGCTGTCTCTCATGAGCTACTTCTTCGTCAGTTGGTTTATGCAAACTCAGTTCCGCTAATTTCTCTCTCAGATTGTTCAAGAACTCTTCAGTGGGGCCAGAGGAAGGCCCTGTTTCTTTATGCCCTTTCCAGTCAGGGTGAGCTTCCACTACTTCCCCAGCCCGTGGCGGAAGTGACTGATCTGGCCTCAACCAAAAAGTTTGAAGAAAGGTTTTTCCTTCCTTATGAACACTTACCTTAACTGGAACCAAGCCTTCTTTCCCGGCTTTTTCTAACTCATCCAACCCAAACACGATTCCTTTTCTCATTTATTTCCTCCTGAATAATTTTCTCCAAGGAAATTCTACCGATCTCCTTTGTCTCCTTTGTCTCCCTTTAATCCTTGAATACCTGGTCTGCCTTTGAAACCTTGTCCTAAATCATAATCTCTCAAAGCTTCAAGTATTTGAACCTTTATCATCAATGCAAAAGTCTTTTCCATCTGTTCCAGTTTTTCTACCAATGTCTTTTCAAATGACGCATGAACCCTTTCGCATATTGCATCATGAATTGGCAATGTTAGAATCGCTCCTTCTTCCGCTTTCTTCTTCAACATTTCCTCCTCCGATCTTTCCAAAGCTTTTATTCTGTCATTCAGTGTCTTCCAAATGTATCCAAAAAGAAAACCAAAAATAGCAACTATAATTGGAACTGCCCATAATGGAATATCAATGTGCGACATTTTCACTCCCTCCAACCATAATCACGTAAAGGTAGCCACCCTTCTCCATGTGTTTGAATCTTTCAACCTGAGCCAACCGAGCTTTGGCTTGCTCCCTTGACGAATAAGGCCCACCCAAGTTTTTGTGTTTGCCTTTCTTGTCTAACTTTTCTGAAACTACCCTGTAGCCACCTTTTACTTTTACAATCATATTTCCTCCCTGTCATAAACAAACCCACCACCACCCTGCTTCTTCCAGGAAGAAAACTTCACTTTGAAATACCTATTTTCAGATATTATGTGCATTAATAACTCAGCACCAACTATCACTATACCTATACCTACACCAACATACAAAGCGGTTTCAAAATCAGTATAAACTCTTGTCGTCTTGGCATCACTCAAATCATCCCATCCAATGCTGTTCGCAATCACGTAAGTATCGCCCAAACCAAACGCCCCACTTGGCCAAAGAGCAGAAACTGTTAGTGTGTGAGCAGCAACTATAGAAACAGTTCCCCACTCACCTGCACCAACCGCTTTAACAACTATTGCACCTACTTTAATTCCCATAGCAACGAAATCTACAGTGCTGTCCTCAAGGGTAGTTGTGCTTCCTCCAGTAGCCGTTCCTGGGCCAATGGTATCAAACTCCCAATTCCATTCCGTGTCATCTGGAGAATGGTCATTGGTATAGCTTGACTCAGTTACTTCGTTGTAAATTCCTTCCTCTATGCCACGCTGAATATAAACTGCATCACTAATCTCATCTGCTGGCATGTTAATGCCCCATTTTGTTCCTGAAACCCAATCAGAGAACTTCACTTTGAAATATCTGTCGTCAGTGATTAGGTGCATTACCAATTCAGCACCAATAAGCCATTGACCAAGCCAATCCTCGATGCCTGTCATGTTATCAAAACTTTGGTAGCTTCTTGTCGCTATATCAGTCAGATCATCCCAACCATTGTGGACATCTATTTCATACGAGTCACCAGCCACAAAAGCCGTTGGACTCATACCTCCATTTGATGGGGATGGATCAATAAGTAAACTGTGCTCATCCATAAATGCCGAAACAACACCCCAACCACCTGTGGAAGTATTTACAACTCTTGATCCTATCTTAACACCCAAAGCAACAAAATCTTTGGTAGAATCCAAAAGAGACCAGGGTATGGGAAGTATTCCACTGGCTGTTCCAAATATTTGACTATACGATACGTTCCACTCAGTATCGGCGGGTGAGACACCACCATTATAACCCGATTCAGTAACCGTGTTATAAATAGCCCGTGTATATCCCCTTGTAATCTTAACAAGTGTGGATATGGTATCAATCTCCGACCCACCATTGGTGTGCTCAAAATGAACAGGCGAACCTATGGGCACACCAACAGAGCTAACTTCCTGTCTGTCATAAATGAACCCTCCACCCGTGTTCGGATGAATGAAGTGAACAATTCCAGATGGAACTGGAACTGGAACTGAACCCCGTGCAAAAAAGGAAGCTGATCCAAGTCTAAACATTCTTTTTCCTTATTCGTAAACTATGGTGTAGAATCTTGTAGTTCCAGACCCAGCACCAATCACTGTAAGACCTGTATGGAATGGAAGGTCATAATCCAAACTAACACCAAACCCTCCCGCCACGTTCGTGTAAAGGGTTGTAATAATTGACCCTGCGGCAGAAGTATTATCATAAAGAATCAAAGTGTCACCATTGTTCCCGGTTGCCCTTGGGTTGATAACCTTCCGCAAACGGCCTGGACCATACTTCAAAACATCGGTGCTTGCCGCTGTGATATATTTCCAAGTGTTCTCAGAATTCAAAAGCCCCAAGCGGTTTATCATTGCTGACCGGACATACATGCTTAAATC
>Ga0315285_10006146_pt1 | contig 12361 bp, 12 predicted proteins | sample YL17G09_36_MG_FD_203698 | JGI IMG/M metagenome (GOLD analysis project Ga0315285, IMG submission 203698) | Sediment microbial communities from Yellowstone Lake, YNP, Wyoming, USA - YL17G09_36 | ecosystem: Environmental > Aquatic > Freshwater > Lake > Sediment | place: USA: Wyoming | collected... | reverse complement strand
AATTGACGGGCTTTGTCTTTGAGATTTGCATTGTAATTCAACATAGCTCGGCCCCCACTGAAATCCCCCCTTCCCCCCTTTTTCAAAGGGGGGATTAAGTTAGCGCTTATGCCCATCGAGGGGGAGGGAAAGAGTGCGGATTCTGGATGAAAGCTAAATGGTCATTCCCCCATCGATGGCGATGGTGGCCCCGTTCATAAAAGCAGCTTCATCCGAGGCGGCGAAGAGGATGGCGGCGGCGATTTCCTCGTCCTTCCCCAGCCGTCCCATGGGCTGACGGGCGATGAAATCCTTTTTGGCCTTCTCCGGGTCCGGAAAAGCCTGAATCCTTCTTTCCAGGGAGGGGGTATAGGTGGTCCCGGGGCAGACGCAGTTCACGCGAATATTCTCGGATAGATAATCCGCGGCCATGGCTTTGGTGAGGGCCCAGACACCACCTTTGGAGGCGGTGTAAGCTCCCCGGTCTTTCACTCCTTTGATGGCCGCGGAGGAAGCGTTGTGGACGATCACCCCGCCCCCGATCTTTCGCATCTCATGGATGGCGTACTTGGAGACCAGGAAGACCCCTTTCAGGTTTACGGCCATGGTTTTGTCCCAGTCTTCCTCGGACAGGTTGTCCACCCTTCCGGGGAGGACGATTCCGGCATTGTTCACCAGGATGTTCAGCCGGCCGTAAGCTTTCACCGTTTCTTCCACCATGTGGCGGGCGTCGGCGTTTTTAGAAACATCTCCTTGAATGTAAATCCCCTGGCCTCCGGCTTCTTTTAGAAGGCGAAGAGTCTCCTTACCGTTTGCCGGCGTAAGCGAATTCACCGCCACCTGGGCTCCTTCTTTGGCGAAGCGAACCGCGGCGGCACGGCCGATCCCGACGCCAGCACCTGTTATGAGAACCACTTTTCCCTGAAACCGCATAAAACCCTCCGAGAAGCATTTTTGCCACAGAGGACACAGAGGCCTCAGAGAAAATTAAAAAAAATAAAACCAATTATGAGATTTTGCCTTTTGATTTGGTTTTATTCTAATATCTCTGTGTTCTCTGTGACCTCTGTGGCTAAATAATTTTTTTAAAAATTTCGGCGGCGTGGAAGGAACTTCGCACCAAGGGGGCGGAGAAGACCGCCTTGAACCCCATCTTTTCCCCTTCCACCCGCAGCTCTTCAAATTCCTCCGGGGTAACATACCGCGCCACCGGATGGTGCTTTCCGGAAGGTCGAAGATACTGCCCCAGGGTGAGCAGATCGCAGGATACCTGCCGAAGGTCGGCCATCACCCCAAGGATCTCCACCTTCTCTTCTCCCATCCCCAGCATGAGTCCCGATTTGGTGAGTTTGGCCGGGGCCATCTCCTTGGCCCTTTTCAGGAGTTCAAGGGAGCGTGAATAAACGGCCTGAGGCCGGACTTCAGGGTAAAGCCGGGGCACTGTTTCCAGGTTGTGATTAAGAATATCCGGTTCGCTGTCCATTACGATCTTCAAGGCTTCCCCCGATCCCTGAAAATCCGGGATCAAGACCTCTACGGTGATTTCAGGATTGACATCCCTCAGGGCCCTCACGGTACGGGCAAAATGCGAAGCCCCGCCGTCTTCGAGGTCGTCCCGGGTCACGGATGTGATCACCGCATGCTTCAAACCGAGTTCAGCGGCGGCCCGGGCGACCCTCCGCGGTTCGTCCGGGTCCGGCGCCGGGGGGCGTTCTTCGGTGGGGATGGCGCAGAAGGTGCAGTTTCGGGTGCAGGTCTTTCCCAAAATCAAGAAGGTGGCCGTGCCCTGTCCGAAACACTCCCCCTGGTTGGGGCAGAGGGCCCCCTGGCAGACGGTGTTGAGCCCGTGGCGCTGCAGCAGGCTCCGCATGCGGTTGAGCGCCTCGGGATCGGGAAGTTTTCTCCGCAGCCATTCGGGTTTCACCGACAGGCCCCCAAATTTTCCAAAGGCTCCTGGGAGATGGGAACTCCAAAGACTTCGGCAAAGGACTCAATCATCAGCGTCTCGACCTCCTCCATGGGAAGCTCCCGTCCCAGGATTCTGGCCATGGAGGTCGCCCTCCGACCGGTCCCGCAGGGATTGATGAGCTCAAAGGGGTCCAGGTTGGTGTTTACGTTTAAGGCCAGGCCGTGCTTGCTGATCCAGCGCGACAGATGCACTCCCAGGGCCGCGACTTTTTCATTCCCCACCCAGACGCCCCGCAGCTTTTCGATCCGCCTGGCCTTGATCCCGTAACGGTCCAGGGTCCGGATCGCTGCCTCTTCCAGCTTCCCTACATATCCGGGAACACTGAGGCCATGGAGACGGAGGTTTAAAATGGGGTAGATGACCAGTTGCCCGGGTCCGTGGTAGGTGACATCTCCTCCCCGGTCGGTAAAAATGACCTTAATGTTTTTTCTCTGAATCGCCTGGGGATCGAGGACGTTATGAACCTTCCCCGACTTTCCCATGGTGATCACCGGGGGATGCTGCAGGAGAAGGAGAACATCGCCGGTCTTTTCCTCGATCCGCGCCTGGGCCAGCTGATTTTGCAGCTTGAGGGCCGCTTCATAGTCGATCACCCCCAGGCGGAAGGCACGGCAGACAGGCTTTTCTTGGTTCGACTGCTCCATACTTCCAAAATATCATCCGGGGAGAGAAGGGTCAATATCTTCAAGCGAGGAAGGACCAAGGATCGGGGGTCGAGGTTCAACACAAAAAATTTGGAACTCAGGGCCCCGCAATGGCAACAAGTCAGCCGATCCTACAAATTTCATATTCCGCATTCCGCAATCCACATTCCGCAATTCAAACGAGGAGGGGATAGGGATTTTCGAGGTTCTTCTTCACCACTTGAAGGAATCGAACAGCCTGGGCTCCCATGACGATGCGGTGGTCGTAGGAAAGACAAAGGTACATCATGGGTCGGATGACCACCTGTCCCTCCCGGGCAACGGGAGTGTCCATCACTTTGCCCATCCAGAGGATGGCGCTCTGGGGCTGGTGGATGAGGGGGGTGGCCAGGAGGGCGCCGTAGACTCCGGCGTTGGTCAGGGTGATCGTCCCCCCCTGGATATCCTGCAGGGAGAGTTTTCCCTCCCGGGCTTTGGCCGAGAGCTGGCTGACTTCGCGGCTGAGGTCCACGATGCTCTTTTTCCCCACATCCTTGACCGCCGGCACCAGGAGACTCTCCCCCGTATCCACGGCCACACCTATATTCACCCGTCGGTGGAAGATCACTTCTTCCCCCCGGAGAGAGGCGTTCAGAATAGGGAACTCATTCACCCCCTCGGCTATGGCCTTCATCACCAAGGGGACAAAAGTCAGGTTGACATCGTAGTTTTTCTGAAACTTTTCCTTCAGCGCATGGCGGAGTTTGACCATTTCAGCCATGTCCACTTCGGCCATGGTGGTGACCCGGGCCGCCGTCTGGGCGCTCTTGGCCATGTGCTCAGCCATGGCCCGAAGCGGTCCGCTTAATGGTTTGGCTTCCTCTTCTCCGGCCTCAGTTTTTGCCGGGGGGACGGGCCAGGGTTTCCCGCTTTTTCCCTTTTCTATGAAGGCCAGGACTTCATCCTTCCCGATTTTTTTGCCCGGAAAATCGGCGGCCACCTCCCGAATATCCACCCCGTGTTCGGTGGCAATTCGCATGGCCAAGGGGGAGATCTTCAGGTCCCCTCTCTCTTTGTGGGAAGGGGGGGCAGGGGGAGCTTTGGAAGATAAAGGAGGCGAAGGTTGCGCCGCCCTGGGGGTTGTTTGGACGCTTTCCCCGGGTTCCCCGATGATGGCGATGGCTTCTCCTACTTTTACTTTGCTGCCCGCAGGGCACAGGATCTTCAGCAGCACGCCGGAGGCTTCCGCGGGCAGATCGACGGTGACCTTTTCGGTCATGATGACCACCAGAAGCTCCCCCTTTTCGACCCGGTCCCCTTCCTTTTTCAGCCACCGTTCGACGGTGCCTTCCGGAATGCTCAACCCCAGGCTGGGCATCTGAATTTCAACAGCCATTTTCTTCTCCTTAATAAAAGACCCTTTTGGACGCAGATGAACGCAGATTTATAGGATTCAAAAAAATGTCCTTGTTCTTTGCTTTTAGGCCTTTTCTGCGTTTATCTGCGTAAATCTGCGTCCCATAGGTTATTCCAGTATTTCCTTCGCCGCCTTGACGATCTTGTCCGCGTTGGGCAGATAGTATTTCTCCAGGATGGGGCTGCAAGGGACCGGGGTGAAGGGCGCTCCGACCCGTTTGATCGGAGCATCCAGCGAATAGAAGGCCTCTTCAGCGATGACCGCCGCAATCTCCCCCCCGAAACCTCCGCTCGTCGGGGCTTCATGGACGATTAAAACCCGGCCGGTTTTCTCCACCGAATGGAGGATGGCCTCTTTGTCCAGGGGTACCAGGGTTCTCGGGTCCAGAACTTCCGCCTTGATTCCTTCCGATGCCAACGTATCGGCTGCGGCCAGGGCCTGATGCACCATGTGCCCGGTGGCGATGATCGTCAAATCTTCCCCCAGCCGCTTGATATCGGCCTTTCCCAGGGGGACCAGGTACTCTTCCTGGGGGACGGGACCTTTTACCCGGCTGTACATGTACTTGTGTTCAAAAAAAACTACGGGGTTGTCATCCCGAATGGCGCTCTTGAGCAATCCCTTGGCATCGTAGGGGTTCGAGGGCATGACGATCTTGAGGCCGGGAACATTGGTGATCCAGGCTTCTGGGCTTTGCGAATGGTGTAGGGCCGCCCCCACTCCGGCCCCGAAGGCGGTTCGAAATACAACCGGGGTGATGGCTTCTCCCGCGTAGGCATAGCGCATTTTTGCCGCCGAGTTGGCGACGTGGTCCATGGCCAGGGCGAGAAAATCGGCGAACATGATTTCCGCGATGGGACGCATCCCCCAGAGAGCCGCCCCCACGGCCATCCCGGCGATCGCGGATTCGGATATGGGGGTGTCAATCACCCGATCCGGCCCGAATCGCTTGAGAAGCCCGTTGGTCGCCCCAAAAGCCCCCCCCTTCCCGTATCCCACGCGGATATCCTCCCCCAGGATGAAGACCCGCTCATCCCGGGCCATTTCTTCGTGCATGGCCTCGTTGATGGCTTCCACAAAAGTCATTTCCCTCATTTTCTTCTCCCCCAAAAAATTGTTGGGACACAGATAAACACAACGCGGCTGCGCCGCAACCAAACAGAAGGAAAACCTGCGTTATTTGCGGAAATTGTAGGGGCAACCCCCTGTGGTTGCCCATCTTGCGGGCGGCCACAGGGGGCCGCCCCTACATCATTTTGCTTAACAAAATTTAAAGAGTTTGAACGTAAGTAGTACAGCGCGGCAGAGCCGCAAGCAAAAGGAATCACCCCCTCCCTCCCCTCCCCCATCAAGGGGGAGGGTTAGGGTGGGGGGGATACTTTTTGCTTAATAAAAATTTCAGAAATTGAACGCAAGTAGTACAGCGCGGCTGCGCCGCAACCAAAATATTTTATATCGGGACACAGAAAAACGCAGATGAACACAGATTTTATATTCGCGAAAGACTTAAAGACAAAAGACTGAATGGGACGCGGATGAACACGGATAAACACGGATAAAGATTCATGAAAAAATCTTAACAAGAATTAAAGATTTTACACAACAGTAGTACAGATGAACACAGATAAATAAAAATGAATAAAACCGCCGAAAATATTTTCTTTAATCTGTGTTCATCTGTGTCCAATAAAAAAGTCGTCCAGTCGTTTAGTCTTGTAGTCGGCGTCTTAACTCTAATTTTCTGATCCGTGTTTATCCGTGTTCATCCGTGTCCAATTCAATTAACCGGCATAGACGTCCAGCAGTGTGTCCTCGGGCAAGGGGAGGGGGCTGGATTCGGCGAATCGGATCGCCTCTTCAATCTCGTCCCTCACGCCCTGGTAGACTTCTTTGGCCTTGGCGTCATTCAGCAACCCTTTGCCTTTTAAATAGCCTTCGAACTTTTTGACCGGGCATTTCTGTTTCCATGCCTCCACCTCTTCGGCCGAGCGGTAGACTTGAGGATCGTTTAGATTGTGACCCATCCAGCGATAGGTCTTACATTCTACCAGCGTCGGCCCTTCTCCCTTTCGCGCGCGGGCAATGGCCTTCTGGGTTTCTTCGTAGACCGCCAGAAGGTCGTTGCCATCCACGACCACCCCCGGGAACCCGTAACCCGCCGCCCGGATGGCGATATCTTCGATGGGCAGGGCGCAGGTCGCCGGAACGGTCATGGCATAACAGTTGTTGTCCACCACATAGACAATGGGCAATTTGTGCACCCCCGCAAAGTTGAGGGCTTCGTGAAAGTCTCCACGGTTGGAGGCTCCGTCACCGAAAAAATGAAGGGCCACACTGTCCTTTTTCTGGAGTTTCATGGCCAGGGCTGCGCCGGTGCTGATGGGGATTCCGGAGCCAATCAAGCCGGTGCCGGCCAGGAGGCCGATCGAATTGTCTCCCGAATGCGAGGCGGGCCCCCGGCCCTTACCCGATCCGTTACTCCTCCCGAACATGCCGGCCATCATGATCTTCATGTCCACCCCTTTCATCAGGTACTTTCCCTTTCCCCGGTGGGTGGGCATGATGGTGTCGTCCTTGCGGAGGCCGTAGCAGGTTCCCACATCCACCGCCTCCTGCCCGATGTTGGGGTGGTGGAACCCGACCAGCTTTCCCTGTTTCAGGAGTTCGACGGTCCTTTCCTCAAAGACCCGGTCGAGAACCATCCAGCGGTACATGGCCAACAAATCCTTCTCCGTTAATTCCATTGGTATCCTCCTAAATCATCATTCCCCAATACGCCCGTTTAAAATTCCAAATCCCAAATTCCAGAATCCAAATCCCAAACAAATTCAAAAACCCCGAAATCCAATTATTTCTCTCGCCCGTTTCGCTCGAGCACGCAGGGCTCGCAGAGAGAAAGAGCTTGTTGCTTGTTTTGGGTTCCTGGATCCTGATTCCTGTATCCTGAATCCTTTTTTTCTCTGCGTTCTCTGCGGCCTCTGCGAGAGAAAATGGTTTTTGCTTGGAATTTGCTGCTTGTCTTAATAGTACATTCCCGATCCGCCGTTGATGTCCAGAACCACCCCGGTCATAAAGGACGAAGCTTCGGAGAGGAGGAAAAGAATCGGGTCGGCGACTTCTTCGGCTTTTCCCAGCCGTCCGAGGGGGATATTTTTCCTGATCTGCTCGTTAACTTCGACCGGAACGTCCCAGATCATGGGGGTGTCGATCCTGCCTGGAGCCACGGCGTTGACCCGGATTTTATACTGGGCGACTTCCCTGGCTAATATCTTGGTCAGTCCCACGACGCCGGCCTTGGAGATGGCATAGTGGCTGCCGGTGATGACCGACCCGGCCTTGGCCGCCTGGGAAGAGAGACTGACGATGGCCCCGCCTCCCCGTTCGATCATCCTGGGGACGGCGAAGTGGCAGCAGAGGAAGACTCCCCGGATGTTCACCGCCATAACCCGATCCCATTCCTCGATGGACATCTCCCAAAGGTTTTGCTTCTTGCCCTTATGCTTGGGAGAGATCCCCGCGTTGTTGACCAGAAGGTCGATGCCGCCGAAATGGGATACCGTCTGGCTGACCAGCTTCTGGACATCCTTTTCCAAGGATACGTCGATCTTCAGGCCCAGGAAGGGACGGTCCTCTTTCTTCATCTCCGCTTCCATCTTCTGCAGATTTTCCGAATTCCAGTCGGCCACCACCACCTTGGCTCCTTCGCGAGAAAGCCCCCGTGCCGTGGCTGCCCCGATTCCGGAGGCTCCTCCAGTAACGATGGCTACTTTATCCTGAAATCGCATGGCCCTTGCTCCCTTGCCTTTTATGTCTTTGGTTTCAAAAGGATTTTCAGCGCTTCTCGCCGGGTCAGGGCTTCAAAGCCCTCCCCGGCTCTTTCAAGGGGTAATATCCGGGAAATAAGCGGGGCCAGATTGAGCTTCCGGCCGGCCACCACCTCCCGGATCTCGATTCCCGGACCCGGGGATGATTTGACAACTGCTTTCATCGGCCATTTCTCCTCTTCTTCGGCGGCGGAGCGGTGGAATCCCGGATGACCAGTTCGACGGAAAGAATTCGGTGACGAGAAGCATGCTTTTTCCCGCTGACCATATTCAAAAGGATGCCGGCGGCTTCCATCCCCATCTGCTGGAAGGGCTCGCGAATCGTGGTCAAGGGAGGATCGGTCATGGAAGAGAAAGGGACGTCCCCGAAACCGACGAGGGAAATATCCTTCGGAACCCGCCAGCCTAATTCCCTGGCTGCCCGCAAAGCTCCCATGGCGCTGAAGTCATTGATCACCAGAACGGCAGTGGGCGGCGCTTGCAAGGAAAGGAGTTTCTTCATCCCCTGGTAGCCGCCCTGCTGGGTGAAGTCGGATTCGAGCACCCAACCCTTTTGGGGGGTGAGGCCATTCTTCTTTAATCCTTTCCGGTAGCCATCGACCCGCTCCGAACTGTATTTGGAGTTCACCGGGCCGTTGATAAAAGCGATCCTGCGGTGCCCCAGATGAACCAGATGCCTCACCGCCTGGTAGGCTGCGTCCAGGTTGTCCACATCCACGCTCGGGATTCCCGGCTGGCGGGAATTGCCGGGGATGAGGACCAGAGGGATCTTCATCCTCCAGGCTTCCTCCACCCGGGGATCGTCCATCCGATTCGCCAGGACAATGATCCCCGCCGCCAGCTGATGCTGGACCATCCGGGCATAGCAGTCCTCTTCCGCAAAGGAAAAAACTAAATAGTGCCCCGATTCCCGGGTCTTCTGCTCGATCCCCTTCAGAATCTCCGAATAATAAGGGTTGGAAAAGGCAAACTCCGACGTGCGCGGGATGACAATACCGATGGCATTGGGTTTTCTGGCCACGAGGCCGCGGGCGGACAGGTTGGGGAAATAATTCAGACGCCGGGCAATGGCCTGAATCCTTTCCCGGGTCTCCGGCCCCACCCCGTCTTCGCCGTTGATGGTGCGCGAGACGGTGGCGATGGAAACCCCCGCCTCCCGGGCGATATCCTTGATGGTTGGCGGCATACCGCCTTCTTACTTTTTCTGCTGGGACTTATGGAGTCCCAGTTCCGTGATCATGGCCTCATTTTCCTTGTATCCCGTCTCCACCACCTTCTGGTATTCCTCGGGAGTGCGATAGGCCACGGGGATGTAGATCTTCTTCATGACTTCAAGGAATTCCGGGTCGTCGATGGCCTTTTTGAAGGCGTCGCGGAGTTTGTCCAGGACAGGCTTAGGCACCCCCTTGGGCGTCCCCAGGGCCAGCCAGGAGTTCACGTCGAACTTGTATCCCAGTTCTTTGACCGTAGGGACGTCGGGGACCCACTCCCAGCGAATGTCGGAGTAGGAGGCCAGGAGGCGGAGCCTTCCGGCTTTGATGTAGGGAACCACATCGCCCGGGTTCTGAGAAACAATGTCCACATGCCCGCCCACACAGGCCGCAACCGCCGCCATCGTCTCTTTGAAGACCACCGGCTCCCACTTGATGCCCTCTGCCTTGCCCAGGTAGACCATCCCGAAGTGGTTGGGGGAGGCCAGGCCGATGTGGCTGAATTTCACCTTGCCGGGATTGGCCTTGGCGTACTGGACCAGGTCTTTCAAAGTTTTGAATTGGGAGTCTGCCTTGACACAGGGTCCATACATGTACCGCCCGTACCCCATGATGTACTCGAAATCTTTCAGGGGGTTATAGGCCAGGTCATTCATGTGGGGAGACATAGTGAGAGGGCCATACGTGGTCACCCCGATGGTGTAACCGTCTGGTTTGGACGCCGCCAGGGAAGCCACTCCGACAGCTCCCGCCGCCCCTACTTTGTTCACCACCGCAATGGGCTGACCCAGAAATTTTTCCGCCTTTTTAGCCAGGGCGCGGGAACTCAAATCCGCTCCTCCACCGGCGGAGTAGTTGGCAATCAGGGTGACGGGGCGTTCGGGATATTCCGCCCAGGCAACGTCCCCCCAACCGAGCAACAGAACCGACGCTAGGAACGCCAACAAGAATCTTCTTTCCATTTCTCTCCTCCTTCCTTAAGAAAGTTGATGGGTAGATCGACTTATTCGTTGATGGAAAACCCAAATCAGCCATTCAACCCGGTTTTCTCACCACTCACCACTGAGCATTGACCACTGACCACTGACCATTGCCCATTGAGCATTGTTATTCCTTCCCCACGGCCGGCCTTCTCTTCCCGATCCAGGGAAGGAGGGGGGAGATAACCAGGAAGATGGCCGCCAGAATTCCAATGGCCGAAATCGGCCGGGTGAAGAAGATGGAAAAGCTTCCGTTGGACATGGTCAAAGACTGCCGCAGGGCCATTTCCAGCATGGGTCCCAGAACGTAGGCCAGGACCAACGGGGCCCCTTCGTATTCGAATTTCTTCATCAGGTAACCAAGAATTCCGAAGAGGATCATGAACAGCACGTCGATCGTGCTGTAATTGATGCTATAGGCTCCGATGAGACAGAAGAGGAGGATCAGGGGGAAAAGAATCCGGTAGGGAACTTTGAGAACTTGCACCCAGAGTCCGATGAGGGGAAGGTTCAGGAGGAGCAGCATTCCGTTTCCGATGTACATGCTCGTCACCACTCCCCAGAAGAGGTCGGGATGACTCTGGAGGAGCATGGGGCCGGGTTGCATTCCGTGGATCAAAAGGGCCCCCAGCAGCATGGCCATGACCACGTTGGCCGGAATCCCCAGGGTGAGCAGGGGGATGAAAGCTCCGCCGGTCGCCGAGTTGTTGGCCGTTTCCGGACCGGCTATGCCTTCGATGGCTCCGTGGCCGAACCTTTCCGGGGTTTTGGAAAGCTTCTTCTCGATGGCGTAGGAGATAAAAGAGGATATCAGCGCTCCTCCGCCGGGCAGGATTCCCAGGAAGAACCCCAGAATGGATCCCCGGGCAATGGGCCCGGTGGATTTCTTCCAGTCTTCCCGGGTGGGCAGAAGCCCCCGAATCTTGGTCTGGAAGATCTCCCGTTTCAGGCCCTGTTCCACATTGAGCAATACCTCGGAGATTCCAAAAAGGCCCATGACCAGCGGGACCAAGCCGATTCCGTCGTTCAACTCCAGGATGCTGAAGGTAAACCGCTGCATTCCGGAGGTCGGATCAATTCCGATGATTCCCAGAACGATCCCCAGAACAGCCATCATCAGGGCCTTGGGGATGGACCCCGAGGCCAGATAAATCAACAGGGTCATTCCCAGGACCATGAGGCTGAAGTATTCCGGCGGTCCGAACTTCAGGGCTCCTTCAGCCAGGGGAGGCGCAACCAGCATCAACCCCAGGATGCTGACCGTCCCCCCGATAAAGGAACCGAAGGCGGAAATACCCAGCGCGGGCCCGGCCCTTCCCTTGCGGGCCATCTGGTATCCCTCGATGCAGGTCACGACCGAAGCCGCTTCCCCGGGGATGTTGAGCAGAATGGAGGTGGTTGAACCGCCGTACATGGCTCCGTAATAAATTCCGGCCAGCATGATGACGGCCCCCACGGGGGAAGAATGGAGAGTTGTGGGAAGGAGGAGAGACATGGCGCCCACGGGTCCGATCCCCGGAAGGACCCCGATCAGAGTTCCGATGAAGACCCCGATGAAGCAGTAGAGCAGGTTGCCCGGGCTCAGGGCGATGGAGAATCCGTAAATCAGATTATGGAGAATATCCATAGAATGGGCTTGGCGAATCACGCCACAGGTTCAAAAAATGATCTTTTCCAGAAATCCCCAGGGAAGCTGGACATCCAGCCAGCGGCAGAAAATCACAAAACTGATCAGGGAGGTCAGAAAAGCGCCCCCCACGGCGAACATCCATTTCTCCGGCTCAAGGGCCCGGAAAAGAAAGATCAGCAGGAGAGTTGTGCTCAGGATGAAACCCAGATGGGTGAAGGTCAGAGTGTAGGTCAGAAGGGCCAGAACCACATACAGCCCTTTTACCCAGCGCACTCCCCGCCAGATTTCCCGGAGGCTCTTTCCCGCCTGCCGGCTGAAATTCCCCCGGAAAAAAACCAGGAGCGAGAGGCCGCTCAGGATCATCCCGCACCAGAAGGGAAGGAAGCCCGGGCCGGGATTGGTCAGGGCGCCGAGGCCGAGACGGTAGGACAGGTAGATGATAGCCACGCCCAGCAGGAACCAGGTAAGCGAGCTGATCTGGTCCGGCTTTCCCATCGAATCCTCCTTCGGGCTGGTTTGGATAACGTTTTACTAAAACGTTTACTCCATCGGCAGAAATACCAGAACGGGGAAAGGATGTCAAGATTGCTTTTGACTTGCCCTTGCAATTCAGACACTATGGACATCTGTGGTTGGAGTGGAGGGACGGTTTCGGGGGGTGCCAAGAGGTTTTGCCATACGGAGCATGGGCGTGGGCTACGCTATCAGAAGTATGCTGCGGGAAGAGC
>Ga0315285_10006145_pt1 | contig 12361 bp, 14 predicted proteins | sample YL17G09_36_MG_FD_203698 | JGI IMG/M metagenome (GOLD analysis project Ga0315285, IMG submission 203698) | Sediment microbial communities from Yellowstone Lake, YNP, Wyoming, USA - YL17G09_36 | ecosystem: Environmental > Aquatic > Freshwater > Lake > Sediment | place: USA: Wyoming | collected... | reverse complement strand
TCTGATGAATGTTGAGGTTGATTAAACCTCAACGTTGCATTGAAAAGGGAGATGAGTGTACTTCCAAACCTTTCCAATGCGGGTTTTTCAATGTTTTATGGGTAACATGCGATGTCACCTGAGGTGACTTTTGTAATATGCTGGGAAACAGGGTAGCTAAAAGACTAAAGGTGCCGCCCTGCCTTCGCCGAAGCGGCTACGCGCAGGCAGGTGTAAAGGTTTGGAGAATCCCCATCAATAAGTGGGGATTCTCCCGGAGAGGTGAAATCCTTTTTTATAATTTGCCGGCCCAGCACACTCATCTCCCTTTTGGACCGTTTTTTTAAAACTGCAAGATAGAGCTTGCCGACGATAAACAGGGATAAATCATTGGCAAGGTCTCTGTCAAATTCCTTCCACGTCAGATAAGGGGGATCCATCTTGATCCCTTTACCGAACAGTTGATCGGCCGTATCTTGAGTCTTTTTTCCCAATTCGTCATCCACGATATGAGCCCTCCTTCAATAGTTGACTTTTGTAAATTGTCTTTTGGGGCTAGGCATCGGAAATATGGCTTTTGTCATAATTCAAACTTATTTGCAATGCCTCTCTCCAAAACTTGCCCAATGACTTCATCCTTCAAATTCACCTGACTCCTTATTTTTTCTCACATTATCCCAGGGGAGAATCTTTCCATCCATTGTGATATAAACCCCTTCCGGATCAAGATCGTTTCTGCTCCTCCTCTCAGTGAAGTACCCCGCAGCAGAGCTGCGGGGCATCTAATTCTCTAAAAAACTTTCCTCCCCCTTGTCGAAGATCCCGCTGAATTATGGCGGGGATGGGGGAGGATTAAGGTGGGGGTGATGATACGATCATTTCCCCCTCACCCTAACCCTCTCCCCACAGGGGAGAGGGTAGGCCATTCATCCCCCCAGCAGAGCTGGGGGGTATTCTGGCATATTTTGATAAACACACCAGATTAACAAAAAATACCCTCTAATAGTAAAATAGATCCCCTTCCCTGCACAATCCTCTTTGAGAAGGAATGGAGCTGGGATGAAAAAAATGGATCCTTTATAAAAATCTAAAAAGGCTGATCGGATTGGGATAAATTATTTGGCACTTCTTGCAATAAATAGAAGTCTCCCTTTATTATAAAATTAACATGATCCTCATCTATCCTCCTGTTGCCAAACCGTGTGAACCTCCAGTGGGTATAGCAAAACTCTGCGGTGCCCTGAATCACCACAGAATAAAATACAGGGTTTTAGACGCAAATTTAGAAGGTCTTCTCAGCCTTCTGAGGACTCCTCCTGTATCATTCGATACCTGGACCTGCCGGGCATCCCATCATCTTTTAAGACATCTCGCCTCGTTGACCAGCTGGGATGCTTACCAGGATGGCAGCCGTTATCGCCGGGCTATAAAGGATCTGAACAGACTTCTTGAGATGACGGCACGTTCCAGTCGCGTACGCTTAGGTTTGACGAATTATCAACATGAAGAACTTTCTCCGGTAAGGAGCACAGATCTCATCAGAGCCGCAGAAAATCCGGCTGATAATCCTTTCTATCCCTATTTTAAAAAACGGCTCACAGAGCTTTTGAAAAGTGAACAGCCTTCCATTATTGGATTTTCGCTGAACTATTTAAGCCAGGCCCTGTGTACGTTCGCAATGATCGGTTTTCTTAAACAGGAGTGGACCGGGGTAAAATTGGTTTTGGGGGGAGGGCTCGTGACTTCATGGATGAGAAGGCCTCATTGGCGAAATCCCTTTAAGGGCCTGGTGGATCATCTGGTGGCCGGACCAGGAGAAGCCCCTTTACTTTCACTCATTGATGTTTACCCCGTTAGAAATTCCAGCGGGGCATTAAACCCCGCCGGAATTATTCTAAAATGTGACCCTGCCGCAGAGCAGCGGGACATTATTTCTAACGGGGTAAAAGGCTTAAAGGAATGCAGTGAGAGGCAGTTTGGGAAGGATCATTATAGGCCGAATTATGATTCCCTACCCATCAGAGATTACTTTGCCCCCGGGCCAATTCTTCCTTATAGTTCTTCAAGTGGATGTTACTGGAATAGGTGTTCATTTTGTCCGGAAAGGGCCGAGGGAAATCCTTATGTTGCCATTCCGGTTGAGGAGGTGATCCTTGATCTTCTTCACCTGGCTGATAGACAGAAACCGGTTCTCATCCATTTACTGGACAATGCGATCAGTCCATCACTGATGAAGGCAATGATTGAACATCCTCCGGGAGTGCCATGGTATGGCTTTATCAGGATTACTCGCCATCTTGAAGATCCGGATTTCTGTTTGGCCTTGAGGCGGTCAGGATGTGTGATGTTAAAACTTGGTTTGGAATCAGGAGACCAGACTGTGCTCGACGATCTGCAAAAGGGGGTCAATCTTGAGGAGGCTTCATCCGCTTTAAAGAACCTGAAAAAGGCAGGGATTGCCACCTATGTCTATCTTCTTTTTGGAACTCCCCCGGAAGGCCTGATCGAGGCACGAAGGACCCTTGAGTTTGTTGTGAGGCATCATGATTGCATTGGTTTCTTGAATCTTGCCATATTCAATATGCCGATCTACGGACCGGAAGCCCAACAGATGGAAACAAAAACCTTTTATGAAGGGAACCTTTCCCTTTATGCGAGTTTCGATCACCCAAAAGGTTGGAGTAGGCAATTGATCAGGCAATTCTTAGACAAGGAATTCAAGAGACATCCTGCCATCGCGTCGATTCTGAGAAGAGACCCTCCTGTATTTACCTCTAACCACGCCCCCTTCTTCTGTGATGGATGGGGTAATAGGGGGATGAGGCGATAGGGAGTTTGGGAGATGAAAAAAATAGCCGATATATGGTAAACAATATAACTTTTTGCCATATTTATAGTATGAAAACGACGATATCCATTCCAGACGAAATATTTCAGGAAATAGAAAGGTTTTCCAAGAAACATCGGTATTCGAGAAGCCAAGTGTTCGTGATGGCGGTCAAGGAATTCTTAGAGAAATTGAAAACCGAGGAACTTCTCAATGCTTTGAATAAGGTGTACTCACAACCCGAGTCCTTAGAAGAAACAACCTTAAGAGAAAAAAGCAAGGCCTACTATTCCAAAAAAAATACTAAAAGAAAAGAAGTGAACATTAGCACGTTGAAACGGAGTCGCCATCTGATCAACCAAATGCATCGGAAAGCACCAGTAAAGATGACGACGGATGAGATTTTGGCTCTGACCCGGGGGTAACCCATGGGCATCCTTGTGGACAGCAAGGTGGTCCTGGATGTCGTGACAGAAGATAAGAAATGGTTTCCTTGGTCCTCCCAAACGCTTGCAAAGTATGCTGAGACCCATACACTGGTCATCAATCCGATTATTTATGCAGAGGTATCAGTAGGATTTGATCGAATTGAGGATGTAGAGGAAGTATTGCCTTCGGCTTTTTTCCGACGGGACCCCATTCCATGGGAAGCGGCGTTTCTTGCGGCCAAATGCTTTTTAGCATATCGCCGGAGAAGAGGAAAGAAAAGCTCTACCCTTCCTGATTTTTTTATCGGAGCCCATGCCGCTGTTGTTGGAATCCCTTTGCTAACCAGGGATATCGCTCGCTATCGAACCTATTTTCCAAAGCTCAAAATAATCACCCCGGGTTCATAACGTTTGACAATAGATTAATAAATCTGGCCCGTTTTTCCATTAAGCGAAATGACCCTTACAGTTGCATAAAAATTTTCAATGCAACATTAAGGTGACTTGACCGCTCTGGTTCCTTACGATATAATGAATTTGTAAGGAATTGGAATATAAGGCTTGGCGGCTCTCATCTTTGAAAGGTTTGACAGAAAATAGAAGGGAGAAGAGGAATGCAATCGGTTATTACTTCAAAATTTCAAACCACCATTCCGAAGGCTGTGCGGGAGAGCCTCAAACTTTCGGTCCAGGATGCCCTGAAATGGAAAATTGAGGGAGGAAAGGTCATTGTTTACCCCGCCCAGAAAAAGTTCCTGCAATACAAAAATACCGTAAAAACAGGGAAAGGGGATATTTCTGCTGACATCGAGCGGGCTCGAACCATGCGCGTGGAGAAATATCGGTGAAGAAGTATATTATCGATACAAACGCTTTGATATCCTATGTGACCGATCGCAATCCGGATCAGCAGAAGAAAATCGCAAAGATTTTTCAGGAAGTGGTCAGATTGAAAGGGGTCATCCTGTGTCCCCAAAACGTTTTAACCGAGTTCATCTATGTTTTGGATAAAGCCTACGGTATTCCTAAGAATGACATCCGGATGATGGTTAAAGATTTTCTGGCTATGCCGGGAATTGAATTGGTTCATGAAATCGATTTCCCCAATGTGTTAAAGTTTTGGCCGGAAGCCATAACGGATTTTGGAGATGCCGTTGTGGCATCTCTGGGAGACCTGTATCAGGGGTCTGTTATCGTGACGTTTGATCTTAAATTCATTCATACCCTCAAAAAGCTCGGGTTGCCGGTCGAAAAACAATGAGCCGTATTGGTTTGAAAAACGCACGGCTATAATTTCAGCCTTCCCTTCGCTCTCCTGAATAATCTCCTCCTTCACAAGATGTTATTTGGAGCCTTCCCCTCGCTATGTTATGCCCGTTCTGCACGACCCCTCCTTGGTTTACATATCCCTGTAAAAAAACCTGTAAAAAAATCTTGACTTTTTTAATATTAGATGGAGTTTCGAAATACCTTAGAATCACTGGTTGGAATGGATAGGTGAGCTTATGGCAATGCTTTCTTTAAAAAATCCAAGCATAGATTTAAGGTTTTGGGATCTGCGTCTTTAATGAGGGATTCGATAGCCTTTTTAACCGCCCTTTCAGATTCCAATCCTTCTGAAAAGAGAAACAATTCATAAAGTTCTATATCCAAGCCCTTCGCAATTTTTTCTAATGTCTTAATAGTCACATTCTTCTGACCGCACTCAATAGCACTTATGTATTTTGTGTTTATGCCACTCTTTTCTTCCAACTGTTCCTGTGTTAAAGCCCTCTTTTCTCTAAGAGACTGAATCCTTTTGCCGATAGATACCAAAAGACCCATGTTGACCCCTTTTGGGAAAAGATACCAATAGGAAAGGGCAAATTAAACATCTTATAAGTTTATTAATTTAGATTAATCTATCTATAAGTTGACATTTATCCTTTTCTATGTTTAATATTTTGGTAATGGTAATCCATAAATGGAGAGAGGAAATTTCGAAATAGGGTTAAGAATTCAAAATCAAAGGAATTTTTAACTATTGCAAAAAGCAAAAATATTATTTATCCTCTTGGCCATCGGCCATCGTCGCATCCCACTCCTTACGTTCGGCAAGTTCCGCCTTCCATGCCTTAGGGTCATTCCGCAGAGTTGCATAGGCTGCATTCGCCTCTCGGAGGAAACGCTGCCGCCGATACTCTTCTAAGGCAAAATCGAGAACCGTTTGCATCGGTTTGCCTTCACTGACTGCAAGTTCTCTAAGGATATTTTGGGTCTCTTTTCTAATCCTTACCGTTCTACTCGACATAATGTTGATCTCCTTTCTGTTTACAGATAAGTATACATTACAGTATCCTTATTTGCCAATCAAGTTTATGCACGCATGAGGAGTAAGGAGGACTCTATTTTTAATGTTTTCTTTCGTAAATGCGTTTCTTGATCTGGCCGATCTGTTTGGTGACAGGAATCTCCTTGGGACAGACTTCCGTACATTTCCACATCATTTAAAATAGGTTATAATGATTTTTGACTTCTCCGAGAGGTCCCTCTATTTCTTAAAAACCCTTTCGAGAAAAAACCAGGATTCCAAACAAATCCATGAAAAACATACGTAACTTTAGCATCATCGCACACATTGATCATGGAAAATCGACCCTTGCAGACCGCTTCATTCAGTATGCGGGTCTGGTTAATGAGCGAGACTTCAAGGATCAGATTCTGGATAGTATGGACATCGAGCGCGAGCGGGGAATCACCATCAAGAGTCAGGCCATTGCCCTTCCCTATCATGCCAGAGATGGAGAGGAGTATGTTCTCAATTTGATCGATACGCCAGGTCATGTCGACTTTTCTTATGAGGTTTCCCGCTCCCTGGCATCTTGCGAAGGCGTGCTTCTTCTGATTGATGCTGCCCAGGGCGTGCAGGCTCAGACGATTGCCAACCTTTATCTGGCCATGGAAAATAACCTGGAAATCATCCCGGTCATCAATAAGATCGATCTTTCCACAGCGGATGTGGAACGGGTGATCGAACAGATCGACTCGGAGTTGGGATTGGACCCTTTTAGCTATCTAAAATGCTCGGCCAAAGAAGGAATAGGTATCGAAGAGATTCTGGAGGCCATTGTAAAGAGAATCCCTCCTCCGAAAGGGGATCCGGAAGGACCGTTGGCTGCCCTGATCTTCGATGCCCAGTATGATCCTTTTCGTGGAACGGTCATCCACTGCCGGGTCTTTGGTGGAACAGTGAAGCATGGAGATATCATCCGCTTGATGTCCAATCAAGCGACTTATAAGGTCGAGGAGGTGGGGCGATTCCTGCTCTCCAGAGAAAAACGTGACAAGATCTCCGCAGGAGAGGTGGGTTATATCTTTGCAGGTGTCAAGACGGTCTCGGACGTACACATTGGCGATACGATTACACTCGATGACCGACCTTGTGACAAGTCCCTTCCTGGCTTTAAGGAATTCAAACCGGTGGTCTTCTCTTCCATCTATCCAATCGCTCCAGAAGACTATGAAGACTTAGCCGTTGCCCTTGAAAAATATAAGTTGAATGATGCAGCCTTCACCTATCAGAAAGATTCTTCGGTTGCATTAGGACAGGGCTTCCGGTGCGGGTTTCTCGGTCTCCTTCATCTCGAAATCGTCCAGGAAAGGGTGGAACGGGAATATGATCTTTCCATCATTCTATCCGTTCCGAGTGTCCGTTATCGGTTTACATTGAAGGACGAAGGTACCGTCTTTGTTGACAATCCCGCCCACTACCCGGATCCCGTTTCCATTGAAAAAGGAGAAGAGCCCTATATTCGTGCCATGCTGTTCATCCCGGATAGATATCTGGGCGCCGTGATGAAACTCTGCATGGAGAAGCGAGGTCTGAACTCAAAGCTTAACTACCTGGGCCCAGGCCGTGTGGAGTTGACTTATGAGATGCCTCTGGCCGAGGTGATTTATGATTTTTACGATCGTTTCAAATCCATCACTCAGGGATACGGGTCCTTTGATTACGAGGTCCTTGATTACAGAGAGAGTACACTGGTCCTGGTGGACATCCTGGTCAACGGCGAGAAAGTGGATGCCCTGTCGCAAATTGCTCATCGCGATCAGGCCCGTCCCCGTGCCCTGCGGGCCTGCGAAAGATTAAAGGAAGAGATTCCCCGGCAGATGTTTAAGATAGCGATTCAGGGGGCTATCGGAGGTGAGATCATCGCCCGCACCACGATCTCTCCCTTCCGTAAGGATGTGACAGCCAAATGCTACGGGGGTGATATTACCCGTAAGCGAAAGCTTCTGGAGAAGCAGAAGAAAGGTAAAAAGAGGATGAAGACGATCGGGTCGGTTTCCATTCCTCAGAGTGCGTTTTTAGCTGTTTTGAAATCGGACACAGACAACTGAACGCATGGGGCATAGAGCATATTATGACGGATTGCCCAGAAAATAACTCCGGTCCCCCTCTCCCCTGGCGGGAGAGGGCGAGGGTGAGGGGGAGCATACCATGTCCACCCCCACCTTAATCCTCCCCCGTCAAGGGGGAGGACAATAGTTGTTAATTTTCATTGTTTGTGGGTGACGTAGCCTATCATGACCCATTGCCCGGAAAATATGAACTCAAAAATACCCGGTCTTTATATCCACATTCCCTTTTGCCTTAGCAAATGCCACTATTGCGACTTTTATTCGTTAACATCCATCTCTGCTGTCCCTGATTTTCTGGATGCTCTCTTCAAAGAGATGGAGATGTACTGTAACCGATTCAACCCTTTTGACACAGTCTACATTGGAGGCGGAACTCCTTCTCTTCTCAGCCCTCAACAACTGGAAAGCGTCCTGGTAAACGTTAGGGAAAACTTCAATCTGATATCGAACCCAGAAATAACCCCAGAAATAACAATCGAGACCAACCCAGCTGATCTCAATCGATCTTTCCTTGAATCGATGTGTGAGAATGGAATCAATCGAATCAATATCGGAGTCCAATCTTTCGATGAGAAAGCACTGAACTTTCTGGGAAGAAGGCATTCTGTAAAGCAAGCCATTTCAGGCGTTGAGGCCTCAAGGGCAGCTGGATTTCATAACATAGGACTGGATCTGATTTACGGCGTCCCGGCTCAGGATATAGGGTCATGGTTGGATACCTTGAAGCAGGCTGTCGTCTTTTCACCGGAACATATCTCCTGTTATCAATTAACTCTCGAGACGAAAACCCCTTTAGGAATGAGGTACCAGGCGGGAGAGTTTTCCCTCCCCGGAGAAGAATTGCAGTATGAATTCTTTATGAAGACGTCCGAACTCCTCGAAGATGCCGACTATAACCATTATGAGGTATCGAACTTTGCAAGAGGAAAAGAGCACACTTCACGACACAATCAAAAATACTGGGACCACTCCCCTTTTCTTGGTCTTGGTCCTTCGGCCCACTCCTTCCATTGCAATCAACGCTGGTGGAACCATCATTCCCTTGATCAATACCTCTCTGCAATTAACGCGGGTAATCTTCCTATTGAAGAGACAGAGACCCTCACGATGGAGCAACTTCGACTGGAGGCGCTATACCTCGGTCTCCGAACGAAAAAGGGGATTTTCCTCCAGGATCTTAAGAACCAGTATCACTACGATCTCTTCACCGAAAAAAAGGAAATGTTGGACAAACTCCAGGAAGAAGGACTCCTCTCCATCCAAAATGGCTATCTCTATCCTACTCAAACCGGCCTTGCAGTGGCCGACAGCCTCTCGCTGATTTAACAGGCTGCCGAAAAACACCTATCTGCGGCGTTATCCGGCCGCCTCACCGTCTCGGCGGCGTGGCAAGAAAGCCGCTCCTTATTCGTCGCGACACCACCCCTCATCCTTCGTCGTTGCGGTGTACCTTCAAATACATCTCACTTCTCAGGTGAGTTTATCCTGAGCCTGTCGAAGGAGGAGCCTTGCATCTCAACATTTTTGAGCAGCCTATGAAAATTGACTTTTTCAGCAGCCTGCTAATTTCTCGTTAGCTGTCGGTATTTGATCCGGTGGGGCTGATCCGCTGCGACTCCAAGGCGGCTCTTCCGGTCGGCCTCATACTCGGAATAGTTTCCTTCGAACGAGACGATATGACTCTCGCCCTCAAATGCCAAAATATGGGTGGCTATCCGGTCAAGGAACCACCGGTCATGGCTAACCACAACCACCGAGCCCGCAAAGTTTTCGAGAGCCTGCTCCAGTGCTCTCAGGGTATTCACATCCAGGTCATTCGTGGGTTCGTCCAGCAGAAGGACATTGGCTCCTTCCTTGAGCATTCGTGCAAGGTGGACCCGGTTTCTCTCTCCCCCTGACAGGATCCCAACCTTCTTCTGCTGATCGGTGCCCGAGAAATTGAAGCGGGCCACGTAGGCTCGTGAATTGACCTGTCTGCTGCCAAGTTGAATCGTATCCTGTTTATCTGAAATAACTTCCCAGAGGGTCTTCTCCGGATCGAGGATGTCGCGGCTCTGGTCAACATAAGCTATTTTGACCGTCTCACCTATTCGTATTATTCCGGAATCTGGCTTTTCCTGCCCTGTGATCAACCGCAAGAGCGTGGTCTTGCCTGCGCCGTTCGGACCAATGATTCCGACGATCCCGCCGGGTGGAAGCGAAAAGGAGAGATTTTCCATCAGAATTCGGTCCCCATACGACTTGGTGACACCACGGCTTTCAATCACAACGCCCCCGAGCCGTGGTCCCGGAGGAATATAGATTTCGAGCTCCTTGGCCACCTTCTCACTTTCGTTCGCGAGGAGGACTTCATAAGAGCCGATTCGGGCTTTCGATTTCGCATGCCTTCCTTTGGGCGACATCCGGATCCACTCCAGTTCCCGCTGCAGCGTCTTCCGTCGTTCGCTCTCTGTCTTTTCCTCCTGCCTCAGACGATTCTCTTTCTGTTCGAGCCATGAAGAATAGTTTCCTTTCCACGGAATGCCTTCTCCCCGGTCAAGTTCGAGAATCCATCCAGCCACATTGTCAAGGAAGTAGCGATCATGGGTGACGGCGATGACTGTTCCTGCGTACCGCTTCAGATGCTCTTCAAGCCAGGCCACGGTTTCGGCATCGAGATGGTTGGTCGGCTCATCCAGGAGCAGAATATCGGGCTTTCGAAGCAGAAGCCGGCACAGGGCCACACGCCTCCTCTCTCCACCCGAAAGAACTCCCACCGGTGTATCTCCTGGAGGACAACGGAGGGCATCCATTGCCATTTCCAGGCGTGAATCGAGATCCCAAGCCTCAAGCGCATCGAGTTTTTCCTGCACTTGACCCTGCCGTTCGATAAGACGATTCATCTCCTCTTCCGACAGGGGCTCTGAAAACCTTTCATTGATCCGGTTGAATTCTTTCAGGAGCTCAACCGTCTCCTGCACCCCTTCCTCTGCGCTCTCCCGCACTGTCTTGGTCTCGTCGACCTTCGGTTCCTGTTCAAGAAAGCCGATGGTGAAACCAGGGGTAAGGATCGTCTGTCCGTTGAACTCTTTATCTACACCAGCGATGATGCGCAGCAGGGAGCTCTTCCCGGAGCCATTCAGGCCGATGACGCCGATCTTGGCTCCGTAAAAATACGAGAGGGAGATGTCCTTCAGAATCGCTTTTTTATCGTGATACTTACTGACACCGATCATGGAGTAAATGATTTTCTGTGATTCGTTTGCCATCTCGTTTTAATCCTCCCCCACCTCGTCCGAGTACTTCTGAAAAAAATCCTTCTGATAAACTTGAGTTAAAACTATTTATGCCTTAATTTATTTAGCGAGTCAAAGCTTGACTCCATTCCTCCTGTATAACATCATTGCTGTCCAAATTAGATAGGGTTTGTGCACAGTTGGGTTGATATCGTTGGCTATTTGGATTTCTATGCGCTTCTTTCAAATCCAGGTTCACCAGGCGCAGAGAACGCTGAGGGGATGTCCTTATGATCCAATCGGGAGACAGCGATTGGATCATAAACTCTCACCCTGCCTGCGCCGAGGCTTCGGCAGGCAGGCCTTTGGGAATAGATTCCAGGTTGCGTTCCATGGCTATGGGACTGCAAAAAATGCTTGTTCTGATACAAAAGAGAGCTTTTTATTTGGCGACCTCTCACCGCCAAGTAAAGAACCCCGCAGCAGAGCTGCGGGGCATTAAAATTCAAAACAAAAAAATTGCTCTTGTTGCTGGTACTTTATATAGCGACGTATGACTTCATGGGTAACCTTGTCCCCAACAGACCGAACAAAATACCCATCACCCCAAAATTCTCCTCCCCAAAACTGCATGACTTGCTCGTTTTATCAGGCTCGTGCCCAACTTATACCATGTTTTATCGCCTTCAGCGAACCTGTTTTCATCCGCCCAGCAGAACTGGGCGGTATTCAACAGGTATTTTTATAAAAAAATCACTTCTCTGCGCCTGCGCACCGGAGCGCTTCGGCGCACAGGTGCGTCCTCGGCGTCTCTGCGGTGAAAATTCTATTTTGGACAAGAATGGTATAACATAGTGATAAGAAGAGAGCGGGATGGGTTCAAACTTATTACCGATCCCCATGGATTAGTGCTTAAGCAAACTCAGGATGGCAAGAATTGAGCCTCACCCGTATGGATGAAGAATAATGGAAAAACTCTTTGCTGTCTGCGCCCCGGGGCTGGAGCCATTCGCCGCACTGGAACTTGACGAGTTAGGCCTATTTGGCAGCCAATCCCCTTCCCAGTCAAAAACATCTTTAACGGAGAAAGGGGTTCAATATGAATCCGGGGGCATAGAATTTCAAGGCTCCCTTCATGACCTCTATCGGGCCAATCTCTATCTCCGCACTGCAAGCCGTGTGTTAGTCCGGCTTGGCGATTTTTACGCCTCCACATTTCCTGAACTCCGGCGGAAGGCGAGTCGTGTGCTTTGGGAAAATTATCTTGCACCGGAACGACCGATTGCATTACGGGTTACCTGCCAAAAGTCCCGTTTGTATCACGAGGGCGCTGTCGCCGAGCGGGTAGTAGGGGCGATTGCTGACAGGCTCGGCAAGCCTCCATCCGTTCAGAAACACCCCGAAGACTCGGGGACAGAACTTCCCCAGTTGATCGTTGTCCGATTCGTGGATAACCTCTGTACCGTCAGCATTGACTCCTCCGGAGCGCTTCTTCACAGGCGAGGTTATCG
>Ga0315285_10006144_pt1 | contig 12362 bp, 3 predicted proteins | sample YL17G09_36_MG_FD_203698 | JGI IMG/M metagenome (GOLD analysis project Ga0315285, IMG submission 203698) | Sediment microbial communities from Yellowstone Lake, YNP, Wyoming, USA - YL17G09_36 | ecosystem: Environmental > Aquatic > Freshwater > Lake > Sediment | place: USA: Wyoming | collected... | reverse complement strand
CGGCCAAGCTCAGCTTCCGCACCCGGCCGTTCAATGCGTCGGCTACGTACATGTTCCCGGAAGCATCGATGGTGAGATGTCCTGCGCGCAGGCTTAGTCGTGCAAGTGCGGCTGGCCCGCCATCGCCAAAGAACCCTTCGCTAGAGGCACCCGCCACGGTCAGAAGCACACTGTCTGATGCCCGTATTTCCCGAATGGCCGAGCTCCCGTCCGTCATAAAGATGTTGTTGCCCTCGTCCACCGTCACAGCTAAGCCTGCCACGTTGCCCAGCGGGCCACCAGGCTGGCTGCGCGCCTGGACCGTAGTAATGATTCCGGTGGAGAGGTTGAGCCGGCGAAGGGAGCCAGCGGCAATCAGAAGTTGTCCCTGGCGATCGATAGCGAGACCTTCGGGACCACCGACGGCGGCCGCAGTGCCTGGACCGTTATCGCCGGAGGTGCCTGGGTTACCGTTCCCGGCGACCGTGGTGATGATACCGGTGGCTCCATCCACCCTCCGCACGCGATTGCCCTGGACATCGCCGATGAAAATGTTGCCTGCCGCATCAGTAACAATTCCATGGACCTCGATCAGGAGCGCTTGTGTGGCCGGCCCCCCATCCCCGGCATAACCACTTTGGTCCTGACCTGCGACGCGGGCGATTTTCCCGGTCTGCGCGTCCATCCTCCAAACTGAACGTTGCTGATCGAAGAGGATGTTCCCCTGGGGGTCCACGTGTATGGTTTGCATGAGGCCGAGCGACGCTGCCGTCGCGGCCACTCCGTCGGCCTTCGGCGTCGAGCCGCCACCAAGGACGGTTGTAATGCGGCCGGTGGCGGGATCAAGCTGCCGGACGCGTCCGAGAGGCTTTTCCCCCACATAGACGTTGCCCCGAGCATCAGTCCCCATACCGAAGGGCAAAAACAAAACCGCGAGGCGTGCCACTCCGTCGAAAGGTTCGTTGCTCCCGGCAATAATGGGGAGCTTCCCGGGAGCCGCGCTGGCTTGCAGGATTCGCCCGTAATAGGTAGCGGCGAAGACCCATCTACCCGCGGCGTCACGCGCGATTCCCGCGCCCACCCAATTGCCTCCGAAGTTGGTGACTAGGCCAGTGTTTGCATCCACCCTGGCCAGACCCTGGCCATAGGTAAAGTAAAGGTTGTCCTGCTGGTCGAAGAGCATGCTGATCGGGCTAACCATGGCGCTGGTGGCAGCGAGGCTTCCGTCAGGGATCGGACCAGTACTCACCTGGTTAGGAATCCCGACTACCGTAGTAATGATCCCAGTGCCGCGTTCTATCCGCCGGATCGTATCGGCCGCTACATAAAGACTGCCCTTCGAGTCGAGCGCCAGTCCCTGCATTCCGTACGGAAACGTCCGATTGGGGAAACCGGCATTCAGCGCCGGCCCGCCGTCACCAGAGTGCTGGCACTGACCGTTGCCGGCGTACGTGCTGATGATTCCCGCCGTGTCCACGCGGCGGATACGGCAGTTACCGGCGTCGGCGACAAACAGATTGCCGACGGCATCAAACGCCAGGCCGGTGGGGGCGCTGAGCCGCGCGAAGCGCGCCGAGCCGCCATCGCCCGAGAAGCCCGCCTGCCCCGTGCCCACCACCGTGGTGACCAATCCGTCCGGCGTCAGCTTGCGCACGCGATTGTTAGCCGAGTCGGTGAAGTACAGGTTGCCGGCCGCGTCGCCCGTCAGGTGGCTCGGGCGTTCCAGGCGCACCGATAACGCCGGAACGGGAATGGCATCGTCCAGTATCGTTCCGCCGCCCACCACCACGCGCATGATGCCGGTGACCGGGTCCATGCGGCGGATCACGTGGTTACCCATCTCGGCCACCCACAAGGCACCGTCACGGTCGATCCACAGGCCGTTGGGCATGTTCAGCGGGGTTTGCGTAGCCGGCAAGCCATCGTAGATCGCGCCGCCCGCCACCGTGTCGATCACCCACGTCGTCGTGCCCTGCGCAAAGCACAACGAGACGCACACGAAAATATGCAGCAGGAGAAAGGCAGCCGCTCTTGCCATAACTTACACTCCGATCGAGATCAGTATCGAGGGGCCCTACCTGCGATAGGCTGGACAGAGTTTAGCACAACTGTCCGTGGCGGGCCGGGTGGGCTGTTTTCCGTGTCAAGCCCTTGCCACCAGGGCACGAAGACACCACAGCTTCGTGTCTTAGTGTCTTAGTAGTTCATCAACCTCATTGAACAGCGATGGTGACGGTGTTGCTGGCCACGCCGTTCTGGATGAGCACCAGCGGGACTGCGCTGCCCGCCGTCACGCCGGCCGGCACCCGGGCGTTCACCTGGTACAAGCCCACAAAGCCCGGCGCCAGCCCCGCAAACTCTACCGCCGCTTCCACGCCCCCAATCGTCACCTTCACCGGCGTGGTCACCAGCGCCAGCGGGGGCACCGCGGGCGCTGCCTGCCCCGTGGCCACCGCCGGACTGGTGGCCCCCAAGCCCGTGGCGTAGATCACCACCGCCTCCCCCGCCTTCACCGCGTGGCTGCTGTCCACCAGGTTGTTCAGCCCGTCCAGCACCACCCCCTGCCCCGTCCCGCTCTGGCTCACCGTGAAGACGCCCGGCTGCGCACTCACGATGGTCACCGTGCCCGGCGCGCCCGCCGCGTCCTTCCCCGTCACCACCAGCGTGGCCATCCCCGGCATCACCTCGAACGGTACCTGGGCGTTCACCTGCCCACCGTCGGCGTAGAACAGCGGCGCCTCGTAGCCGCCCAGCGTGGCCCGGATGTTCCCCAGTGTGCGCGGCAGCGGGATCTGCGCGGCCAGGTTCCTGCCTTCCGCCAGGTTGCTCCCGAACAGCGAGAAGATCATGCCCGGCGCCAAAGGCTTGTAGCGGTCGAAACTGGCCGCGTTCACCCAGCCGTCACGGAACACCAGCGGCAGCTTGCTGGCCTCCCCCAGCGTCCCCGAGAACTGGAATACCCCGTCTTCCAGCCCGCTGGCCACCGCCCGAACGGTCACCCCGATTGAGCCCTTGGTGGCCGGCACCCAGGTGGCCATGTAGCTGCCGTTGCGCAGGTTCTGGAACACCAGCGGCGGTTCGTTCCCCGTGAAGCTGGCGGCCACCGTCGCCGAGCTGACCGCCGAGCCGCAGTCGTCCACCGCCTGCACCAGCATGGGAATCGGCCAGCCGCTCTGTAGCGAGAAGCGGTTGCCAACCTTGGTCTCCACGATCACCATGCGGCGGGCGGTGCAAGCTGCCGAAGAGGTCCAAGGTCCAAGGTCCAAGGTCCAAGGTCGGACAGGCAAGGATGCCTGTCCCACTGCTACCGGGGAGACTACCAGGGCCACGGCTATTTCCTGCGTCACGCCGGTGCCGAAGCTCAGAATGAGGGAGCCGACATAGACGCCGGCACTGAGTCCGGAGGGCTGCGCCTGCACGCTCAGCGCCGCTGTCTCGGCCGAGCTCAGCAGCACCCCCTGCTCCGGGGTCACCGACAGCCAGCCGCCCCCGGCCTGCGTCTGCGTCCGCGCCAGGTACTGCAGCGCCTGCCCGCCCGTGCTGGCGATGGAGATGCCCTGCGTCAGCGCCCCGCTGGCCCCACTGGCCGCCGTGAAAATCACCCCCAGCGGATTGATGGTGCCCACCGGCAAGGAGCCCCGCGCCAGCATGTTCACCAGCACAATCCCCGTCTGCGGCGCATTCAGCGCGCCGCTCGCCGTAATGGTCAGCAGGCCCACGCTCACGCCGGCCCGGAGCTTGCCCGGGTCCACCAGCAGGGTCACGGTCGGCGCGACCGACACCGCGGCATCGCTGGTCCCGCTGGTGGGGCTGACCCGCAGCCAGTCGCCGCCCGCCGGCAGGTTCACCTGGATCTGCCAGTCCATCCGCCCCTGCCCAGCGTTCTGGATGGCGAAACTCTGTGGGCCGATCACCAGGCTGCCTTCTATTCCGACGAACAGGAACCCGGTCTGCGTGGGCAGCAGGATGGGCTGCGTCTTCGAGACGGTCAGCACCACGGAGATGATGCGTGTCTCGTTGGCCGTCAGGTTCCGCAGGGTGACCTGGCCCTGGTAGACGCCCTGGGCCAAGCCGGTGATGTCGGCCGAGATGGTCAGCGAGGAAGGCGCGGTTCCCAGCCCCGACGAGATGCGCAGCCACTGCCCGCCGCTCGAGGTCTCGGCTGTGGCGCTCCAGCTCAAAGTACCGCTGCCGGCGTTGCTGATCGACAGCGTTTGCGGCGGCGGACTCGCCCCGCCCTGTACGCCCTGGAAGTTCAAGTATTGCTGTGAAAGGCCCAGCGCCGCCCCGGCAGTCCCCGTCACCGTGAGCACCACTTCAATGGTCTGCGGCGAATTGGTCGCGCCCACCGCGCTAATTGTTACGGTCCCCCGGTAGGTGCCGGCGCCCAACCGAGAGGCGTCGACTGTCAGGATGACCGCGGACTGAGCTGAGCCCGAGACCGCGCCCGATGTCGTCGTCGCCGTCAGCCAGTTACCTCCGGCGCTGGTCGAAACGGTGAGCGTCCAGTTGAACGACAATGAATTGGAGCTGCTGATGGTGATCTGCTGCGCGGCGACGAGCGAACTGCCCTGCAAGCGGCTGAAGAACACGGTACCCGGCGAGACGGCCAGCGCCGGCTGCAGCACCGCGGCGGTCAGCTTGCGAACACGGTTGTTGCCCGTATCGACAACGTAGACGTTGCCGGAAGCGTCCGGCAGGATTGCGCCGATCGATGAGAAGCGGGCGAGGCTGGCCAGGCCGCCATCTCCGAAGAAACCCGCTGGTCCCCCCGCTGTTGCCGCAATCCCGACGGCGAGGCTGTCGGAGGCTCGGACCTGCACGATCGTTCTTCCTCCCCAGGGGTTGGTGTAGATGTTGCCCTCGCTGTCCACGCCGACGGCGTAAGAACCACCGCCGATAGGGGAAAGCGGACCACCGGGCTTGCCGCGCGCCATCACGCTGCTGATGATGCCCGTGGAGAGATCCAGCCGTCGCACGCTGCTGCCGGCGCCGATCAGCAAGGCGCCCTGCTTGTCAAAGGCCAGCCCTACCGGATTGCTTACGCCGGCGGCGGTGGCCGGCCCACCGTCGCCTGAGTTAGTTTGTGTCCCGTTGCCTGCAATCGTGGTAACGATGCCGGTGGCGGGATCCACGCGGCGCACGCGGTTGTTCTGGTTATCGCTGATGTAAACGTTGCCGGCGGAATCGCCGAGCACGCCCCGCGCACGGCAGAACGTCGCATTCACCGCGGGACCGCCATCGCCGAGGGCGCCGCAGGATTTGTAGGGCTGGCCGGCGATGCGCGTGAGTGTGCCGGTCCTGGCGTCGGCCTTCCAGATTGTCTCGTCGGCGGCAAGAAAGACGTTCTTCTGAGCGTCAACAGATACGGCCGTGATTCCCAAGAAACTGGCCGCGGCGGCGGCTACGCCGTCGGCAGGCTGCTGATTCCCGCCCCCCACGACCGTGGTCACCATGCCGGTTACGGGGTCGAAGCGGCGCACGCGGCCGTGCTGGGAGTCGGCAATGTAGATGTTCCCCGCCGCATCCATGTAAGCGCCACTAGGCTGGGCCAGCACGGCCCGCAGGCCCGGCCCGTCAAACACGTCGCTGGTCCCGGCAAGCGTTGCCTGCTGGCCTCCGGTTGGAGCGACGCGCAAGATCAAACCGGCAGCGGGCGCGGCGAAGATCAAATTGCCGGTGCTGTTGCGAACCAATCCGGCGCTGTTGAGGCCGCTGCTGACTTGTGTGAGCAGGCCGGTGGCAGCCGTCACTTTCAGCACCCCACTGTTTTCGGTGAAATACAGGTTGCCGTCCGGGTCAACAACCATGCTGTTGGCGTTGAGCAGGCTGGCAGCGGTAGCCGGCGTGCCGTCGGCAGGCTGCTGCGTGCCCACCCCAGCTACCACCGTGAGGATGCCGGTGGTCGCGTCAATCCGCCGGATGCTGGCACCGTTGGCCAGATAGAGGTTGCCCCACGAATCAAACGTCAGACCCAGCATGCCGGTGAGGCGGGAAGCGGTAGCCGGCGTGCCATCCGCGAGAACCTGCCCGCCCACACCCAGAGTCGCGCTTAGAGCCGGTCCGCCGTCGCCGGTCGGCACACTGCACTCGCCGGTGCCGGCGAACGTGCTGATGTTGCTGGCTACGTCTACACGCCTAATCCGGCAATTCCCCGCATCGGCGATGTAGAGGTTTCCTGCGACGTCAAACACCAGTCCCCTGGGACCGTTCAGCTTGGCCAGGCGCGCCGGCCCGCCGTCGCCCCCGAACCCGGCTTCTCCGGTGCCCACCACCGTGCTGACCTGCCCGTCGGGGGTCAGCTTGTGGACGCGATTGCCCGCCCATTCGGTGAAATAGATATTGCCCGCCGCATCACCGACAATGTTGCTGGGCGAGACCAATTGCAGGCTGGTGCCGGGAAGCGGCGTCGAGTCCTCGCGCGTGGTCCCGCCACCGACCAACACGTTCATCACGCCCGTGGCGGGGTCGATTCGCCGGATGACATTGCTGCCTGTCTCCGCAATCCACAAGGCGCCGTTGCGGTCGAGCCACAACCCATTCGGAGCATTAAGTGGGGTAGCGGTGGCCGGCAAGCCGTCATAGACGGTGCCGCCGACCACGGTGTCGATGGTGTAAACCTTGGCTGACTGGGCGAGGCAGACACTCACCCAAAACAGCAGGCAGAAAAGCAGGCACGAGCCCCTTCGCATATACACGCCTCCAAGGGCCCAAATGTGCAAGGGCAAGCTGCGCGCAGTGTACCACGAAAGTGGTAGCCCGAATGGTCGCTGTAGCGCCGGCTGGGCGCACCATTTCACTGCGTGGATCGGTGCTCACACGCCAGGACCTGCCAGCCGACGCCGGCGCTACAACGGTCCTTCTTTGTGAGGCTTTGTGCCCTTTGTGTCTTGGTGGTGAGAAAACAGCTCATTTCACGGCGATGGTGACGGTGTTGCTAGCCACGCCGTTCTGGGTGAGCACCAGCGCGACGGCGCTGCCCGCCGGCACGCCTGCCGGCACCCGCGCGTTCACCTGGTACAGCCCCACAAAGCCCGGCGCCAGCCCCGCAAACTCCACCGCCGCGTCCACGCCCCCGATCGTCACCTTCACCGGCGTCGTCACCAGCGCCAGCGGGGGCACGGCCGGCGCCGCCTGCCCCGTGGCCACCGGCGGATTCGTGGCCCCCAAGCCCGTGGCGTAGATCACCACCACCTCCCCCGCCTTCACCGCATGGCTGCTGTCCACCAGGTTGTTCAGCGCGTCCAGCACCACCCCCTGCCCCGTGCCGCTCTGGCTCACCGTGAACACCCCCGGCTGCGCACTCACGATGGTCACCGTGCCCGGCGCGCCCGCCGCGTCCTTCCCCGTCACCACCAGCGTGGCCATCCCCGGCGTCAGCTCGAACGGCACCTGGGCATTCACCTGCTCGCCGTCGGCATAGAACAGCGGAACGTCATAGCCGCCCAGCGTGGCCTTAATGCTGCCCAGCGAGCGCGGCAGCGGAATCTGCGAGGCCAGGTTCTTGCCTTCCGCCAGGTTGCTCCCGAACAGCGAGAAGATCATGCCCGGCGCCAACGGCTTGTAGCGGTCGAAACTGGCCGCGTTCACCCAGCCGTCGCGGTAGATGAGCGGCAGCTTGCCGGCCTGGCCCAGCGTGCCGGCGAACTGGAACACCCCGTCCTCCAGCCCGCTGCTGACCGCGCGAACCGTTACCCCCACCGAGCCTTGGGTGGCCGGCACCCAGGTCGCCGTGTACTGCCCGTTCTTCAGGTTCTGGAACACCACCGGCGGATCACCGCTGGTGAAGCTGGCCACCACCGTGGCGTTAGTGACCGTCATGCCGCAGTCGTCGGCGGCCTGTACCAGCATGGGAATGGGCCAGCCGGCCTGCAGCGAGAAGCGGTTGCCCAGCTTGGTCTCGACGATCACCATGCGGCGGGCGGTGCAGGTTGCCGACGAGGTGCCAGGTGTCAGGTGCCAGGTGTCAGGTTGGCGATCGTACGTCAGGTTCGCATCCGACGTTGCGACCGGGCTGACCACCAAGGCCACGGCGACTTCCTGCGTGACTCCGGTGCCGAAGCTCAGCGTGACCGTGCCGAAGTAAACGCCCGGCGCCAACCCCGTCGCGCTGGCCTGCACGGACAGGTTCACGCTCTCAGCCGAGCTGAGCAGCACCCCCTGCTCCGGCGTCACCGACAGCCAACCGCCCCCGGCCTGGGTCCGCGTCCGCGCCAGGAACTGCAGCGCCTGCCCGCCGGTGCTGGCGATGGTGATGCCCTGCGCCAGCGCCGTCGTAGTGCCGCTGCCGGCCGTAAAGATCAGCCCCAGCGGGTTGATCATGGCCACCGGCGGCGTCCCCCGCGGCAGCATGTTCACTAGCATGATCGCGGTCTGCGGCGAGTTCAACGCCCCGCTGGCGCTGATCGTCAGCAGCGCCACCGATACGCCCGCCTTCAGCCGCCCCGGATCCACCTGCAGCGTTACCGGCGTCAGCGCGGATAAAGGCTGAGTCGCATCGCTGGTCCCGCTCAGCGGGCTGATGCGCAGCCAGTCGCCTCCGCCCGGCATGTTCACACCGATCTGCCAATCGAGCTTCCCCTGCCCCGCGTTCTGAATCGCAAAGCTCTGCGGCCCGATCACCAAGCTGCCTTCCACTCCGGTGAACAAGAAGCCCGTCTGCGTCGGCAACAGAATCGGCTGGGTCTTCGTAACCGTGAGCACCACCGAGATGATCTTCGTTTCCGATAGGGTCAGGTTCCGCATCACAACCTGGCCCTGGTAAACGCCTTGGGCGAGCCCAGTGATATCGGCTGAAACGGTCAGTGTCGAGGGCGCGGTGCCCAGGCTGGGGGAGATGCGCAGCCACTGGCCGCCGCTGGAAGTCTCGGCCGTGGCGCTCCAGCTCAGCGTGCCGCTGCCCACGTTCGAAATCGACAGCATTTGCGGCGCCGGGTTCCCTCCGCCCGCCACCCCCTGGAAGTTCAGATACTGCTGCGACAGGCCCAAAGAGGCCCCGACGGCCCCCTGCACCGTCAGCAGCACGTCCACCGTTTGTAGCGGATTGCTGGTGGCCGCGCTCTTCACTGTGACTGTGCCGCGGTAGCTTCCGGCGCCCAGCTTGGAGGCATCCACAGTCAGGAAGATCGTGGCGGGCGCCGCGCCCGAGGTCTTGCCGGCATTGAGCCAGTTCCCGCCCGCGCTGGTGGTGATTTCTAGCGTCCAGTCAAAAGGCAGGGCGTTAGCGCTGTTGATGCTGAACTGCTGCATGGTCAGAAACGAGCTGCCCTGCGCCGCCGTGAAGAACAGCGTGCTGGGAGAGACGGCCATCTCCGGTTTCACCACGGCAAGGCTCAGCTTTCGCACCCGACCGTTGCTCGCATCAGCCACGTAAATGCTCCCCGAAGTGTCGGTCGCAATACGTCCCCAGCCTAGGCTAAGGCGAGCAAGTGCAGCCGGACCGCCATCACCAGAGAAGCCTTCGCCAGAGGATCCCGCCACGGCCAGGAGCACGCTGTCCGAAGCCCGTATTTCCCGAATGGCCGAGCCACCTTCGGTCGCAAAAATGTTGTCATCCTTGTCCACAGTCACACCGTCGATATAAGACGACATCTGGGCATTGCTTAGCGGGTCACTTGGGCGGTTACGCGCCTGAACCGTCGTAATGATCCCGGTGGCCAGGTTGAGTCGGCGAAGTGTGCTTGCCGCTATGAGCAGTTGTCCCTGGCGATCGAAGGCCAAACCCTGCGGATAAGCGACGGCTGCGGTAGTGGCCGGACCACCATCGCCCGTGCTTCCCGAGGTTCCATTCCCCGCGACGGTTGCGATCGCACCGGTGACCGCATCTACCCGTCTTACTCGGTTATTTGGGCTGTCGCTTACAAAAATGTTGCCCGCCGCGTCGGTAACGAATCCGAATATATTGCGGAAGGTTGCCTGTACCGCTGGTCCCCCGTCCCCCGAGTATCCGCTGGTCCAAGACAGTGGCCCGGCGATGCGGGCGACCCTCCCAGTTCGCGCGTCCACCTTCCATAATGAGAAAACCTGATCGAAAAAGATGTTGCCCTGGGCATCCAGGTGAAGGTAGTCGATGTGGTTCAGCCGCACTGTTGCAGCCGGAAGCCCATCGGCCAATTGGGCCGAGCCGCCCCCGACTACTGTAGTTACCCCGCCGCTGACAGGATCCAGGCGGCGGATGCGCCCGCGGGTGAGTTCCGCAAAGTAGACATTGCCCTGGGCGTCAGTCCCGATGCCACTGGGCGAACTCACGACAGCAAGCCGCGCCGGGCCGTCGAAGGGTTCCTCCGTCCCGGCGATCATCGTGAGTGCCTTTGCAGACGCACTCGTTCGCCTGATTTGTCCCCTGTAGTACTCGGTGAACAGCAGGTCCCCGTTGTTGTCGCGGGCCAGCCCTCCGGCATACCACCCTCCCATGTTAGTGACCAATCCGGTTGTGGCTGCCACCTTCGCCAAGCCGTCGCTGTACGTGAAATAGAGGTTGTCGTCTTGATCGAGCAGCAAGCCCATCGGGCCACACATGATGCTCGCAGCGGCAAGGGATCCGTCAGGAATTGGCCCGCAGTTTCGCTGGTTGGCAGTCCCGACCACGCTGGTAATAATGCCGGTGGCACGGTCAATGCGGCGAATCGTCTCGTTAGACGCCAGATAGAGATTGCCCCTAGAATCAAGGGCCAACCCATTCAGCCCCCACGGAAAAGATGCCTTCGTTAGACCGGCATTCAGCGCCGGCCCGCCGTCACCAGAGTGCTGGCACTGACCGTTGCCGGCGTACGTGCTGATGATTCCCGCGGTGTCCACGCGGCGAATGCGGCAATTGCCGGCGTCGGCGATGAAGAGATTAGCGGCCACGTCAAACGCCAGGCCGGTGGGGGCGCTGAGCCTCGCGAAGCGCGCCGAGCCGCCATCCCCTGAAAAGCCCTCCTGTCCGGTTCCCACCACCGTTGTCACCAGCCCGTCCGGCGTCAGCTTGCGCACACGATTGTTTGCCGAGTCGGTGAAGTAGATACTGCCGGCCGTATCGCCCGTCAGGAACATCGGGCGTTCCAGACGCACGCTGAGGGCCGGGACCGGGATCGCGTCGTCTAGGACCGTACCTCCGCCCACCACCACCCGCATAATGCCGGTAGCCGGGTCCATCCGGCGGATCACGTGGTTGCCCATCTCGGCCACCCACAAGGCACCGTCACGGTCGATCCACAGGCCGTTGGGCATGTTCAGCGGGGTCTGCGTGGCCGGCAGGCCATCGTAGATCGCCCCGCCCACCACCGTGTCAATCACCCAAGTCGCCGTGCCTTGCGCCGAACACAACGAGACAAACACGAAAATATGCAGCAGTAGAAAGGCAGCCGCTCTTGCCATGGCTTACACTCCGATCGAGATCAGTATCGAGGGGCCCTACCTTGGGATATCCTGGACAGAGTTTAGCACAACTGTCCGTGGCGGGCCGGGTGGCTTGGTTCCCACGTCACTAGGACGATGGTCCTATTGCGGACACGTTTGCCTTCAGGACGCCCGCACTAAGAAAGCGAATCGGAACGGGCTGTTCGCTCATCAAACTTACGAAGCAGTCTGTTCAACGTGGAGGAAGAATGTCCGGAAGGAAGCAATGGATCGCGTTATCGGTCATCGCCGTCCTGGTGCTGAGCCTTGCGGTTGCCGCGCAGACCGAAGGCGGCAAGCGGGTGGCCAGGCGCGTTTCGAATATGCTCAACCCCGACTGGACGCCGGAGAAGGGAACCTACGATCAGCCGGTGGCGACGCTGGGAGAGAAGCCCGCGCAGCCGTGGACCGAAACCACCATCAATGCCGGCGTCAACAAGCAGCCGCTCAAGGGTCAGATCGTGACCGTGACCGGCGAGGTGATCGATTTCTCCTGCTACCTGCAGCTCGGGAAGCACGGAGCGAAGCACAAGGATTGCGGCATAAAGTGCCTGCGCGCCGGCCAGCCCATCGGGCTGCTGACCCAGGACGGCTCGGTGTATGTGCTGATGGAAGAGGAGCACGATCCGCGGCGCGACGGGAAGACCGGCCTGCGCGACGCGGCCATCGAGCATTTCGCCCAGGTCGTCCAGGTCACCGGCACCCGCACCACCGTGGACGGCCAGAAGGCGCTCTATGTCCAGGGGTTCGTGAAGCAGTAAACGAGGCTGTAGGCTGTGGGCTGTAGGCTGTGGGCACACCCCAGTCTTCGAGGGCACGGCCCGGCCCACGGCCTACAGCCTACAGCCCACAGCCTTTTTGTGGTGAAATAAGGCCCAATGCTGACCCGACGCCAATTCCTCGCTACCAGCAGCGCGGCGTTGCTGGCGCAACCGCGCCGCCGGCCTAACGTGCTCGTCTTCATGACCGACCAGGAGTCGGGTCGCCGCGGCGACCTGGCCGGT
>Ga0315285_10006143_pt1 | contig 12362 bp, 8 predicted proteins | sample YL17G09_36_MG_FD_203698 | JGI IMG/M metagenome (GOLD analysis project Ga0315285, IMG submission 203698) | Sediment microbial communities from Yellowstone Lake, YNP, Wyoming, USA - YL17G09_36 | ecosystem: Environmental > Aquatic > Freshwater > Lake > Sediment | place: USA: Wyoming | collected... | reverse complement strand
CTCCGGTCCGACAACCCAGTGCGCGCCGGTCGAGGGCAACTACATCTATTAGCCGGAGACGAGCAAGCAAGACGGCTGATGTGACCGGAGCGCCCGCCACGGCGGGCGCTCCGTCCTCCGCATGAGCCTGGGGAAACAGGCGCGAGCGCCCATGAAAGGAGTTCACAGTGTCTGAGCGGCTGGCAGTGCACGGCGGCGCCCCCGTGCTGGATGACTCGGCCAAGGTCAAGTGGCCCATCATCACCCAGGAAGACAAAGACGCGGTGATGCGCGTGCTGGACTCGGGGGTTATCTGGGGGCTCTACGCGCCGGAGATGCGCGCGCTCGAGGCGGAGTTCGCCGCCTACTGTGGCACCAGGTATTGCCTCGCGATGAACAGCGGCACAGCCGCGCTGCACTGCGCGGTGGGGGGAGCGGGGATCGGCCCCGGAGACGAGGTCATCTCGCCCGCTTACTCTTTCCTTGCGACCGCGGCCGCGGTGCTGCACCATAACGCCATCCCGACGTTCGTGGACATAGACCCGCGCAGCCACAACATCGCCGTGGGGCAGATCGAGGCCGCCATCACCCCGCGGACGCGGGCGATCATCCCCGTCCACGTCCACGGATTGCCGGCCGACATGGATGAGATCAACGCCATCGCGGCCAAGCATGGGCTCATCGTCATCGAGGACGCATGCCAGGCCCATGGCGCGGTCTACAAGGGACGGAAGGCCGGGAGCCTTGCGGCGATGGCGACCTTCAGCCTGAACACCACGAAGAACCTCCCCGGGGGGGAGGGCGGGCTGTTCGTGACGGACAGCGAGGAGTACCGCGGCAAGGCCAACATGCTCCGCATGTTCGGGGAGTATGTCGCCCCGGACGAGGGACGCAAGTACCAGGCCTACACCATGGGCTGGAACTACCGCACGCAGGAGATGCCGTGCGCGTTCACGCGGAGCCAGTTCCGCAGACTGGATGCCACCAACGCGAATGGCCAGCGCAACGCTGAATACCTTTCGGCCGAGCTGGCCAGGATTCCCGGTCTCGTGCCGCCGTACGTGCCGGCGGATCGGACCTGTGTCTACCACAAATACCGTCTGATGCTCGAACCCGAGAAGCTCGGGCTGCCGGTGAGTGGCGTCGCTTTTCGCGACAAGCTGATGAAGGCGCTGCAGGCGGAAGGGGTGGATGCGGTCCTCTGGCAGCTCACCACCGTGCCGGAGCAGCCGGTGTTCCAGCTTCTGGAGGGGTATGGCAGGGGATGCCCGTGGAGCTGCGAGAAGCTCAACGGCGCGAGCTACGAGTACCGGGCCGAGGCGTTTCCGGTCGCCAAGCACATGCTGGAGAACTCCCTGGTGATTTGCTCGGAACTCTACCCGATATACGCCCAGCCGATGGTGGTGATGGAACGATACGTCGAGGCGTTCCACAAGGTGTTCGAGAACATGGATCAGGTGCTGTCGGTTGCCGCGGGTGCGGTGGGCGAGCAGGTGGCTGGCATCACGGTGGCGAGGTAAGGCAGAGAGTGATGCGACCCTCAGTGGGATTGGTGGTTGTGGCCAGCCCCCTCGAGGTGGGGGCCGATGCGGCGCCGGCCCTTCTGACAGAGGCGGAGGCGGCGCTCTCAGAGGAGGGCCTGGGCGCGGTGGCGCCTGTCGTCGTTGCTGATCCCGCGTCGGCCCGCAAGGCTGGAGCGTGCTTCCGCGACGCCGATGCGGTTTGCGTGGTCGCGGCGACATGGTCCGAGGACTATCTGGTTCAGGACCTGCTGGCATACGTGGGCCGTCCCACGCCGCTGATCGCGTGGGCGCTGCCGGGTCTGCATACCGGATCGCTCTGCGGCACCCACCAGCTCTGCTGCGTGCTCAAGGAGCTGGGGTGCAGCTATCGCTTCGTATACGGAGCGCTCGCTGACAACGCGGCCCGCGCTCGGGTGGTCGCCACTGCGAAGGCCGCGGCGGCGCGCCGAGCGCTTCAGCGAGCCAGAGTCGGACGCATTGGAGGCCGTCTGCCCGGCATGGCCGAGGTGGCGGTGGATGAGGTGGCGCTGCGCGCGGTGCTCGGGCCGCGCCTGGTGGAGCGAGGGTTGGACTGGCTGACCGAGCAAGCGGAAGCGGCGGACGCGGAGGAGGCCGGGGCGACGTGGGAACGCGCACGCAGCGCTGCCGGCCGCGTGGATGTTCCCGACAACGCCGGCTTGCTTGCCGCGCGCTATTACCTCGCTCTGCGTGAGTTCCTCAGGACCGAGGAGATGAGCGCGTTCACGGTGGAGTGTTACCCCAGGCTCATGGGCCAGGTCTGTCTTCCGATTGCGCTGCTGGCAGAGGAAGATGCTGTGGGAGCTTGCGAAGGAGATGTCAACAGCGCGGTCGCGATGCGGCTGCTTGCCTGGTTCACCGGAGGCCCGGTGCACAACACCGATCTTCTTGCCGACGATCGCGAGGAGAACACCATCGTCTTCTCCCACTGCGGCTCCGGAGCGTTCTGCTTGGCCCCCTGCAAGTCCGACATCGCGCTGGCGAGTTGTCGGTTGATGGACACGGGCGTCACTGTGCAGTACCCCGGCCGCCCGGGGCGCGTCACCGGGGTGAATCTCGTGGGGCCGACCGGCGACTATCGCATGGGGCTGTTTGGCGGCGAGGCGGTGCCCACGGAACTGGTCTTCCCCGGCAACCCGGTGAAGGTGCAACTGGAGGTCCCGGTCGCTGACTTCCTCTCCGACGTAGCCGAGGCGGGCTTGGGCCACCACTGGATGATCGGCGAAGGAGACGCCATCCCCTCCCTGCTCGAGTTCGGGCGGCTGGCGGCCATTCCGGTCTTCCGGCCGGGCTCGAGCGGGAGCTGAGGACTGCCGGCGGGTGTGCAGCGAGGTGAACATGGTCAAGGTTGGCATTATCGGACTCGGGCGCAGCGGATGGGAGCTGCACGCTGAGCCCCTGAGCAAGATGGCTGACTACCGCGTTGTGGCGGTGTGCGACCAGGCGCAGAGCCGTCTGGAGCAGCTTGCCCCGAAGGCGGACGCCAGGCCCTATCGCGATCCCAAGAAGCTCATCGCCGACGCCGAGGTCGAGCTGGTGGTGGTCGCCGTGCCCGGGAGTCTTCATACCTCTTTGACCGTGGCCGCCCTGGGAGCCGGCAAGCATGTAGTGGTCGAGAAGCCGATGGCGAACACGCTGGCGGAGGCGGAGGAGATGCTCGCCGCCGCGGAGGCCGCCGGGCGCACGCTGACGGTGTTTCATAACCGCCGGTGGGACCGGGACTACCAGTTGCTCAAGGCGGTGGTCCAGCAGGGGGAGCTGGGGGAGTTGCTCACCCTGGACTCGCGGGTAATGACCTACGGCCCGGAATGGACCAGCTATGGGGTTCCCGACTTCAACCCGACCTGGCGCATTCAAGCCGCCTTCGGGGGCGGATTCCTCGCCGACTGGGGGCCTCATCTTGTCGAGCAGTGCCTGGACCTTGTCGGCGAGTGGCCGGTTCGCGTGACATGCCAGCTCCGCAGCCACCTTTGGGCGACCGAGGTGGACGACTACTTCAATCTTCGCCTGGAGATGCCGTCGGGTCTACTGGTGACGTTGGAGGGATCCAACAATGCGCGTCTGCCGCTGCCGCGCTGGTTTGTGGTCGGCACGCAGGGAACACTAGTCGCCGACGGCGCGTGGGGGAGATGGACGGACATGCGCATTCGCCGTTCCGCTGGCGACGTGACGGTGGACCTTGTGCCCCAAGGGGTCAGTGCCAGCAGTGGAACTCGCGACTACGACGTAGGCGAGGAACTCAGCGCGCAGTTCTACCGGGATCTCTCCGAGGCCCTGTCCAGCGGGCGGGCCCCGGCCATCACCGCCCAACGGGGCCGCGACGTGATCGCCGTTCTGCAAGCCGCGCGTCAGTCACACGAGGCGAGCCAGACAGTGCAGCCGCCCGTCCCGAGGGATCAGTATCACACGCACGACGGGGCCTGATCATAGAGAAGCGCCGCGCGGGGTCCCCCGGCGCTTCTCAGGCACGACACGAAAGCAACGAAAGGAGACGCACTGTGAATCTCGGCCCCATCGCGGGGATCTTCCCGTTCGGCTCACATCTCTGCCGCGAGCCTATGCCGCCCATGTCGGAGCTGAAGAAAGACATGGAGAATCTGAAGCGGCATGGCTTCAACATGGTGAAGCTGCAGGAGCAGTGGGGGATGGACGAGCCCGAGGAAGGTCACTACGACTTCTCGCGCTACGAGGAACTGATCGCTCACGCGGCGAGACTCGACCTGGTCGTGTACCTGGGGCTGACCTGCGAGCAAGCCCCCGGATGGCTATGGCGCAAGCATCCCGATTGCCGGATGGTGGGCATCAACGGGGTCCCGATTCTCTATGAGGCGCAGACTCCGCTGCCTGCTGACGGCAAGCCAGGGCCGTGCTTCGACCACCCCGGCGCGCTGGCCGACCAGACAAGGTTCATCAAGAAGCTCGTGCAGGCGCTGGGCAGCTACGAGAAGATCGTATGGAACACCTGGCAGGAGATCGGGTACTGGTCCGAACGGCTCGTCGGTCAGCCGGTCTGCTATTGCCCGCACACGCTTCGGGCCTTCCGCAGCTGGCTGGAAGCGAAGTACGGCGACCTGGAGGCACTGAACCGGGCGTGGAACGCCCGTTACCCGGACTGGAGCGCTATCGCTCCGCAGCGGACGACTAACGCGTGGACTGCGCTGGACGTCCACTGGAAGTACTTCATGGACAACGTCCAGGTCGCTCAGGTGCTGCGCAGCAGGGCCGAGGCAATACGGGAGGCCGATCCGTTGGGGCGGCCGGTCTTTGCGCACCTCGGCACCTACACCGCGGGGTCGGGCCGCGACTGGACGTACGCGCGCTGCCAGGACTTCCTCGGCTGCTCTTCCTACCCCACATGGTTCGCCCTGCAGGAGTGGGACGATGAACGGGCGTCGGGAAAGCCTGTGTCTCGCCACGCAGCGCTGCTGACGGAGATGTGGGACGCGATTGCGCTGGAGTACGACTTGCTTCGCTCCTGCAATCTTCCGGGTCGGCCCGTCTGGGCGGCGGAGTTGCAGGGCGGCCGCGTCAGCGACGGGTTCCACCTGGGGCGCGTGCCCTCGCCCGACGATATCCGGCGCTGGATGCTGACCGCGGTCGGCTCGGGCGTGACCGGCATTTCGTTCTGGGTCACCCGGGCGGAGATCGCGGCGGCGGAGGCCGACGGCTTCAGCCTGCTCGACAGTGAAGGCGACAGCACACCTCGATACGAGGAGGCCTCCCGGATTGGGAGAGCGCTGAATGAGCACCCCGACCTCTTTGGGCAGCCGTCATGGCCGGGGGCCGACGTCGCCATCCTGATCAACGAGTGGAACTACCAATACTGCGCCACCATGCGGCAGGGAGGGAATCACCTCCCGTTCAGCATGCGCGGCTGGCATCGCATCCTGTGGGACGCCGGGATCCCGGTGGACTTCGTGGATGTATCGCAGCTCGATGAGACAGAGATGAGTCGGTATCGAGCTGCCGTTCTGCCGTTCCCGCTCTGTCTCGGCGAGAGCACTGTCGAGAAGCTCGCCCAGTACGTGGCGAATGGGGGGAACCTGATCAGCGAGGCGTGCCCCGGCCGGATCACCCCTTACGCCTTCGCCAGCCGAGGAGAGCTCTCTGCCGCCGCCCGAGAGCTGTTTGGCGTTCGGCATGAGAGCGTGACCATGGTGAGAGAGCCTGAGGGTAGGGCGCGCTGGTCGCCCGCTGAGCGTAGTTGGGGGGAGTATCTAGATGACGCCTTCCTCACCGGAACCGGCCCTTTGGGGGGCCTCAAGCTCCGGGCGAACGTCTATGTGGAGACGTTCTCCTGCCGCGGCAGCAAGCCGATCCTGCTGCTGGGGGAGGCGGTAGCCGGGACCGTGCGAGATGTCGGAAAGGGCCGAGCCTGGTTGCTGGGGACATACGCCGGGCACAACGGCACCGCCTATGCCGATGATGATTCACGGGCACTGATCCGGGAGCTACTGGCCGCGTGCGGCGTGTCCGCCGCACATGAAGGGAGGTTGCGGATGCGCAGGCGCTGCGTTGAGGGCAAGGAGGCGTGGATACTCACCAACCCGAGCCCAGCGCCGATCACCGAGCGAGTTGACGTGAGCGGGTGGTCGCGGGTAGAGGACCTGCTGGGTGAGCCGCTTCTTCGGACGGGGACCACGGTGGATTTGACCGTTCCCGGTCTCGATGTGCGCGTGCTGGTGGTGCAGCGATGACATGCGACTCCGTGTCAGGCCGTCCCGTCAGACTGTCGAACGACAGCTGGGAGGTCTTTGTCGAGCCCGAATCCCTGCGCGTTGTCGGCCGCCCGCCAGAGCGGAGCGAGATCGAGCTCTCAGCGGCACAACCCCGTTCTGGCCGGGTGGCGAACCTGAGGCACGTCGACAACCAGCTCAGTTGGGATATCGTTGACAGCAACGTCCATGTGGCGTTCCGACTGGTTAGTGAGACGCTCTCTGCAAAGATCACGTCGAGCGCGCCGGGGAGCTTCACCTGGCCCGTGATTGCGCCGCCTCCCACAGGCGCTGCCTACGTGCTGCCACTGGCCGAGGGGAGCTACGTTCCGTCCGATGACCCCCGCTGGTTGGGCTATCTCGTCGAGCGCAGCCCTATGAGGGCTATAGAGGGGTTCTCCATGCCCTTCTGGGGTATCGCGCTGCCCGACTGCAGTGTGACCTACATGCTGACCAACCAGTTCAACAATCAGCTAGTCTTTGAGGATCGGGCGGGCAGAATCGGTATGCGATTCACTCACGAGTTCACCCGGAACTGGGAGCGCAAGGAGTACGGACTGGTCATACGGCTCGGACCGCCCTCTCCGATAGAACCCGCCAGACAGTACCGGAGGTGGCTGCTAGAGCAGGACCAGTTTGTCAGCATGCGCACGAAGATCGAGCAGACTCCTGAGGCCGAGAAACTCCTGGGCGCCCCGCACATCTATCTTTGGTCGGACGGCATATCGGTAGAGATGATGGACAAGTTCGCGGGCATCGGCTGCCAGCGGCTGTGGCTCGGGCTCAGTTCGTTGCGATCCGGCATGCAGAGCCCTGATGTTATCCGACGGGCCAAGGACCTGGGTTACCTGATCGGCACGTACGACGCCTATCACGGCATCCATGATCCTGATTCGACGAACGCCTCGGATACGGTGTGCTTCGACCGGCACCTGTACGAGACAGGCCCGATACTCACGGCCGACGGCTCGAAGATACCGGGCTACCTCGGCAGAGGCTACCAGCTCAGTCCGATCGCCGCCTGGCCCTATGTGAAGGAGCGGGTGACGCGTCTGATGTCCGAGCTGCCTGAGCCGTTCAACTCCTGGTTCATTGACTGTGATGCCTACGGCGAAGTGTTTGATGACTACTCGGAGCTTCACCCGGCCACGCAGGAGGATGACGTGAAGGCGCGGCTCCGTCGGATGGCGTGGATCCGCGACGCCTATGGTCTGGTGATCGGGTCGGAGGGCGGCGCGGCCTATTCCGCTGCAACCATCCATTTTGCCCATGGGATGATGACCCCGGTGTTTGGCTGGGGGGATCCGGAGCTTCAGAAGGACCAGACCTCCCAGTACTACCTTGGCGGCTGGTCTTCGCACGACGGACCGAGCATCCTGCTGAAGCGAGTGCCGCTGAAGCCTCGGTATCGGACATTCCACTATGACCCTCGCTTCCGGCTGCCGCTCTACCAGACCGTCTTCCACGATTCAGTTGTGGCCACGCACCACTGGCACCACTCGAGTCTGAAGTTCACCGATCAGGTGGAAACCGTCGAGTTGCTGGAAATGCTCTACAACGTGCCGCCGCTCTACCACCTGAACCTGGCGGAGTTCGCGAGGCATGGGAAACGCATCGGGGCGCACAACGAGTTCTTCGCTCCGCTGCACCGCGAGCTCGGGCTGGTTCCCATGACGGATTTCGCCTGGTTGACGGCTGACCGGATGGTGCAGCGGACGGTGTTCAGCGACAAAGTGGAGATAGTGGCGAACTTCACGGACAAGCCTTTTGAGGATTCGGGGCCGGCAGTTCCCGGGCGGAGCGTTCTGGCACGGTGGTTGGGAACCGGAGCCACCAGTGTCTACACGCCGGCTCCGAGTTCCGCGTGATGCTCGGGTGCGAGTGGAAGCACAAGCAGATGCTGGCAAAGCACGTCGAACTACGCTAGGAAGGGAGTCACCCACACCAATGCTCGGCCTACCTCTCAGACGTAGCAAGGAATGCAGCAGCGTATCCGACGAATCTCATCATCAGCGACGGCGAACACGGATGTTCCCGTCCCGTTCCCGGCTTCCGCTCTGTCTGAGCGTCGTTCTACTCGCGAAGGTCCTTGGCGGCGTCGCCTTTGCGGAAGGCGTGCCCCCGGTTGTGCTGGCCGATGAGACGTGGACGATCCGGGTCGATCCAGGATCGCTCGAGACGATAGCACAGCCACAGGGCGGGCCCCAGCTCGTGATCTCTGCCGGGCAGGAGGACCTGGGCCCGGTGAAGGGGCTGGAGCGCGGCGAACAGGAGGCAAGCTGGGAGCTGAGCGAGAGGAACGTTACGGTCTTGGTTCGGCTATCCGGCGATGCCCTTCAGGTGTCCTTCCGCGCTGGGGCGCCGGGCAGCTTCACCTGGCCCATTGTTGGCAGCGACCCGGCGCTGGAAGCGTACATACTGCCGCTGTTCGAGGGGAGCTACGTGCCGGCCGACGATTCCGAATGGCTCCGGTTTCTTGTTTCGAACGGCCCTATGAGCAGCACCGAAGGGCTCTCGATGCCCTTCTGGGGCCTGCGGTGGCAGGGTCACACGCTGACCTACATCTTGGCGAATGAGTTCAACAACGAGCTAGCGTTTGAGGACCGCGGGGGCAGGATCGCGATGCGGTTCAGCCACCAGTTCACAAGGAACTGGAAGGTGAAGGAGTACGGGCTCTCGATACTGCTGGGCGATGCGTCTCCTATCGAGCCGGCGCGGCGGTACCGGGCGTGGCTGATGGAACAGGGTCAGTTCGTAGGCCTGAAGGAGAAGGCGGCGCAGATTCCGGAGGTAGAGAAGCTGCTGGGCGCGGCCCATGTCTGGCTCTGGGGTGACGCTCTCATCAGCCGATACGATGTGCTGGACTGGAAGCGCTGCCTCGGGAAGCTCCTTCAGGCGGGCAAATCACCGGCCGCGTCCCCCGCCAGGCGAGTGTGGGACCTGATGACCGAGGAATCCCGGGCCCAGGTCGCGGAAGCCGCTGCACTGGAGTATCCCTATCGCACCATCAAGGACGATGTGATGAACGCGCTCTCCGATGTGGCGGCGCGCCGGGACCTCTACCAGGAATCAACCTGGCGCGACGTGCAACCACCAGAGGAAGCGCGCGCTCTCATCAAGGAGGGCGTCTCGGTACTCGGCGAAGGGAAACTGCTGCGGCTGAACTGCCTGCTCCTCGAAGCGGCCTTCCCGGGGGAGTTCCTGCCGAGCGAGCGATGGGGGAACGGCGTCTCTCTGAAGATGATAGACGCCTTCGCCGAGAACGGTCTCGACCGGCTGTGGCTGGGGCTCGACTCGTGGCAGGCGGGATTCCGGCATCCGCAGGCCATCAAGAAGGCGGAGGAGCTGGGGTACCTGGTCGCGCCCTACGACTCATATCACAGCATCCATCGTCCGGACGAACCAGATACGTGGGAGACAGCTCAGTTCGACCGCGACCTCTACGAGACGGGTCCCATAGTACGGGCGGACGGCACGAAGAGGCCGGGATTCCTCAGGAAGGGCTACATCCTGAGCCCGATCGCGGCACGGCCCTATGTCGAGAAGCGCGTCGCCGCGCTGATGGCTGGGCTTCCGCAGCCCTTCAACTCGTGGTTCATCGACTGCGACGCGTTCGGGGAGCTGTTCGATGACTACTCGCCGCTTCACCCGGCAACACAGCAGGACGATATGAACGCGCGGCTCGCTCGCATGGCCTGGATCCGTGATACCTACCGGCTTGTCATCGGCTCCGAAGGTGGGTCATCCTATGCGGCTCCGGTCATCCACTTCGCGCACGGCATGCTGACGCCGCCGATCGGCTGGGGAGACCCGGACCTGCGGAAAGACAAGAGCTCCCCCTACTTCCTCGGGCGCGCCTGGCCGCCAGACGCCCCCGAGGCGCACGTCAAGCAAGTCCCGCTGAAGCCGCTGTACCGCAAGTACTACTACGACCCACGGTTCCGGCTGCCGCTGTACCAGACTGTCTTCCATGACTCGGTAGTAGCGACCCATCACTGGGGTTCTGGAAGCCTGAAATTCCAGGACCAGGTTGACACGGTGGAGCTGCTCGAACTGCTCTACAACGTGCCGCCCCTCTACCATGCAAACCTAGATGAGTTCGAGAAACACAAGGGCCTCATCAAGGCCCACTACAATTTCTTCTCGCCACTGCACCGAGAGCTTGGCATGCTGCCCATGACCGATTTCGCGTGGCTGACACCGGACCGCATGGTGCAACGGACCGTGTTCGGCGATCAGGCAGAGATGGTGGCCAACTTCTCGGAGAAGGACTTCATGCACCGCGAGATCGTTGTCCCTGGCCGGAGCATCCTGGCCAGGTGGCTCGGCACAGGAGATACCCGGATCTACACCCCTGCGGCCTGCCAATGAGTCTGCTGGCGGCTCCCGGTCGCATTCCTGCGGGTGGACGATCGGACGATCTGTGCCTGTTAAGTAGCTGTAGGACACCGTGTAGGTGTCGAGGGCCGATGAGACCGGTGTGAGAGCGTTCTGGGGTTGCCTCGGTTGATCCCTTCCCGTATGATCTGGGCCTGCCGTGCGGCGCCGTTGGGCGCCGCACTCTATTTCGGAGTCAGCACTGTGGAGATCTACGAGGCGTCGGTGTCGCTGATCGTAAGGGCGCTGGTCGTTAGTGCCCGCTGGGCTAGCCGCAAGCGTCGGCTTTGCCTGGAGCAGGCGTGGCGGAAGCCCGACCGATCAGCGAAGACGATTCCCGGTAGCATCCAACTGTGGCACTTCCCCGATGCCCGGATCACGGTCTATGGACTGGCGGCCTGATCACGGGGTTGGGGCCGAAGCAGGACGCTCAGACTGCCGTCTCATGGGCGCCCTACACCTACATCCGGCTTCATGAGGTACACCAGTTCCTCCCAGCCATCCACCAGCTTCGAGAGCACCACCCAGAGGCCTCGAAAGGCGGGAGTGAACTGGCGGCGCCGCTTCTTGCCGCCACCGGATCCGCTCAGCTCAACAGCCAGCTGGCTCTCCACTGTCACCAGACGACCCGCGAGCAGAGCCTTTGGCAGCAGCGCCCAGCCGAACCGGATCGCATAGCGAGCGAGTTCCCAGACGGCGCCCAGGACATACCCGGTGCTCAACACGAAGGTCGAAACCGTACTCATGGGAGGCAGGATAGCACCTACTCAAAGATGAAGGAAATCGCCCAGGAATGCTCGGATAGTGTTTCTGGAGAGCGCACGAAAGCCTATGGGCACTGCGGGGATCGGGAACGCGCCGGACCTGCGTGAGCACCTGCTGGAGGCGGTCCTGCCGTTCTGGGAGCGCTTCAGTGTAGACCGCGACTACGGCGGCTTCATCACCCATCTTGCGCGCGACGGCGCTATCACCGATTCGTCCGAGAAGTTCCTCGTTATGCAGGCGCGCATGATCTACAGCTTCGCCGCGGGAGCGGAGCTCGGGGGGCCGGCCGAGTGGTTGTCCCTCGCCGATCAGGGGGCTGCGTTCCTCATGCAGCACTTCCGGGACCGGGTTCACGATGGCTGGTTCTGGTCCACCTCGCGGCAGGGCCAGCCGATGCAGACCGCCAAGCGCACCTACGGACACGCTTTCGTTACCTACGCGCTCGCCGAGTACAGCCGGGTCGCCCACAACAACCGCGCGCTCGCCAGCGCAACTCACACCTGGAGCCTGGTGTCGAACCACCTTCGGGATACACAGGGCGGCGGCGCGATCGAAGCCTGCGACCGGGAATGGAAGCCAACAGAGCGCGGTCACACCATGGGCACTCACTTGCACCTGCTGGAGGCGCTGCTGGCCTTGAATGCAGCCGCTGGCGGCAATCGCTATTGGGGCCAGATTCGCTCGCTTACCGATCTCGTGGTCACGCGCATGGTCGCCCCTGATCACAAGTGCGGGCTGGAACGGTTCAGCCGGGATTGGCTCTGCACTTCCGAGGATGCTGTGAACTACGGCCACAACCTCGAGGCGGCGTGGCTGTTGCTTCGCGTGCACCAGATCGAGAACGAGCCGACCTACCGTGACACTGCTCGCCAGTTCCTCGACTATGTTGTCGAGTTTGGCCTGGACAGCACGCACGGAGGCGTATTCTCCCACGGCCCGCTGGGCCATCCAGCGACAATCCGGGAGAGGATCTGGTGGGTGCAGA
>Ga0315285_10006142_pt1 | contig 12363 bp, 11 predicted proteins | sample YL17G09_36_MG_FD_203698 | JGI IMG/M metagenome (GOLD analysis project Ga0315285, IMG submission 203698) | Sediment microbial communities from Yellowstone Lake, YNP, Wyoming, USA - YL17G09_36 | ecosystem: Environmental > Aquatic > Freshwater > Lake > Sediment | place: USA: Wyoming | collected... | reverse complement strand
TGGGGCACGAACAATGTCCACGGGTAATACCAAACTGCCAAAAAATCGTGTGACACACCTCGGCTGCACAACACACATAGAGTCCCGAATGTCCAATTCTCCTCAACGCCTTCCACAGTGTGCGCCCCAGGCCAAGCCTGCTCTCAACGGCAAAGCCTCATGCCAGGGTGGCCGCGAAGGCGAGCATGTCGGCGTTTTGGGCCTCGATGGTCGGCGTGAAGAGCGGGACGAGGAGGGCCTCGCCAAACAGGACGCCCGCCAGGCCGGTGTAGTACTCGTGGTGGTAAAAGGTCGTGCCCGCCACCCCGTTGTAAGCCAGCAGGTCGAAGAAATGCTGGTAGCCAAACACGCCGTAGTACGGGCCCCACTCGATGCGGTAGACGGGCGCCCGGCTGTCTGTGATCTCGAGGTAGTGCGCGTCCACAGGCACGCACTTTCCAGGCAGGCCGACGCACGTGCCGTTCGTGATCACCTCCGCCACCTTGACCAGCGGGATGATGGCCGCCGGGACCTTGGGCTTGTCTACCAGCACGACCACGCTGACCGTCAACTTGTCGCCGGGGGCCAGGGCGGTCGCGTTGCACCCCTTGCTGGCGCACTTGGCCGACACCAGGTCGGTCCACTCGTACTTGTCCAAGTCGTACACGTAGGGCCAGAGCTATGGATGATTGGTAGATGAAGGGGGATATGTTTTGTGTGTGGGGGGTGGGTGACGGCGCGGAGGGCTGGCGCGTCCACGAGGAAACCCCGTGCGGGGTGCGGGCGGCCAAAAGGGCAGACCCAGGGGACAAGCGCAGCGCGAGCGCTAAGCAGGCGGTTGAAGGGCGTCGCATGCCGCGCGCGGCGCGCTCTCCCCCCTTTTTTTTCGAAGGCGCTTTTCCGGCGCTTTCAAGCCTTCCTCCCAACTCCGAGACCCCCCTCGTCCTGGAGGTAAACACTTTCCCTGCGCAATGGAGGAGGTCAGCCGGCGGGTCTGGACAGCATACTCACCTCGGCCGGCGTGACGTTGGGGATGTTTGTCAGTCTGTCAATCCCTGCAAACTTCTTGCCCGCCTTCTCCAGCAGGCACGCGTCCAGGGTCATTAGCTCCGGCACAGCCGTCACGTCGTCCAGCCCGGCCAGGCAGGCGGCCGGGCCGGCTTTGTCCGCGAAGCAGGCGTAGACGGCCTTCATGGCGTCCGCGCACGGTGCGGCCTCCACGCACTCGAGCCACTCGCCATAGCAGACGTCCAGGCCAGCGGGCGGCTTGGACAGGTCGGGGGCGGCGGTGGCGAGGGAAAGGAGGGAGGCGGCGGAGGCCAGGGAGAGGAGGGAGAGGCGAGGCATTATTTTGTTTTTACTTTCTCGGCGCGCGGGAGAAAAAAGGGAGAAGAGAAAAAGGGAGAAAAGAATGTGATGAGGGTGAAAAAAAAAGTGGGGAGGGCAGCGACACAGGCGGAATTGCGTTTTTTTTTTTCGGAGCGCCCATCTGCCCAGCAAATCCGCGCACCTCCAGTCGGACCCCCCCAGGTAAGCAGAAGGAGCCCCATGATGCTGGAACGGGGGTGCAAGCGTATATCGTACGGCAGCTCCCTGCCGCGCTCCTCTAGAAAAAGGCCGCAGCCTGGCGGGCCTCGACCGTCTCGCGCGCGCGCACACAGGGGGGGGGGGGAAGGCGCCGCCGCGCTTTAGCAGGCCCCACACACCCTGCACTCGCCCAGTCCTTGTCGCCGTGATATACGCAGCTTGGAGACGGCGATCCATCAGGCCAGATCCGCGTTGCTTTATTGGCCCATGAAAAAAGCGCAAAGAGCGAGCCGCACATGCCCCGGCGCGGCGGGGCGGGCGAGTCGCCTCAACCTCTTCTTCACTCTCATCATCACTTTTCATACCCACAGCACGCCCGCCTCGGCTCCACCTGCGCGACACCCCAAACCACAGACTCACACAAAAGTAAACATGCCCCGCATCGGTGGCGCCCCCGGCCTGGCCCGCCGCCTCACCACCGCCCTTCTCATCCTGGCCTCCGTCACGGACGCCTGCCCCTTTGCCGGGCGGGGGAGCGGCGGCAGCGTGGGTGGCGCCTCCCACCACCTCCAACCTGCTGCCGCCGCCGCCGTCTCCCTCCCGCCCTCCGAACTGGCGGCCCGGGCACGGGCCTTGCTCTCCACCGACCTGGGCGCCGACCTGGGCTTGGCGCCCGGCCGGGAACGTGTCTTCTCGGGGGTGGCTCCCGCCCCTCCCTCCCCCGCCGACCTCCCCGGCCCCCTCGCCCTCTCCGCGGCCGCCCGCCCATCCGCCTTGCACATCAAGCTGGAGGAGGCGGACGGCGCCCTGCCGGACGCGGCCCTCATCGCCAAGATCCTGTCCAAAAACGCGACGACCGCCAAGGCCGTGGTCGCCCGCCTGGCCGACCTGGAGTGGCAGGCCCTGGCAGCGGCGGCGGTCCTGGAGTCGAAAAAAGGCGTGGGCGCCCACCTGTCCGCCGCCAGGGACGCCGCCCACCAGCTGCTGACGGACAACAAGACGGCCGCGGCCGAGGCCGTCGCCCGGGCGGTCATCGAGAAGCTGGCCACGCCCAACCAGTGGGGCCTGCTGCTGCGGGCGGCTTTCCACGATGCTGGCTCGGGCCCGCCCGGGCTGGCGTCCACCGCCTTCACGCCCGGCGCGCTGCCGGTCGGCGGCGCAGACGGGTCGCTCCGCCACGAACTGCACTGGGACTCCAACTCGGGCGTGGTCGGGGTGTGGCCCGTCCTGTCCCTGGCCAAGAAGGTCCTGGACGCCAAGTTTGGGGAGGGCGTGTTCTCGTGGGCGGACATCATTGCGATCGGCGGGGCGGCCGGGGTGAAAGCGGCGGGCGGCCCGGTGATGCAGGTCGGGTACGGGCGGGCGGACGCGCCCGGCGCCGACCCGCGAACGGGTCCGGCAACCGACCCGGCGCATGCCAAGGACTTCAGCGCGCCCGCCCTGCTGGCGGCCTTTGCTGACTTCGGGGTGGGGGCGGACGCGACGGTGGTGCTGATGGGCGCGCACGCGATGGGCCTCGCCATGCTGACGGCCGGGTCGGAGGGCCCGCTGGGGCCGCCCAAGTTCACGAACTTCTTCTACCGCGTCATCCTGGCCGGGAAAGGGTCGTTCGTGGTGGACAACAACCTGGCGACGTACGCGGGCACCGCGCCCCTGGTTGAGGCGTTTTCCGCCGACCAGGCCGCCTTCTTCGCCGCGTTTGAAAGGGAGTACCGGGCGATGACGTGGTGGGGCCAGCCACCGCGTGCCCAGTTGGTGGGGTAAGTGAGAGAGAGAGATGAAGAGGAGATATTTCGCGTGTTTCACCTCTCCAAGGTGAAACACGCCCGGCCAAATGTGTAGGAAGATTAGCCATGAAGGGATTGTGAGAGACACAAACTCCGCACACTCCAGCCAACCTTTTCCTCCGCGCCCCGCCCCCGCACACACGCACACACTCGCAAATGTCGCCTCCCACCCTCCTCATCGCCCCGTCCGTCCTGCTGCGGCGTGCCATCTCAGTGGACACGCTGCAGCACCGGCTCGGGAGCGCTTCGACGGCCCATCGCCTGTCTGCTGCTGCCCAGGCGCCGGCCGGCGCGCGCGCCCCGGCCGGCGTGGCCCCGGCCGGCGTGCCCGTCCCGGCTGCCCTGCTGCGCGCCCTGTCCGCGTCGGCTGCGTCGGACACCCTGGAACCGGAGCTATCCCTGCGGTGAGTGATGGTGTGGGGGTGGGAGAGGTGGACAGAGAGAGAAATAGGCGGACGTGCAGGGAGGGAAGAGGCGAGCAGACACGCGAGCAGACACGCGCCCGCGTGCGCGGCCAGCCACACCGGTTTTTGACCCACCCACCCCCTCTCTTCTCTCCATACAGTCTCTACCGCGCCGACTCGGCCCGCCTCTGGCTATCGGCCTCCTCTTTCTCCCCGGCTGCCCTGGTTGCTGCGGCCTTAGGCAAGGACGGGCCCACGGCGGCCGCGGCCGTCATCATCCAAACCCAGCAGCGAACAAAGGAGGCCCCGCCCACGAGCGTCCGGGCGGCGCTCGTCGCCAACCCGACCGTCCGCTTCTCCACTGCGCCGTGCGGGACCGGGCCGGCCGCCCGCGTCTTCATCACCGCCACCGGAGGGGCGGGCGGCGCCATCCCGGTGTCGCCCTGGCACGACGTGCCCCTGAAGGCTACGGCGGGCGGAGGCGCCGCCCAGCCGGGCGGTGGGTCCGCCCCCGCTACCCTCGCCGCTCCCGCCCAGCAGCAGCCGCTCTTCAACTTTGTGGTGGAGGTGTCGGCCGGGACGACACCCAAGCTCGAGGTGAGCACGTCCGAAGGCCCCCTGAACCCGCTCGTCCAGGACACCACCAGCGCGGGCGCCCCCCGCTTCTTCCCGGCCCCGCTCTTCTTCAACTATGGCATGCTGCCCCGCACCTTTGAATCGCCGGACATCCTGGACCCGGAGACGGGCGCCCCCGGTGATGGCGACCCCGTGGACGTCGTGGAAGTGGGCGGCTGGATCGATGCGTCGCCTAGCACCACCGGCACCGCCGCGGGGTGGGCTGGCGGGCCGGCACCGCCGCCGGGGGCCGGCGCCCTGCCCGTCGGCAGCGTCGTCCCGGTCAAGGTCCTGGGCGCGCTGGCCCTCATCGATGGTGGGGAGCTGGACTGGAAGGTGCTGGCCATCCGGGCCTCCCACCCAGCCGCCGCCCTGCTTTCCTGCGTGGCCGACCTGGAGGCCGCCGCTGGCGGCGCCTGCATCGACCGCCTGGTGGACTGGTTCACTTCGTACAAGACCTTTGAGGGCAAGCCCGCCAACACGTGGGGCCGGGGCGGGACGGCGGTGGGCGCGGAAGAGACGGTGGGCGTGATCGAGGGGGCGGCCGCGGCGTACGAGCGCGCAGGCTTGGGGCCGCCGTCAGTGGCCGCTCCGCCGGGGCTGCTGGTCATGCGGTCGCGGTCGCGGGTGGTCCTGCCGGGCGGGGTGGCGTAAAAGTGGTGAGTGCGTGGTCTCTATTCTTCTTAGGCCGTATGTGGGTGTGGGTGTGGGTGTGTGTTTCAGGGGCTGTGTGTGCGCTCTCCAGCGCGTGCGCTTTGCTTGTGTTGATGAATTTAGATAAGGCGAAAGGTTGTTGGAGTTTGCTTTTTTCTTCATAGCCTACAAAAAAAAAACGCGCGCCGTCCCCACGCACGCCAAACATGGCCTCCACCACCCCCGCCCTCCAGGAGCGCCGCATCGACATCGGGGCCCTCCCGCCCCAGGAGCTGGCCTCCCTGCGCGCCCAGCTGGAGGCCGACCTGGACGGCCTCCAAGCCCGGGGAGGCGCGCTCTCCGGCGTCGCCTCCCAGTTTGCGGCGACGGGGCGGGCCATCGAGCGGTTGGGCGAAGCAACAGCAGGTAAGAGAGGAGCTGGAGGGGGGGATGCTGCATCTCTGGGTGGAGTGGGAAGATGCGAGGGTGAGTGGAACGAGGGTGGCGGGGGCGCGGGCTAAAAGTCTTGCATCGATCGGCGCAGCGAGAAAAAAAAAAAAAAACTCTTCCCCTTCTCACCTCTCTCCTCTCTCCCCTCCCTTCTGCCCAGGTACCCCCCTCATGGTCCCGCTCACCGCCTCCCTATACGTCCCCGGCACCCTGGCCGACCCGGGCCGGGTGGTCATCGACATCGGGACGGGATACTTCATCGAGACGACGGCGTCCGCGGGAGTGGCCTACTGCGAGCGCAAGGTCGAGTTTGTGCGGTCCCAGCTGGACGCCCTGGGCGAGGTCGCCAACAGCCGGGCGGACGCCCTACGGCGGGTGGACTCGCTGATGGGCCGCAAGAAGGCGGGTGGTAGTGGTGGTGGGAAGGGCGGGCGTTAGACGAGCAGAGAGAGAGAGAGAGATGAGGTTGAAAAAAAAAAGGCAGCAAAAAAGTCCCTACCAAAAAGCACACCATAACCAAAAAGCAAACGCCCACCGCACACGCCCCCCGACCCGCTCTCATCTCTCTCTTCCTCTCCACGCGGGCGGGCACACAGGGCCCACAAATAGCCACGTGCACACCCGCGCACGCGCATCTCAAGCCACGCCCAGGCGCGCCTGGTGGGCATGGGCAGCCGTGGCCGCGCCCGCCGCCCCGCCCGCCCACCCAGCACTGATGTTGCGGCCCCGCGTGAAGGCGGTGATCATCGCCAGCGCCGCCGCAGGCTGGTCCATGGGCACCATGTGGCCCGCCCCCTCCACGAGCGCAAAGGTGAGGGCCAAACCGTCGCCCTTGACGGTGCCGGAGCGGGCGCGCCCGGGGGCCGGGTTGGGGGGACCACCACCGGCGCGCGCGCCCGCCTCCTCGCCCTCCTCCTCCTCCTCCACCACGCCCCAGTCCACGAAGTCGGAGTCCTCGAACGCGTACCGCCCGCCCCAGGGCAGGGCGTCCACCCACCGCTCATTGCCGTACCAGTTGCAGATGAAGTCGCGCATGCCGACGTACACCAGGGCGCGCGTGCCGGCGTCCACCAGCGGGGTGACCCTGTCCGAGTAGGAACGCAGGAAGTCGCCCAGCATGTCCGCGTACACCTCCCGGGAGCAGGACTGCCATTGCAGGCCCGGCTTCACGTTGAGGGCCGCCAGGACGTCGGGCTGGGCCAGGTACCGGTCCAAGACCTCAAACTCCGGGTAACAGAGCGGGCCGACGCATTCCTTGGTGATGTCGTACACGTTGAAGTTGCCGGCCGCGGCCATGATCGGCTCGTAGACGACCGCTCCGCAGAAGGAGAGGGCCAGGGAGCAGACCCAGTCAAAGCCGAGGGGGCCCTACAGATGGAAAGAGATGAGAGATGGGAGGAAGCAGAAGAAGAGGGTGAGGATGGAAGGATGGATGGATGGGTTGGAGGCTTGCGCCCTTCTCTGTTTTACGCTCTCTCTCCTGGAACCACTCTTTCTCACCTGGCACAGGTCGATCCCAAACTTGCACCAGGGGAAGATGCGCCTGATGCCCGCCCGGGTCGTATCCCCGATCAGCCCGTTGTCACGCGCGAAGTCCGCGTAGGCGCCGTACTGCGTGGCGGGTTCAGTCAGGCCGTTGCCGATGGCAAAGCCCCGCAGCTGGATGGGCGTGGTGGTGCGGGCGTCAGACGCGTTGTGGGCGGCGATGCGGGAGGCGACGGCCGGGACGTAGTGCCCCGCGTACGACTCGCCCGTCACGAAGAAGGGGTTGCCCGCCAGGGCGGGCTTGGAGCCCAGGAACTCGATCAGGAAGTCGAGCACGTCGTCCGCGACCTGTTTTTCAGAGGTCACCTCATCCTCGGCGGAATCGGTCCAGGAGAAGCCCGTCCCGACGGGCTGGTCGATGAACAGCATGTTGTGGGAGGCGTCCCAGCCGTACGGATTGGGGGTGAGGGTGAGGTCGGACTGATGAAAAGGTGTGGAATGGGGAAGTGAGGATTGGGATGGGTGAATGGTGGGGTGAGAGGGGTTTGGCTTGTCTCTCTTGCGCAGGCACGCTCACGCTCTCGCTCTCTATCTCTCTCTCGCGCGCGCGTGCACGCTCTTCACTCGCTCTCACATTGATGCGGTAAGGCCCGTTCTCAAAGAAGACGGCCAGCTCGGAGGAGCAGCCAGGGCCGCCCGTCATCCAGAGGACCTGCGTAGAAAAAGGGAGTGGGGTGAGAGGGAGGAGGAATGATGGAGGTTGATGTGGGCGCGAGCGGGAAGGGCCGCTGCTTGGTTTCCGATCCTTTTTGTCTCCCGTTTGTCCCGTTTGACCTATCTCTCCATCCATGCGCTCACCAGCGGGTCGTCCTCCGGTTTGGCGCTCCGGCTCTCGAAGTACATGTAAAACATGTGGGCGTCGTGGGTGCGGTTGAGCTGTGAGAGAGTGGAGGGGCGTGAGATGGATGGGAGAGAACAAAGAGGGGGCATGCCCCGTTTTATCTTTCTCGCACCTTGAAGTACCCGCTCTCGTGGACGGGAGCAGCAGCGCCCAGCCCGCCCCGGTTGTAGGGAGGCAGCAACGTCACTGGGGCGGCCGTGAGGCGCAGAGCAGAGGGAGATGATGGCGTCATAGTCACCGGGGCCGCCGTGAGGCGTGACGGCACTGTCGTCGTCGTCGTCGGGGCATTGCTGGCCTGGCCGGCCCGGCGGACCGTCACAGCCGCCGGCTCAAAGCCATCCCGCCCGGGGCGAGAGGCCGTGGCCGTGGCGGCTGCTAGGGCTGCCAGCAGCAGGAGGGTGGAAGCAAGAGGAGGACGCATGGTTGTGCGGGGTGCGCGGAGGGGGGAGGGGGGCTTTGGCTCACGCGCGGTGACACGTCTGCGTATGTTTTCTTCGCACTCCTCTATTTTGTCTACGTTCTAACACGCACACACTCTGTCTTCAAATGTCAATCTCTTCCGGGTTGGCCGCCGCCACGGCCGGCGGCACAAACAGGCGGGCCCCGGGCGGGGGCGGCCCCGGCGGCGGCGGCGGCGGGTCGGAGGCGCGGGGAGGGCCACCACCAGGTGGGTGGTGGTGAGGGTAGTCGAGGTTGAACCCCAGCCCCAGCGCGGCCAGCAGGCTCTCCGTCTGCGGGGACCGGATGGGCGTGCGTGGGGGCTGGGTCGGCGCACCCGGGCTCCCCGCGGCGGGGGCGGTGACCACAAAGTTGTGCGGAATGGCCAGCGACCCGCCGTGGGCGGCCTCGAGTGCCGCGGCCGCGTCGGCCACCTCGGCCTCGCTCGGCGGCCCCGCCGGCGCCAGGCGGGGCAGGTGCACGCCCGGCACCATCAGCCCGTGCGTCGCCCGCATGATCGCACACCACTGGGGGTCGTACGCCAGGGAGGGAGGTGGGGCGGAGGGTGGGGTGGGGGCGGGCGGCGCGGCGGGGGGGGGGGGGGGGGGGGGGGGGGGGGGGGGGGGGGGGCGGCGCGGCGACCCCACCCCCCCACCCCCCTCCTCTCACCGGCACGTCCACGACCTGGAGGAACTCTCGCCCCGGCAAGCACTTGTCCAGCGCCAGGAACCGGGTCATCCCACCGCCGACCCCGCCCTCACCGTGCGGGACGACCGCCGCGAACTTGGTGTGCAGGTGCGCTGAGAACCAAAACCGTGGGGCCAAGTGGCGGAGGAGGTGGGCGCCGGGAGGGGAGCCCAGCGCGCCCGAATCGATGTCCGAGGCCAGGAACCGCTTCCTGCGGACTAGCCCCGCACCGTCGCCGTGGGCGACGATGCCGGCCGGCCAGTCGTGGGACAGGAACACGTCCATGGGGCCGGTGAGCCTGGTCAGGCGGTGGATGTCGGCTTCCCGCAGGTGGTAGGCCGAGCGAAGGGCCCCCGGCGAGTAGGGCGGGCCGCCGACGCGGGGTGACCGAAAATCGCGGCCATCAAAGATGCCAGACAGCCCGCCGATGCGGAGGCCGCCGAAGTTGACGACGCCCGCGACGCCCAGGTAGTAAATGTTGGGGGCGACCCAGCCGCCGTGGGCGAGCTCCCACAGGTGGTTGGAGGCCTCGTGGTTGCCGCCGACTGAGAGAGAAAGTGATGTGGATGGTGAGCAGATGGAGAGTTGACAAAAAGAGAACGCGTCGCCTTCTTGCTCCCTTCCCTCCTCCCTCATCTTCACACTCTCCCAGGCGGCCCGTACCAAAGATCGTCAGGACGGGCGCCACAGCGGCCCCGGTGTAGTAGCGGTGGAAGCCCTTCAGCTCCCGGTACTTGGGCGGGCAGGCCAGGCAGGCCAGGTCGGCCTCATTGCGTACGGCCTGGAAGTCGCCGCAAATGAGAAGGAGGGCGATGGGCGGGGTGGCGGGGGAGGCAGTGGCAGCCTGGGCGTTCAGAGAGGTGATGGTTGCGTAGATTTGGTCCAGATCGCCGTGGCAGCAGCCCTCGACGGCGATCTAAAAAAGGGAAAAGGGATGGAAATGGAGAAGGTTGAGAACTCACGGGCCGCCGTCGTCTATTATTCTCCGTGCGCGCGCGCTTGCGCCCATCGCTGGAACTACGTACCCGCACGCTGCGACCGCCGGTGGGTGGAGGATCGGTCATGGGCGTGAGAAGAGGCGGCGCGTGTGTGTGTCGACCCCCCTTTTCCTCCCGCGCGAAACACAAACACGCCACGGAAAAAAAAATGAGACTGGGAACTCCGCGGCGACGAGGCATCAGTCTTTCATTTCTCACCTCACCCTCTCTCTCCTCTCACACACACCCACAAATGTACGCCCTAGCGGCGACCCGCCCGCGGACCGTCGTGACTCGCCCCCAATGCATGACGCGCGCGCGTGGGTGCACGGTCGTCCGTGCGGCAGCGGTGGAGGTGAGGAGAGAGAGAGACAGCGGAAAGGATTTCGCGCTTCTTCCGACCCCGACCCCTTCCTCTCTTCCGTCGCGACGCGCGCCGGGAAGACGACTCAGGCACTCACACCCCTGCCTTCCATCCACCACAGTCCCCCATCAACACCGCCCACCTACTCATCCCCATCATCGAGTCCTCGCCCGGCTCGCTGGGAGACGGGTCCAAAGGCGCGCTCGCCGCGGCGGGCGCACTCAACCCGGGCGCTGTCACGGTTCTGATCATCGACGCTGGGTCCGAGCCGCCCGCCCCGGACTCGGCCGCCGCCCGCATGGAGGCCATCAATGCATTCCTCACCCAGGCCGGCGTGGACGCGGCGGGCGTGACCTTCCTAGAAAAATCCCTGGCCGACGAGCCGGGCGGTAACGCGTCGGCGGTTGTCGGCGACGCCGCCGTTACCGCGGGCGCGACGTTGTGTGTGCTGTCTTCGGACGCGGTGCACACCCGGGGCGCGGACGCCAACCTGCTGGCCGAGTTTGTGGACTGCCCTTTGTTGCTGCTGCCGTGAAGAGAGAGATGAGAGATGAGAGATGAGAGAGAGAGCGCGTTGAGATAGTGGGTGTGGGGAGAGGTGGGTGTTGAAACAAACAAAACTCTTCTCTTCTTCAATCACACAACTCTTTCTCAATCAACGCAACCACCGCCGCCGCGCCGCCCGCACCGCCAGGGCCAGCCCCGCCAGGGCGACCACGGCCGCCGTGGCGGCTGCCAAGGTGGTGGAGCCGTCGTCGCCGCCGTCCTCGCCGTCCTCCTCCTCAGGTTCAACATCGCAAGCACCAGCCCTTGCCGCCCCACCAGGCGGGGCCAAAAACAGTAGTGGTGGGGGTGGCACCACCCCCCCTCCCTCCACCTCCGCTTGCGTCCCTCCAACATGTGCGGACTGGGCGGGCGGGGGCGAGGGCGGGCGGGCCAGGGCAGGAGGAGGGACGACGGGTGCCACCACCACCGCCGCCTCCCCTCCCCCCTCCAACCAGGCCGGCAGCGATGACCGGGTCGGGGGGGGGGGAGGAGGAGACGGCAGCGCCTCGCCCGCCCGCGCGTCGACGGTGCCCGCCGAGGCGGGGCGGGTGGTGGAGCCGGCCGGGCGACCTGGCAGTGCAGCACCAGGCAGGGCGGGCGGCCCCACCGCCGCCTCCACCAGGGTCGGCCGCTCCGACCGGAGCGCCCGCTCCAGCGCGTCGGCCCGCCGCTCCGCGTCCGCTGCCCGGGCGGCGGCGGCCGCCGCCCGCACCCGTTCCGCCTCCAGGTGACTCCAAAGGGCGGACAGGCGCGATCCAGTAGGACCGCCCATCAGGGCCGCCTCCGCCGCGGCCGCCCGGCCTTCCGCTTCGGCCGCCCGCGCCTCGGCCGCGCGCGCGTCGCCGCTGCCGCCACTGCCCTCGGCCACTTGGGCTGTCAGCGCCGCGACCAGATCCTCCAAGGCGGCCGCCCGGCCGGCGGCTTCAGCGGCCGCGTCCTCACCCGCGGCGGCCGCCGCGGCCGTCGCGGAGTCGGCCCGGGCAGACGCGGCGGCGGCCACCCCCTCGGCCCCCGCGGCCGCCGACGCCAGGCGGGCCGCCTCCGCCGCCAGGCGGGCCGACCGCACCTGCTCCCGCGCCAGGGCCGCCTCCACCCGCCGCCGGGCTTCCTCCGAGGCTTTCAGCCGGTCCACCGCCTCCGCGGTGGCGGCCTCGGAGAGGGAAGCCAGGGACAGTGAGGTCGCATCGGGTTTTGGGGGCGGGATGCTGGTGGTGGTGGCCGGGCGGTCGGCCCTGGACGGACCCCCACCACCCGCCAGGGACGCCCGGGCCGACCGGGCGGCGGCCGCGTCCGCGGAGGCCGCCACGCTCGCCACCGCGGCCGCCAGGACGGCCACCTCCGGCCGGGGCGACCCGGGCGGGCTGGCCGCCACGCCTGCGGCCACGAGGCGGGCTTCCAGGCCAGCCGCGCGCGCTTCAGCCGCGGCCAGGGCGGCGCGCAGGACGCCCACGTCATTACCATTACCTCCTCCTACTCTGGACACGCTGGCGTCCACGGCAGCCGCGGCGGCCATGACCGCCCGGGCCGCGGCGCGGGCGCCCGCACGGATGGCGGGCGGGGTGGAGGTTGA
>Ga0315285_10006141_pt1 | contig 12364 bp, 12 predicted proteins | sample YL17G09_36_MG_FD_203698 | JGI IMG/M metagenome (GOLD analysis project Ga0315285, IMG submission 203698) | Sediment microbial communities from Yellowstone Lake, YNP, Wyoming, USA - YL17G09_36 | ecosystem: Environmental > Aquatic > Freshwater > Lake > Sediment | place: USA: Wyoming | collected... | reverse complement strand
GAACGGCGCGCCCAGTTCAAGCTGGTCTGGGTCAGCCTGCTGCTGCTGGCCACCGTGCTGGCCGCCGCCTGCCAGCGGTTTGCGCTGATCCGCACCGGCTACGGCATCGAGCAACTGAAGGGCCAGCGCGAGCAGTTGCTGGAAGCCAACCGCCAACTGCAACTGGCGGAAGCCAGGCTGCGCGACCCGGGCCGGATCCACGATTTCGCTCGCGACCGTCTGGGCATGATGCTGCCGGGGCCCGGCCAGGTGGTCTACCTGGAGAAGCCCGGAGGGGACCTGAACGGAACAGCGGTGGCACGCAATACCGGCGCCGGGTTCTGACCATTGCGGATTTCGAATTGCGGATTTCGGATTTCAAGCCGGCAATCCGCAATCCGCAATCCGCAATCCGAAATTGGACCATGGGGGATCAGCCGAACCGTTCGCAACTCTTCTCGTCATTCAACCGCCGGGCGCTAGCGCTCGCGGTGCTGCTTTGCCTCTGGATCGCCGGGCTGGGCGCCCGCCTCTATCAGCTTCAGATTGCTCAGTACGGCGAGTATTTGACCCGGGCGCTGCGCCAGCAGCAGCGCACCATCGAGGTTAGCCCCAAGCGCGGCATTCTCTACGACCGGAACTTCCACGAGCTGGCGATGAGCGTGTCGGTGGACTCCGTCTTCGCCGTTCCGGCCGAGATACCGGCGGCGGGGACGGCGGCCCAGTTGCTCGGTCGCGTGCTGGGCGTCGATTCGTCAGAGTTGCTGGAGCGCACCAAGGGCAGCCGCCACTTCTGCTGGATCAAGCGCAAGGTCGATCCCCTGGAGGCCGAGCGGGTGCGGGCCTTGAACCTGAAGGGCCTCTATTTTCAGAAAGAGAACAAGCGCTTCTATCCCAAGGGTGAGCTGGCCGCCCACGTGCTTGGCCACGTGGGGCTGGACGAAAACGGGCTGGCCGGCATCGAGCTGGAGCTGGACAAGCAGGTGCGCGGCCGCCCCGGCAAGCTGCTGATCCAGGCCGACGCGCGGCGGCGCTGGTATGGCCGGGACGAGCGCCCGCCCGACCCCGGCGAAAACGTGGTCTTGACGCTGGATGAAAAGATTCAGTTCATCGCCGAACGCGAGCTGGGCGCCACCGTCGATGCCACACACGCGCTGAACGGAACGGTGATCGTGATGAATCCGGCCAGCGGCGAAATCCTGGCCATGGCCAACCGACCCACCTTCGATCCCAACCACTACGCCGAGTCCAGTCCGGAAGCCTGGATGAACCGGGCCATCGCCGCCGCTTATGAGCCGGGCTCCACGTTCAAGCTGGTGACCATTGCCGGGGCGCTGGAGGAGCGCCTGACGCGCCCCGACGAGGTGATCGACTGCCAGATGGGCTCGATCAACATCTTCGGCATCACCATCCGCGACCACACGGCGTTCGGCATGCTGCCCGTTACCCGGATCATGGCCAACTCCAGCGACGTGGGGGCCATCAAGCTGGGGCTGCGGCTGGGCGATGAGCGCATGTACCGCTACATGCGCGCCCTGGGGTTCGGCGCGCCCACCGGCGTGGGTTTGCCCGGCGAAGCGCGCGGCCTCACCAAGCCGCCGGAGCGCTGGTCCAGGGTCTCGATTGGCGCCATTTCCATGGGCCAGGAAGTCGGGGTGACGGCGCTGCAGTTGGTCAACGCCGTGGCGGCCATCGCCAACAACGGTCGCCTGGTTCGCCCCCGCATCGTGCGCGAGACGTTCCGGCGCTCGCCCCAGCAGCGCATCGACGGGCTGCTGTTCGCGGCCCCGCGCGGCGGCGAGGACGTCGGCGAAGGGCGGCAGGCGCTCTCGCCCGAAACCGCCCACGAAGTGCGCCGCATGATGCGCGAAGTGGTGGTGGACGGCACCGGCAAAAAGGCCCAGCTCAACGGCTGGTCCTCGGCCGGAAAGACGGGCACGGCCCAGAAACTCGACCCCAAGACCGGCACATTTTCAAAGACCGACTTGGTGGCCTCGTTTGTCGGATTCGCTCCGGTGAACGATCCGGCGGTGGCCATCATCGTGGTGCTGGATTCGCCGCGCGGGGAGCACCACGGCGGCGCGGTGGCCGCCCCGGTGTTCGCCCGCATTGCCGAGCAGGTGCTGCTTTACCTGGAGGTGCCGCGCGATATGCCGGCGCGCCCGCAGAAAAACCAGCCGCACATCGATGCCGAGCAGTTGATCGATTTCGCTCCCCCCGAAGCTCCGGGCGCCGGCGAAGCGCCGCCCGCCGCGCGTCCGGTCGCCGCCGGCTCCGCGCCGTCGGAAGCCACGGTGCTGGTGGACCTGGACGGCGCCCTGAAGGTGCCCGATTTTCGCGGCAAGTCGGCGCGCGCCGTAGCCGAGCAGGCGGTTTCCCTGGGCTTGGAGGTGGAATTGGTTGGCGCGGGGCTGGCCCGCGACCAGGTGCCTCAGCCGGGCGCCACGCTGTCGCCGGGCACCCGCATCGCCGTCTATTTATCGCGTTAGCCGTGGCAGTAAGGGAATTGCGGATTTCGGATTGCGGATTGCGGATTTCAAACCCAATCCGCGATCCGAAATCCACAACCTGTCCCGGCGAAGTCGGGATCCGCAATTGAAGGGGGTTGCCATCAGCACCTCAGCTTCTTCGCTCTGGCCGGCGCGTTTCGCGCACTCATTCCGTACTCCGCACTCCGCATTCCGCAATCCGCAATGGTTCCCGCGCGCCCGCCGCGACTGCCGCCGCCGTTGCAGCTTCCTGCGCTTCCTGGCCATCATCAGCCAGCGCCGCCAGAAGCTGTGGAAGAATATGTAGCGGCAGGGCCTGAACACCTGAGTCACTTGGTGCTCGACTGGCTGCCCGCCGTTTCAAGCAGGTGGACACGGGCATCCGAAGCCGCGGCCCGCTCGGCAAAACGCCGATCAGCCGTGATGAGAGGGGCGTTGAGCCGTTCCGCGAGAGCGAGGTAGAGGCAGTCCTGGAATGGGTGCGCCAAAGCAATCGAAAGGCTGAGCGCGCGCGCGAGATGGGGTTCGTCCGGGAAGAGGACAATGACCTGGTCGCGAATCGTTCGCAACCACAGATCAAGCGCGGCTTCCGCATCTGCTCTGTCGATCTCGCCAAGCCGCGCCTTGCGCGCTACCGCCGCTGCCACTTCCACTCGGATCAGCGATGGGCCGGCCAACTGTTCGCCGCTGCCGAGTAATTCGTGAGCCGCCGCCTCGCCCTTCTCCGGGAACAGCCATTTCACCGCCACGCTGGCATCAACGACGATCATCCGCGGGCCGCCCGTTCCTTACGGATCCCTTCGGTGCTGTCCGCCAGGGGGCCGTATTTTCGCCGCAGCATCCGGCGAAAGGCTTGCAGCTCAGCGGCCCGCCTTTGTTTCGGCCGGGATGCGGCTTCGCTTACGAGGACTCGAAGCTCCTCTTCCAGGCTGCGGCCCGCCTGCTGGGCCCTGCTCTTGAACGTCGCTACCACCCAGTCGGGCAGTTTCCGGATTTTAACGTCGGCCATAACTGTATTATGACCCCAAGGGGTCATGGGGTCAAGGCGCTCAGATTGGTATAGGCACACATGCCGCTGACCTTGGTGTCTGGGTGGCTTTGTGGTGAAATAACTGTCTGGTGAAACTGAGCGAACTGCTGCACGGCATCGAAGCCGAGGTCTCCGGCGATGCGGAGGTCGGGATCACGGGTCTCGACTACGACTCCCGGCGCATTCAGCCGGGGTACCTGTTCGTAGCCATTCAGGGCGAGAAGGCCGACGGGTGGCACTTCATCCCGCAGGCGCTGGAGCGCGGGGCTGCCGCCGTGCTGCTTAGTGGCGGCGGGCAGCCCTGCCCGCCGACAGGCGACGGCCCGCTGGTGCGCGTGCCCAATGCGCGCAAAGCCCTGGCGCTGGCCGCCGCGAATTTCTATCGGCATCCCGCGCGCGCGCTGCGCCTGACGGGCGTCACCGGCACCAACGGCAAGACCACCACCTGCTACCTGATCGAATCCATTTTGGCGGCGGCGGGCTGCGAGGCGGGCCTGTTCGGGACCATCGAATACCGGCTGGCGGGCCGGCGGCGGCCCGCGCCCCACACCACGCCCGAATCGCTGGAGTTGCAGGCCATGCTGGCTGAGCTGCGCGACCTGGGCGGCACGCACGCCGTCATGGAAGTGTCGTCGCACGCCCTCGCGCTCGATCGCGTGTACGGCTGCCCGTTCCACACCGCCGTTTTCACCAACCTCACCCGCGACCACCTGGATTTCCACGGCACCATGGAGGCCTACTTCGCGGAGAAGAAGAAGTTGTTCGACGGGTGGGGAGCGCCGCCGCCGGCATGGAGCGTGCTGAATCAGGATGACCCATGGAGTGCGCAACTGGGTCCCAGGTCCCAGGTCCCAGGTCCCAGGTCTTTCCTAACCTACGGCCTCGGCGCCAGCGCCGAGGTGCGCCCCGACGAACGGAAGCCCACGCCCGATGGCGGCCGCTTCACCATCCTTACGCCATGGGGTCCTATCGAGAGCCGCTCGCCGCTGCTGGGCCGGCCGAACGCTTACAACGTGCTGGCGGCCACGGCCGCCGCCCTGTCGCTCCGAATTGAGATGCGAAGCATCGAGGCGGGGCTGGCCGCGCGGGAGAACGTGCCCGGCCGCTTCGAGCGGGTCAACGCCGGCCAGCCGTTTCTGGTCCTGGTCGATTATGCGCACACCGACGATGCGCTGCGCAACCTAATGGCCACCGCCCGCGGCCTGCTGGCGCCCGGCGCCCGCGTGATCACGGTGTTTGGCTGTGGCGGCGACCGCGACCGCGCCAAGCGCCCCCTGATGGGCGAAGCGGCCGGCTCCATGAGCGACCTGGTGGTGCTGACCAGCGACAACCCGCGCTCGGAAGACCCGCTGGCCATCATCGACGACGCGCTGCCCGGCCTCCAGAAGACCGGCGCGCGCTATCATCTGGAGCCCGACCGCCGCAAGGCTATCGAGCTGGCTATCGGCGAAGCGCGCGCCAACGACATCGTGCTGATCGCGGGCAAGGGCCACGAGGATTACCAGGTGATCGGCGCGCAGAAGCTCCCCTTTGACGACCGCCAGGTGGCCCGCGAGGTGCTGGCCCGCCGGGGATACGGAGATCGGCTGTAGGCTGTGGGCTGTAGGCTGTGGGCCAACTGCCCCGGGCATCCCAGGTCGAGATCTCTGCCTGTGCGGTGCGAGCCTTCAGTCGAAACGAGCAACCTGAAAGCCCAGAGCCTCGGCTGCGTTGGCGAGAACGCGGTCGGCCGTAGCAATCAGCCGGGCTTCACATTCCTGGGCGATTGCCAGATGCAGCGCGTCAAGGGCTCGCAGCGGGTGTTCACGGAGGCGGGAGAGCAATTCAACAGCAGCCAACGCGTGCCGGTCCTCGAGAGGAACAACCGGCGATGCCGTCTCCCTCAGATCGTTTTCGAATGTCATGAGGATCTTGTGCTCGGTTTGGCTTGAAATGTCGCGTGCCCGCCGCCGGCGGGCCAACAGACAGCGGAACTCGACTACGGTCAGACGGCTGATCGTCACCGATCGCTCTTGCCTGATGAACGCTTCCACCTCGTCCGAGCGGCGTTCGTTCACGTAGTATTTGGCCAGCGCGCTGGTATCAACGTAGACCGGACGTTTATCGTGCGTCACGATCTTCCCGCACCAAGACTTCGCTTGGAATCTTCATCATGGGCATCGAATCGCGCAGGTCTTTGTGCGACGGCAGACCGCGGGCCGCGCCGATCCTGAGCAGACGGGCAACCGGCCGGCGACGGCGGGTGACGACGATTTCGCCGTGTTTCTCCAGGAGAGGCTCCAGCCGCGCGAGCGCCGAACGCATCTCCCTGATTGATAGCATCTTCATAATCTCTTCGCTGATGTGCCACCTTCTCGCCCCATTGTGACACATCGCCGAACCGCCTTCAACATGAGGAGGTAACGCTGGCGCCGCGGAGCGCCCCGCTGCTGCTACGGTTTGCTGAACTTCAGCCAGTTGTCGTAGGAGTGCTTCTTCGGCCCGGTGTACTCAATGGTGTCGAAGAAGGCGGCGTTGCCGAGCATGCGCGGGTCGCCCTCCTGCCGCAGGATGTCTTCCATTTTTTGGCGCAGCTCCGTCTTGACCTGCGCGAATTTGAGGTCGGCGGCGAGATTCTTGACGCAATCCGGGTCGGTCTTGATCCGGTACAACTCCTCGGGCGGCCGCTTGCCGAACGACATCCGGTAATACTCATCGAAGCCCGACAGCAGGAACTGCTTGGTGGGTCCGTCATCGCAGTTCCTGTAGCCCGTCTCCGGATTGCCCGCCGGCCAGCGGTCGGGCTCGTAGTTGCGGATGTAAAGGTATTCGGTGGTGCGGATGGCGCGCATGGGGTAGCCCCAGTCATTCGGCCGGCCCAGGTCGTGGCGTTCCTTGCCCGCCAGCATGACGTTCCGCGTGGAATCGACGCCGCCGGACTTGCCCGAGACGAGGATGTCGAGGAAGCTGCGCCCGGTCATGCTCGGCGCCGGCTTCAGCCCGGCCAGTTCCATGAAGGTGGGAGCGAAGTCGCGGAAGTTGATCATGTCATCGACGACCCGCCCGCCCTTCGCCTTGCCGCCCCAGCGGATGGCCATTGGCAGGTGGAAGGCGTCCTCGTAGATCTGGCCCTTGACCCGCGGGAAGGGCATGCCGTTGTCCGAAGTGACGAGGACGAGGGTGTTGTCCAACTCTCCGGTCTCTTCGAGTTTCTGCAGCGCCAGCCCGAGATGGCGGTCGAACCACTCGACTTCCAGCGCGTAGTCGAGCAGGTCGCTGCGGACAATGCGGTTGTTCGGAAGATAAGCCGGCAGTGTGACGTCGGTCAGGTTCTTGCCCGCTCGAAGGCCCGAGCCTTCTTCATAAGCCCGGTGAGGTTCCTGGCCGCCGAGCCAGAAGCAGAACGGCGCGCCGGCCGGGCGCTGCTCCAGGAAGTACCCGAAATTCTTCGCGTAGTCGTTGGCCGAAAGCCCGTGCTGTGGCGGGGCCAGCGTGTATTTCTGGAAATTGTCGCCCGCCGGATTGCGTGGCCACCCCGTAACTTTGAAATCGCCTGGTCCCCATCCCTTGCCGGTGAAGCCGACAAAATAGCCGGCCTTCTCCAACAAGTCCGGGTACACCGGGAAATCTTTGGGGAAAATGCTGTAATGATTCACCGCTTCCTTGATCTGCCAGGAGTTGCGCCCGGTGAGGATGCTGGCGCGCGACGGGCTGCATTTCGGGTTGGAGGTGAAGCAGTTGGTGAATAGGACGCCTTCGCGTGCCACGCGGTCGAAATTCGGCGTGCGTACCCACTTGCAGCCGTAAGCGCCGGCGTGGCCATTACCCCAGTCGTCGGCAATAACGAACAGGATGTTCGGCTGCTTGGGCCTTTGAGCCCGCAGCCAGGGCGCGCCGGCCAATAGCGCGGCGGCGCCGGCCTCCAGAAATGAGCGGCGAGTCAAGCTGGTAGCCATAGCTCCTCGCGAGGCAGCATATCACGGGCCGTGGGCCGCGGGTTCCAGTGCATGGCGTCCAGTAGCCTGTCTCCATCGCGTCCGCCCCTGTGCTAGACTGCAGGGTATTGGTGAAATTCCCTTGAACAGGGCGGAGGGCGACATGTGTCGCGTTTATCAGGTATTGGCGCGATGGGACAGCGAGGCAGGCGTCTGGGTGGCAGAAAGTGAAGACGTGCCCGGGCTGGTGGCGGAGGCCGAATCGCCCAATGCCTTGGCTGGCAAGCTTCGCGTACTGATCCCTGAGCTTCTCGGTCTGAATGGCGCGCTGGAGGGCGACAGCGAGGCGGTAGAATTCGCAGTCCGCTACCACCATGAAGAGAACGTCGTTGCGGTTCTGGCTTCTTGATGGCAACCTACACGCCGAAGGTGAAGGACATTCTGCGCGCCAATGGCTGTCACTTTGAGCGCCCGGGCCGGGGAGATCACGAAATCTGGTTCAGCCCTATCACACAGCGCCGGTTTCCCGTTGACCACTGCATCCTGTCGCGCCACACGGCGAACGCGGTTCTGAAGCAAGCCGGCATCCCCGAGCGGTTGTGAGCCGGCGCCGAGGCAATAGGTTTGGCTCTTGTCCCGGCTGCATCGAAGGCCCGGCCTCCGCGATGGAGCGGCCACGAGAGTCCCGCCGGTCGGGGCGGGTCATATCGCAAAGCACGTCACAAACGGCCTGTGGGCGCGTTCGGCTTTGTGCTAATCTGTTCAAAGCATTGGCACGGAGAGGTGGCCGAGCGGCTGAAGGCGCACGCTTGGAAAGCGTGTATACTCGAAAGGGTATCGAGGGTTCAAATCCCTCCCTCTCCGCCAGTGGCCCGGCGGCGGCAGTGCCCGCCTCCTCCGGGCGACCCCCCTTGCCCCGGCGATAATTTTCATCAATTTCTGGCATACCAGGCCGAACCGCTCTATACTGTAACCGGTTTTTTCTGGGGTGCATCTATTGGGGCGTGCTTGGGCGCCGGAGCGCTTGCAACCGGATCGCCCACGGAAGACGAGGAGGTATTTGAATGAGAAAGCTGGTAGTGGTTCTGGCGGTCGTCGCGTTGGTTTTCGGCCTCATGGCGGCTACAAGCGCCTATGCCCAGATCGGCGGTATCGCCAAGTCGGTGGGTAAGGGCGTGGCCAAGGAGAAGGCGAAGGGAAAGGCCACGAGTGCGGCCAAACAGGCAACGAAGGCCAAGCCCGCGAAACCCGGCAAGTTCTCTGGCACGATCAGCTCGGTGAGTGATAGCAGCCTGGTCGTTGCGAAGGCCGGCGGGGCGACCGAAACGTTTGTCTTAAACGCGCAGACCAAGAAGGAGGGCAACCTCCAAAACGGCGGCAAGGCCACCGTCCAATACAAGGTCGATGGCAGCAACAAGGTGGCCACCAGCGTGAAGGCCAGCCCGCCCAAGGCGGCGAAGGCTCCCAAGGCTCCGAAGGCCGCAAAGCCCAAGGAGGCAAAGGCAAAAAAGAAGTAGGAAGGGACCCATCGAAGGACGTGTAGGGGTGCTGTCGGCTGCGGCTCCGGCAATCAGCGGGTATTGTCGCTTGGGGCGCAGCGGACAGCGCCCCTACGTTCTTTTCGGCCGCTGAGGCCGGCTGTCTGCCTGCCTGGGAAGCCTCACAGAGAGTCCGGATGGAGGGGCCGCATTTGGAATTGCTGGATTTCTACCGGACCTGCGCCCCGTTCTATGACCGCGACTATGCCGGGATGTACGAGGAGGGCGTACAGCTCTATGTGGAGCTGGCGCGGGAATCGGGCGGCCCGGTGCTGGAAATGGGTTGCGGCACGGGGCGCGTCCTGCTGCCGACGGCCCGCGCCGGCATTGCCGTCTGCGGCATGGAGTTGTCTCCGGACATGCTCGACGTCGCCCGGCGCTCGGCGGCCGCCGAGCCCGAAGAGGTGCAGCGGCGCGTTAAGCTTGTTCCAGGCGACATCCGTTGCGACAGCGCGGGCAGCCGCTTCCCGCTCATCACCGCGCCCTTCCGCGTCGCCCAGCACCTGCTGGAGCGCGCCGATCAGCGCGCCTGGCTCCGCAACGTCAAGTGGCACCTGTTTCCCGGAGGCTTCCTCTGCTTCGACGTGTTTCAGGTGGACCCGGGCCGCCTGGCCGAAGAAGGGAAGGCGCTGATGACCATCGACCGCATCGAGCCGGAGACCGGGTGCCGGGTCCGCCGCTTCGACACCCTCCACAGTTTTCCCGCTCTTCAGCTTATCGGGGTGCACGTGGAGTGGGTGGAAGAGAGCGCTTCGGGAGAGCGCGTTTCGGCCACGGCCGCCGATTGCACGATGCGCTGGTTCACGCGCGCGGAGCTGGAAAACCTGCTGGAGCTGGAAGGCTTCGAGATTACCGACTACTGGGGATCGTTCGATCGCCGGCCGTTCGGGCACGGCGCGCAGCAGCAGATCATCCGCGCCCGCCTGTCCGATCGCGCATCAGCGCGACGGCAACCGAGCCGCGACCGTAAGCGAGCGGCCGCGTAACCGCGCTGTGGGTGTAGGGGCGATCCTTGTGGTCGCCCTGGGCGGCGCTCTATTACATGGCCATGACCGTGCGCTCGGCCATCGACTTCTGGTTGGGGCGCGGCGGCCAATGGAAGGGCCGCGCGCAAGACACAGCCGGCCGGGCCGCCGGCCGGCCATAAGCGGGAACAGGAGGGGCTGCTGGCGGCGTTGTCGGAACGCTTGAAACTCGCCCTGGGTCCTCCGCACTTCAACTCAGACAACAGTCCACGCAAAGACCCTCGAGTGGCCGTCCGATAGCTTCGGCCAGATCCTCAATCGTGTTGTAGTCCAGGCCCTCGACGCCGAGGAACTCCGCCCTGTCTTCTTTCCGCGGAATGCGGCAGGCCAGCACCTCGCCTTTTTGCGTGGTCTTGCCCCACCGGCAGTGAGACCGCAGCTCGGGGTTGGAGATTCTAAAGTGAATCTCCTTGACGCCAGCCTGTCTGAGTTTCGGAACCAGGTCTGTTTGAGCCTGGGTGCCCCTGACAATCGAGTCATCGCACGCCGCCACTACCTTGCCCTCACAGTCCTCCCCGCTGGCCAACAGCTTGATCCGCGCTTCGCGGTCCCTCAGTTTCTGGTCCTGGGGAGTAAAGCTCCTTCCCGCGTAGGGATACTTGAGCAGAAGCTCATCGTACAGGGGAACCCTGGCGATCTTTCCGGCCATCATCTGGCGGCAGAATTCCTGGTGGTACCCGATGGCGTGGAACCTGCCGGAATCCGGGATGGGGATGACGATGTCGGGGACGAATCCTTTTTCGATATCCCGGCGGGCCAGGGCCGCTCCCAGCCTCTTCCTGACCCAGGAGTCGGGGACGCTTTCGAACACATTGTTGGGAAAGCCGGTGTAAACCCAGTAGAAGCTACACACCTGGATCCTGCTGCCGGGAGCCTTACTCATGGTTTGCCAATCACCGTTCTTCAGCAGAACGATCTCTCCCGGCTCCAGATCTCTCACCCGCCGGAATCCGAAATTCGCAAAGCCTCCGGATTCGGAAGCGACGACGACTGCGCCTTCTTTTGCCCCAACGACCAGCGGCCAGCGGCCGGCCGGGCAACGGACCGCATAAATCCCTTCTTCGCTGAGCACCAAGAGGGAAAAAGCGCCTTCGACTTCCTTGGCCATCTGCTGAATCCCGGCGATCATGCCGCTGCCCTGGGCGACCAGTTTGGTGATGATCTCGATGTCGTCGCCCCTGGTGAAAATATGGCCATGGTTCTTGAAACGTCCGACCAGTTCCTGGAGATTGGTAATGTTGCCTGAGAAACAAGCGGATAGCTTGCCGAGTCGCGAATCAGAGAAGTGAGGCTCCCTGACCGGGCCGCAGTAGCCGATCCCCTCGGTCCCGCGCAACCCGTGCAGATCGCCGGTGAATGCGGCGCGAAAGCGCCCTCGATGAGTCCGGATCTGAAACTGTCCGTTCGCAAAAGTCGACAGGCCCGAGTATTCCTCGCCCAGGTGCTGGTGGTAGAAGGTGCCCCAGAACAAGTCCTCCACGAAGTCGGCTTTATATCGATCCGGATTGATGCTGAGAGCGAACAAACCCGGCATCTTGCGTCTCCTTTCGTCCATGGTTGACGCAACGGCCCCAACCATCGCGCCAATACCGCCGGCTGGCTTGAAACAGGCAAGCATAGCCTGATCGCGGGGGAACCCGCCAGTCGGATTCCTGGAAATTTCACGCCGCGCAATCCTTGGGGTCCTTGTCATACCCGGACTGTGCGCCGCAGGGTGCACGGGGCGTTTCCGGAAAACCGCCGGCACTTCCTGGTCGCCAGGCCGGTTCCGGCCGGGGATGGCCGGTGTATACTTGGGCCGCCCCGGAAGCCAGAATGAAAATCCGCGGTCTCAGCTCTGGCTGAGACGGCGATTTAGGAGAAACAGCGATGAACCCCATCGAGATTCCCGCCGCCAAGCTGAACCCCAAGGAATTCATCAAGGAGAAGGTCAAAGAGATCTCGGATACCGTCGGTGACGGTTCCGCCATCACGGCCCTCTCCGGTGGAGTCGATTCTTCGGTCGTCACCTTGCTGGGCCATAGGGCGCTCGGCGACGGGCTGAAAGCCTACTTCATCAACAATGGCCTGATGAGAGAGGGTGAACCCGAAAGTGTCGCCCGGATCTTTCGGAAATTCGGGATCCACGTGGAGATACTGGACGCCCAGGAGACGTTCCTGGCGGCCCTGAAAGGCATACATGATCCGGAAGAGAAGCGGGAGGCGATCACGCAGACTTTCTACAAAACGGTCTTCAGCCCGCTCTTCAAGAACAGCGGCGCGCGCTATCTTCTTCAGGGGACTATTCTGACGGACGTAGAGGAGACGGTGGCGGGCGTCAAAAGGCAGCACAACGTTCTTCAACAACTGGGCATTGACCCCCAACGGGCATTTGGGTATGGCATCATCG
>Ga0315285_10006140_pt1 | contig 12364 bp, 13 predicted proteins | sample YL17G09_36_MG_FD_203698 | JGI IMG/M metagenome (GOLD analysis project Ga0315285, IMG submission 203698) | Sediment microbial communities from Yellowstone Lake, YNP, Wyoming, USA - YL17G09_36 | ecosystem: Environmental > Aquatic > Freshwater > Lake > Sediment | place: USA: Wyoming | collected... | reverse complement strand
TGATCATTATGAGTTCTGGCATCTTCTTCCTCCGCCAGAATATTATGAGCATTCCCGATGAGTTGATCGATGCTTCCCGGGTAGACGGGGCCTCGGAATGGAGAGTTTTTCTCAGCATTATCCTCCCTTTAAGCGTTTCGCCGATCGCGGCCATCTCCATCGTGAACTGGGTCTACACCTGGAGTTTGTTCATCTGGCCCCTGATCGTAGCAAACTCAACGGAAATGTTCACCATGGAGTTGGGGCTCATGTATTTTCAAAGGGAGTACGCGGTGGATTACGGTGGGGTCATGGCAGCCTGCGTGATTACTCTGTTGCCGGTTCTAGGGGTCTTCCTTGCCTTTCGGACTCGGATCATCGAAGGAGTAGCCTTTACAGGAATGAAGCGCTGAACCCAGCTTTTGAACCTACCTCGGTAATCTTTCTTATTCCAGCAAAGCCCTTCCTTCATGTCTATCTCATTATTGTCATTACCATAAAGAATTGTTATGATTTGGTTAAAATGGATACTTTAAAAATACTCGAAATGATTAAGAATACGGAGTTTCCTCTCAGAAGACAGCTTCTCACGGTTGGCCTTATAACCAGACTCCTCAAGGAGAAAGGTAAAAAGGCCCCTGTCATCATAGGAGGCTGCGCTCTATCCTATTACTCGAGGGAAGTCTATTTCACCACAGATATAGACTTAGCTTATGCCGAAAGGGAAGCGCTGGATAGTGTGCTTAAGAGCGTCGGTTTCCAAAAAAAAGGCAGATATTGGGTTCATGAGGGATTGAAAATGGCCATTGAGGCGCCGGTCTCTAAACTTGCTGAAGAAGAGTCTCCTGTGGAAATCATTGAAATTGGAGAGGGGCTCCAATGCACCATCATTGGGATAGAAGACCTTATCATTGCCCGCCTGAATGCCTGTAAACATTGGAAGTCCGAAATAGATTGTGAAATGGTAGAGCTTCTGATGCATCGGTATTTCAATAACCTCGATTGGTCATATCTTGAAAAAAAAGCGGCAAAGCCCCAGAATGACGTCTTATCGGAGCTTCAAGAATTCAAGCGAAGGGTTCAGTCATGAAGAAAAGAGTGAAAAAATATGAAGAAAGATCACCTGTAGAGTTCCTCCTACTGAGGGAAAAACTCGGAATAAAGAGATACAGGAAAACTGCCAAGAGAGATGAGGAGAAAAGGAAAATCCTCTTGGAGCTTGGTTTAAGAAAGATCGAAGAGAAAGAAAAGGATGATTTTATTCCATTGGGATACAGGAGAAGAAAGGTTAAAATAACCCCTGCAAAATGAACCCTTCACTCCCTTATAATAGGCGGTTGTCCCTAATTCCTATTGATCTCAGTTTGTTTGAAGTGAAGAAAACGGCTGAACAAGTTCTCCAATATCGTCAATTTGAGGGGGACGGATACAAAGACGGGCTGGATAGTGTCCGGTACAATTTACGCTTGCTGCGGAATTGTAATCTGCCGGACACTCGGTTAATCGTTTGTAGCATGGAGGGTCCCACCATGTATCTGGATATCTCCAACCTACTGGCTGAGGACGAGTTCAAAGATATGATGGATCGTCTCGTCATTACGGCTGTTCCTGACTATCTGGCGCGTTTTACATCATGTAACCATGTCGTGGCCTATCAGCGCCGGTTCATGAATGCAGCCCAAGGACAGTGTTAAGTGAGTCTCAAAAAGTTCCAAGTACTCTTTGCCGTTAGTGGCAAGCTATGACAGGTTACAAACCCTCCACAAGCGAGTGGTTACAAATCATAAAACAAAGGAGGTTGCACATGGATAAAAATTTCAAAGAAAAATTATCTGGGGTGTTTCCACCTTGTATGACCATTTTTGATGAGAATGAAGAAGTGGCCTACGACAAAATTGCAAAAAACATTGAGCGCTATAATCAGACGAAATTAAAAGGCTATATGCCGCTTGGGAGTAATGGGGAATTTCGAAGTTTAAACGATGAAGAATCGGTCAAGATTATTGGGGTCTATGAGAAATACAGGGCAAAGGGCAAGACCTTAATCGCCGGCGTTGCCAGAGAATCCGCAAAAACCACCATCGAATTTATCAAAAAAATCGCAGACAAAGGGGTGGATTTTGCGACCATTCTACCGCCTTACTACTTTGTGAACTTTATGACGGATGACGCCTTAATAAAGTATTATACAACGATTGCTGATCAGTCGCCCATTCCAGTCATGATGTATAATGCCCCCAAATTTTCTGCGGGACTCACCTACTCAACCCATCTGGTGTCAGTGTTGGCTATGCATCCGAATATTGCGGGTTTGAAGGACACATCAAAGGAAAACATCTCCGTTTATATTAACGCCGTCCCGAAAGGGGCGAACTATTACGTCCTAGCTGGGACGATCGAGAAATTTTACAATGGGCTTGTGGCTGGTGCCATTGGCGGAGTGCTTTCGATCGCCAATTATCTTCCTGATATGTGCTGCAAATTGCATGAACTCTATAAATCCGGAAATCTTGAAGAAGCGCAGAAATTAGATGTCTATGCGCGCCAACTCAGCAAAAATGCCGCTGGAGATTACGGAGTTGCCGGCGTCAAAGCGGCGATGGACCTCCTCGGCTATTATGGCGGAAATCCAAGAGTGCCGGTCTTGCCAATGAACGATAAGGCGAAAGCCGAGTTGAAAGCAGTCCTCGAAAAGGAGAGGTTGTTATGAAAAAGGTGCTTCTTTCCAAGCCGATACAGCCGGCCGCCATGGACATTCTTGCGGAGAAAGTCGAGCCGATCATTTTACCAGATAATTCTGTAGAAACAACGAAACGGTTGGCGGCAGATGTTGAGGGCATCATCTTGCGCACCAACATCAAGGTCACCCGCGAGATCATCGATGCCGCACCTCATCTTAAGGTCATATCCCGTACTGGAGTGGGGGTCGATAATGTTGATGTGCCTGCTGCTACCGAAAAAGGCATCCTGGTCTGCCATACGCCAGGCGTAAACGCTCCTTCTGTTGCTGAACAAACCTTGGCCCTGATGTTGAGTTTGGCAAAACGACTCAAAATGATGGACAACGCTGTACGAGCGGGCAACTGGCAAATTCGAAACGCCTCGAAGTCCGTGGACCTTGAGGGAAAGATACTGGGCCTGGTTGGTGTGGGACGTATTGGATCATTGGTGGCGCAGAAATGTCGTTTGGCGTTTAATATGAAGGTGATTGCGTACGATCCTTATGTGAAGCGGGTAGAAGGTGTTGAATTGTACTCAAGTCTGGATCAGGTATTCAGTCAGTCTGATTTCGTTTCGATTCACGTTCCTTACATGGAACAAACCCATCATCTGGTGAATGCCAGACTCCTAAGGTTGATGAAACCTGACAGCTGCCTTATTAATACGTCCCGTGGCGCAATCGTAGATGAAAAAGCGCTGATTGAGGCATTAGAAAATGAGTCGATTGCAGGAGCTGGTCTGGATGTCTTTGAAAAAGAGCCTCCCTCTCCAGATAATCCGCTTTTTAAGTTTGACAGCGTTGTCTCCACTCCCCATTCAGCAGCGTTATCTCGGGAATGTGAGCTGAAAGTCGCTATGGCAGCGGCGCAAGCGGTGGTGGATTTTTCAGAGGGAAGACAACCAATGTATATTTACAATAAGAAGGAGCTACAGCTGAAATAATGATTGATGAAGCAGTGCATAGAACTGGAGGTTAAACAATCTGATGGAAAAGAAATATGATTTACTGAGTTTTGGGGAAGCAATGGTTAGATTCAGCCCACTTGATCATGCCCGATTAGAGCAGGCAAGCTCTCTCTCCATGGCCATTGCAGCAGCGGAGCTGAATGTCGCCGTGAATGTCTCACGGCTCGGTTTAAAGACAGCGTGGATTTCGAAATTAGTGGATACCTGGTCAGGGCATTATATCATCAATAAGGGGAGAGAACACGGGGTCGACATGAGTGGTGTCAAGTTGATCCCGTTTGACGGCAGAGGAAACGTCAGAAACGGTCTCTGTTTTGTTGAAATAGGGATAGGCCCACGACCGAATCGACAGATTTATGACCGAGGCCATTCTGCGATTAGCGGTGCTCAACTGGGCGAATTTGATTGGAAAAACATCCTCTCGCAAACAAAGTGGTTCCATACAACTGGCATTACGACGGCACTCTCAGACCATGCGATCGCACAAGTTATGACCTCACTCCAGGCGGCAAAAAAACTCGGCGTGAAAACAAGTTTCGACCTAAATTACCGTGCCACCTTGTGGAGACCTGAAAAAGCCCAACAAGTGATGAAGGACGTGATTCCGTACGTTGATGTCTTAATTGGAAACGAAGAGGATTTTGAGAAAATGTTAGGCATCAGGGCTGATCATGTTTCTCAAGAATATTCAAAAATTGACTCGGAAGGTTATCGATCCGTCGCCAATAGAGCCGTAGAATTATATCCAAATATAGAAGTGGTCGGCACAACCTTACGGGATGCCAAAACCGGGTTACTCAATGATTGGCAGACGGTCATGCTCTATGAAGGTGATTTCTTCCTATCTCGGAAGTATGAAAACCTTGAGATCCTTGACAGGACGGGTGGAGGAGACAGTTTTGCAGCCGCGTTGATTTTCAGCATGCTTGAGGGGAAGAAGGAGCCCCAGGAGATGATTGACTTCTCAGCGGCCTATTCTGCTTTATGTCACGGATTCTTAGGCGATTGGAATTGGGCATATAAAGAAGAAGCAGAAAGGGTCATGAAGGGCGCAAGTGCCAGAGTTATCCGGTAATGTTGCGATAACCATGACGAGATCTATGCGAAGTGAATTCGCAGGAAATAAAGCGATGAAATAATCTCAATCTCATTTTGCTAGTGTCGTGCGTCATAAATCCATTGACATATGTACAGAAATTTTGTTGATCTGCATAAAGCATTTTAGGTAGCCGCAACCTTCAGGTTGCGTTATCTTAAGACCAGTTCAGTCAAAATATCGCAGTCTGAAGCCGGCGGCTACAAAAAATTTCTGCTTATTCTCAATCCCCAAATGTAAAGAAGCGTTAGACGCACTACACTAGGAAGGAAAGTGAACGTCAATGATGTAAAGAGCCTCAGGGAAGATCGGATCACACCACTTTTAGAGATGAGTGAAGATTTGGCCTTGGCCGGTCGGGTGAGTAAAGAGGCGATTGATCATCTGACCCCCTAATCTGATGCAATATTTCTTCCATGAACGCCTTTCGGCCGCTGACCAAAATCCCGGCCTACTCAGCGGCTAAGGCTGCGGTCAGCAATTTCACCCAATGGCTAGCAGTCCATATGTCGCAGGAGTATTCGAATAAGATGCGGGTCAACGCCATCGCCCCTGGCTTTTTCCTAACCGCGCAGAATCGCTTTCTCCTGACCGATGAGACTACTGGTGAGCTTACTCCAAGAGGGAAGACCATCATTGACCACACTCCTATGGGCCGCTTCGGGGATCCTGAAGACCTGATCAGCACAGTGTTGTGGCTGCTCTCGCCTGACGCAGCCTTTGTGCACGGCGTGGTGATCCCGGTGGATGGCGGGTTTTCGACATTCAGTGTGGTATGAGTAACACTCTCCTCCACCCGTGATTAACATTCACCGCTCTCTGATGCGAAAGTGACCTTGCTCATCATTATATCGTTCGGTCTTGACTCCTTCGAGAACAGTCAGGCTAACCTCAGCCCGATAAGCCACTACGCTCCCAGGTTCTAAATGCCCAATGTAAGTGGTTTTGCTGTCCCAGTCGAACACGCTGATATGGGCGTGAGCATCACCGCCAATGACTGAGCCCTGAACGCTTGCCAGCTCGATGGCGCCCGTGAAGTTCCAGTACTTATCCAATGGTTGGACAGCCGTAGTGGTAATGGTGTGGAGATGCACTCGCTGCAAAGAACCGATTCCACCTGTAATTGCAGCGGTGTCGATCTGTTCTTTTTTTAAAACCTCCTGAATGCCTTCAAGAAGCAGGTCATCTCTGTCAAACATGATCAGGATTGTCCGCGGTGTTGTTTTAGATACGAAATACTGCATGAGTTTCCTCCTTTAGATCGCATTTATCTCTATCACAACAATTCTTTCCAAAACAAATCAGATCCCCTCTGGGTGGGGCAGACTCTACCTGGTCAGTTCGGCTTTGTGCAAATATCGATATGAGGAAATCCTCTAAAGCCAAACAATAGGATCCTATCTCTTTGACCTCCATCCCTATTAATCGGCTTGATGCTTGATCTCTCCCCCGGAAATAACTGTCTTCACTCTTTTCAACGCCCCGATGTCTTCCAGGGGATTTCCTTTTACTCCGAGGATGTCGCCGAATTTGCCTGGTTCAAGGGTTCCGATGCTTTCTTCAAGTCCACAAACCTTGGCAGCATGACAAGTGGCGGCCATTAGGGCCTGGTTAGGTGTAGCCCCAAAATCCACCAGATATTGAATCTCTTGAGCCAGGCCGCCATGCATGCCATCTGTGCCTACAGCGAATTTAATGCCTGCCTTAATAGCGGCCCTCATTCGTTGCGCGACCTCATCTCGTTGGCGTAAATGGCCATCCATGAGGTAAGTTGGGAGAGTCTGAATCCGAGCATCGGTAAAGAAGACGCTGGGTGTCATTACCAACCATCGATCTGACTTAACGAAGAGGTCAATTTCCCGGTCTGTCAGAAAATAGCCGTGCTCAATGACATCGATGCCGGTTTCTATTGCCCACTCGAAACCGATACCACCAATACAGTGGGTGGCCACGGGTATACCGACTCGGTGAGCCTCGTCCACTGCAGTCTGGATCTCCTCTTTAGAGAAGTAGCTGGGAATCCCCTTAGGGCCACGTAGGGTTCCAGTGATGAAAATCTTGATCAGGTCCGCTCCGGCTGAAAGGTTTTCCCTCACCGCGGCCTGAATCTGGTCGATCCCACCAAAGGGATATCCTACGAAACCATGCCCATGGAAGGCGCGGATGCCCCTGGTGGCTATGAGAAGGCGAGGACCTTCGATCCGCTCTTCGGCGACTGCCTTTTTACATTCCACATCGAGAAAGCCTTTGTCACCCATGCAACGGGAGGTGGTAACGCCAGATCGAAGATCAATCTTCATGGTCTCGCAGGCACGCAGGGTCAGGGCGGGAATCGGATCAGCCATTCGATACAGATAATTCTCAAGCCTTGGGTCAAGAGAGAGGTGATTGTGGCAATCGATCAATCCAGGAAGAAGCGTTTGGTCCCTACAGTCCAACACGCGGGCATCCGCTTTTCCCCTGACCTCTCCTTCCCTTCCAACGCCAATGATGCGTTGTCCTTCAATAAGGATTACACCCTTGTCAATCGGAGGGCTCCCTGTTCCATCAATCACTAACCCTCCTTTCATAAGAGTCTTCCCCGTATTACCCTCCTTGTTCATTTTCTTTGTAGTCTCCCCGAGGCCCCTGGCTCACAAAGAGATATTTCAACGCCTCCCTTGTACCTCACGGTTAGAAGTTTTCATTTTCTCGTAGACACGTCGCTATCTTAATTATCTACCGGTCACGATCATGCCCGGGTTGTATCTTAGGTCAAACACCTGGATTCGTCCATTTTTCAAGGACCTTAATGAGTTCGTGGATGTCAGCGTTTTCCATCCCCAGGGAAAGAGCCGCCAGAAAGTATTGATGGGTTGCGGAGGCCACAATTAAAGGAGTCCGCACCCTTCTACTGTCATTGATCACCAACCCAATGTCTTTGCACATCTGGCCAAGCCCCCCAGGTGCAGGGGCATTGTCAAGTATACTGGATGTGATGAGCCTGAACCAATCACTTCCGCAAATTCCACTTCCCACGACCTGGCAGACCAGCCGTAGGTCAAGTCCCCCTTTTCTGGCCAGGGTAATGAGTTCAACGATAGCAGCAGTGGTGGTGGCCACAAGAAGCTGGTTACAATGCTTGACCGCCTGTCCCAATCCAGGTTTTTCACCCACATAGGTAATTTTCCCCTGTACTTCAAGGACAGGTCGGCATTCTTCCAGAAGGTCTTTAGATGTTGCTACAATCAGCGTCAAAGTTCCTGCTTCCACCCTGGCCGGTCCCCCGGTTACAGGGGAATCTACAAAACCCACCTTTTTTTTTGCGCATTGCTCGGCCACCCATTCAAGATTGTCTTTGTCGATAGTCGACATGCAGATTACCCTTGTTTCTTTATGGCATCCTTCAAGGATGCCATCGGGACCAGTCACCACCTCGATGACTTGCTGGTCGTTCAACACGTAAACAATGACCTTGCCAGACTTTTCGGCCACTTCTCTACTGTTTCTCAGCGCAATCCCACCGGCACCGGTAAATTCTTTAACCACCTCAGGCCTCCGAGCATATCCCGCCACTTTATACCCTTCTTTGATATACTTTTTTGCGGCCGTCATACCCATCCGCCCCAGGCCGATGATTCCTATCGCTTCAGGCATTTTTACCTCCTTAAATGTAATGAAAAAGAATCACTTTACGCTGTTTGTTCCCACATGATTAGAACAAATTACACTTCCTCAACCCAATTCCCTTCTGAGCAAGAAGAAGGAGAATATCTTTTTTTCTTCAGAAGCGGGTCATCCTTTTCAGCAATTTGGCCGCTCGGTCGGGGTTGAATATACCGCACACGCAGGGCTTCGCCAGCTCCATGGCTGCCTTCTTAATAGTGATTTTTTTCTTGTTGATATCCCCCACCATTTTCTTAACGAGGTGACCGGAAACCAGCCCATGACCACACATGGTCACGAAATCAAGGATCTCCGGCGGCCAGATCTTGTCTTTATTTCCGTGAATTCCTAATGCAAATTCAATCAGCGGGGGGTTAATCCCGGCCTTTTGACAGCACTCGAAAACCTCATCAAACAAACCGGAGACCACGACCGAAATCCCAATATTTTTTTCTTTCAATTCTTTCATGCAGGCAATTAGACTTTTCTTGTCCTTGAATACGACCTGCCAACCCACCGTATGCTTTTCCGTGATCTCTTCTGGAGGCATCATGAATTTGTTCGCCACCTTACAATCTCCGAAGTTCAGATCCGTATATTTTCTCGCTATCTCAGCCATCTGCTTTAAGCGCTCTCCAGCACCCATATCGTTATACCCACGGGCCACGTGAGTCAACATGGGAAAGTCTTTCTTCAAGCTCTCGATGTCTCCTGTGCGATGCAGTGTATGTGTCATCGGATCTCCTTTAATTCTTATTTATTCAGAACTCTTCCCAGTCCCAGGTTCACCTTTCCATTTGGATAAATGGGAAACCCCGTCTGCCTTGCGATCTCAAGCGCCGGGCCCTTCTCTTCTTCCTCCGGAAAAGAAATCAGGTCTACGGAGAATACGGTTTCTACCTTTCCAGAAACATCTTTCAATGTTTGAAGAACTCCTCTAAGCTGATCGGGCTTCACTTCAAACTCAATGATGGCAGAGAGAACCCTCTCTTCTTTCAGCTCTGGTTTGAGTCTTCCAATTTTCACATCCTCAAACAAAAATGTCACCGGGTTTCTGGGTTCAAAAACAATTCCTTTCTCGGCCAAAGCCATAGCAATTAATTCGAGATCCCTGAGCTTGGCTCCCACTCCAGGACGACCAACCTCAACCGCCATCCCCCAAGAGCCTCGCTTGAAGCGGCCAGTGATCTCATTGGTCTTCATTTCTTCAGTTCCTCTTCCCGGAACTCCAGTTTCCTTATGCTCTACCATTGGGTCGCTGAAGGCACGCCGAACCACCCTCGGCCAATTCAGTTCCGGAAGATAGATCGCTTGGGGCTTGCAGACACTTGCTCTGAAACAGACGCCACACTCTACACACTCATCCTCATCAATCCTTGATTTCTTTTTCTTCGGATTTTGTTCATCCTGAAAGAGCTGAATCGCTCCAACCGGGCAGTAGCTCACACATCGACTGCATCCCACACATTTATCAGAATCAATCCGCATGGATTCCTCGCTTCCTTAATAGTTATCCATTTATAAATCTCGGTTCCAAAGTCTGCTTCTGAAGCTCTACCAGATACCTCTTTACGATTGATTAGACATGGCGTCCAACTCAACCAATAAGAGAATCATAAACCACTTATGCATCTTTTTCCCATTTACCGTTCTCCAATGCTTTAAGCGTGTCAGAGGCTGCTTCTTCTATGTGCGTTTTCATTAATTCCCCAAGCACTGCCTTATCCTTGCCCTCAAGGTATTTAATGATACGTTCATGCTGATCCCATGCCCGTATCCTTGTCTTTCTCATGGACAAAAACCGAAAACGCCTCACCAAACTATTTAATTGATCTACTATTTTAAGTAAATGTTCACTTCCTGCAGCTCTGTAAATGGTTTCGTGGAACGAAGTGTTAATTTTCCATAATTTGACCAATTCCTCTGGGTCATTCGCTTCGGGTGAGGATAGTACTTTCCGGGCTTGTTGGGCCAGTTCTTTTAGTTTAATGATTGTTCCGGCCTCAATATTGTCGCAGGCCAGGTCTACGGCGTAAACTTCTAATACAGCTCGAATGCCAAATACTTCACTTACCATTCGCGGGGTAATAACAGTAACTCGAACGCCTCCTTGAGGGACACGTTCTACCAATCCATCCTGCGCAAGACGTTGAAAGGCTTCCCGAACAGGGGTCCTGCTTGTTCTAAGGTCCTCGGCTATGTTGCTTTCTATCATTCGTTCTCCTGGGGCAATCTTACCGAGTAAAATAAGCTCCTTAAGGACCCCATAGATCTGATCTGAAATCGACTTGGGAGGTACGATAACAGTTCCTTGTTGGATAAGAGCATCTTCCACTTCAGTCTCCTAAATGTTGAAAACTCGAAAAATCATGGGATCAACCTCTTGACTAGAGTTGGTTTTCGCCTTGTGGATCGTTGGGAGAAATGATTTCACGATCCGAATTTTTTAAGTCAGATACGCTTCTTCACCCCGGGATGATCAGGTTGGGCAGCCAAAGGGACAAAATCGGCACATAGATCACGATCAGCAGCGCAATGACCAGGGCGATGACAAAAGGCCATACCTCTATCGCGAATTCGACAATCGAGACCTTGCTCAGGCTGCACACCACATACATGATTGTACCCACGGGCGGGGTAATCGCACCGATCATGACGTTGAGGACGAAGAAGACCCCAAAGTGGACCAGATCAACTCCTGCAAGCTGCAGGAGCGGGAGCAGTACTGGCACTGACATGATCATGACTGACAGGGTTTCCATAAAGCATCCAATGATGAACATCGCCCCATTGATGATCAATAGAATCTGCCACTGGGCCATTTGAACATTCTCAAAAATGGCCAAGACTTTCTGGGGAGCTAACTCATAGGTCAGGATCCAACTGAAGGGCTGGGCTGCGGACATAATGATCACGATAGAGGCGGTTCCCATGACCGATTCGATGACAATCTTCGGGATCTGGGTCCAGGTGATCTCACGGTAGATGAAGAATCCGAGGACGAAGGCGTAGGCTGCACCTCCTGCTGCCGCCTCCGTGGGCGTCATGACTCCCAGGATGATGCCACCCAGGATGATCGCTGGCATCCCCATGGGCGGGATCGCATAGACTCCGGCCTGAAGGAGCTCTTTCCACGTAGCCCGCTTTTCGCTCGGGTATCTCCGCTTCTTCGCGATGAAGTAGACGAAGATCATCAGGATAATCCCCATCAACACTCCGGGCACAGCGCCCCCCAGGAGGAGACGACCAATGGAGACGCCCGCGATCGAGCCGTAGATGACAAAGGGGATACTCGGCGGGATGATCGGGCCGATGGTGCTGGCGGCACTCACAATTGCTGCAGAAAAGGGAACGGTATAGCCAGCCTTTTTCATGGCCGGGATGAGGATCGATCCACTGCCTGCGGCATCAGCCACGCCAGAACCAGACATCCCCGCCATGATCATGTTGGTCACTACCACCACGTGGGCCAACCCTCCAATGATATGCCCAACCATAGCCCTTGCAACCCGAACCAGCCGATCGGTGATCCCTCCGGTGTTCATGAGGTTCCCCGCAAGGATGAAGAAGGGGATCGCCAGGAGCGGAAAGGTATCGATCCCTCCGATCATGCGCTGAACCATACCCTGAAGCGGAACATGGGAGCCGAAGGCCATGTAGACCGTGGCCGCAATGGCCATGGACCATGCAATGGGAACGTTAAGGACAAATAGAATGAGCATGACCACAAAGAGCCACAGCATCAAGTCACCTGCCTTTCTGTCAAGACCTCTCGCAGATGGCATCTGAAGTCGCCCAGGGAATGAAGAAACCCAAGGACGCCGGAGGCGGGAACCACAATATAAATGATGTACTGGGGCACATTCAGGGTGGCCGTAACCTGGGTGGCTCGCCAGGTCAATATCCCACCGTACCAGATGATGATAACCATCAGTGCAAGCGTCAGGAAGTCGGCCG